>Ga0302247_1000091_pt1 | contig 102451 bp, 118 predicted proteins | sample AAG_UR_Ile_MG_FD_193529 | JGI IMG/M metagenome (GOLD analysis project Ga0302247, IMG submission 193529) | Enriched activated sludge microbial communities from anaerobic digester in WTTP, New Holstein, Wisconsin, United States - AAG_UR_Ile | ecosystem: Engineered > Bioreactor > Anaerobic >...
GGGCGCTCAAGGAGACCCCCGAGAATAAGGTTGATTCCGGCACGGTCCAGGTGCTCCTCAATCTCCTCCCAGGTGGGCATGATCAGGATCTCGCTGTCCGGACCGGCAGCCTGGCGGATACGGTCCGGGGATGGCGGCATCACATCGAGAACAACAAGACGGGGTGGACATTCCAGCCATGAGAGGAATGATGAGAAAGCAACGGCCCGGGCGGGGCCTGAGAACATAGCAATACTAAGGCCTTTTGGAACGGCAGGAGGCGGCAGCGTTGCAGGGGGTTTGTCGTGTGCTATGTCAAGTCCCTGGAGCACGGTGGTGATGAACCGATCGGTTGCCGGTATCCCGATGGGAAGATCGACCGTTATGTATGGTGTACCAAAGCGCGCCTTTAGCACTTCTGCTGCCCTCTGCCCGGATATCTCGCAGAGGACGACGTTTAATGCTGCATCACCTGCACGTGCAAGGTCGTCAATTCCTGAACCGGCGGTGAGAACGGTCCCCGTAGTCACTCCCGCTGACGCAAGAAGACGCTTAATCTCGGCCAGGTCAGGTCCTGAACGGAGGACTCCTACGAGATTGACCCGGGAAGAATCAATGACCCCGCTCGTCCCGGCAAGCGTGGTGGCGATTGCGGCAAGGGTATCGGCGTAGCCCCCGGAATGGTCGCCCTCAAAACCCCCTGAATCGAGGGCAAGGACGCGGGCCGATACCGATGCACAGCGGATGGCCGATGAAACATCCTCACCGATAATGTCTGATGCACAGCAGGAGAGGACGGCGATCAGCTCGGGAGAGAGCGTCCGATCCAGTTCCTCGATAGCTCCTGCAAGCTTTTGCTCGGCGCCGAAAATGACATCCTCTTCGTCAAGGCATGTCGAATAGATGCGCGGGGCATGCTCACCCCTCATACTGAGGATATAGACTACATGGTAGACACATCCCCGGGGACCGTGGACGAGAATTGCGGTATTCTTCATTGTCCCGAGCGCTTTGATAGCACCAAAGAGCCTGCAGGTGCTCCTGGGGATGACCGGAACAGCTGACATTAACCGCTACCTTTCGCAGGTATCATCATCTTCTCCAGAGAAAAACCGATGGATCCTGCCAGATCTTCCACATCACAACTTGCAGGACAGAACGAGGGGTTTCCCTGGTGGATGGTGACCTGTATTTTTTGGGATCCCTGGTCGTTTCAGGCTGCAAACACCCGGTCACAAACCGATAAAGATGGAGACCAGCATCCCGAAGGCAACCATGGCAAGAAGTGACCCGATACCGCTCCTGAGAAGATGTCCCGGTATCTTTGGAGCGGTATGCGCTCCTGCATATGCACCGACAATCGCACCAATTGAAAGGGTGAGGGCGTAGGCGGTTTGAATATGCCCGAGCGTGGCATGGGTGAAGGCCCCTGCAGAGGATGTGCCGAGAACCGCCAGGGATGAGGTGGCGACAGCGTAGTGCACCGGCATTCCCGTGGTCACCAGGGCAGGGACATTAAAAATTCCTCCCCCGATCCCGGTCAGCCCGCTGGCCAGGCCGGCAAGAAACCCCCAGATGCCGTAGTGAACATAATAGACATTTGTTTCCACGATAAAGGAATTCGTATCAGGGGAGGTCTCTATGAAGGAGGGCCCTTTCCGGAAGGCCCGCACCAGGGGAAAATCCGGGAAGATAAGCTTGATTGCGAGAAGGCCGACAAAGAGAGAAAAGAGGACTGTGATCAGTGTTCCGGATATGAAGTCCGTGAGATAGGCCCCTGCAACGGCACCAATAATACTTGGGGGCAGGATACAGGCCGCACTCCTGAAAAAAACCTTGTTCTGGCGCAGGTAGGAAGCTGAAGCGGCGAGGGTGGTGAAGATGATGACGGCAAGGCTGGTGCCCACCGCATCCTGGGGGTCGAGCCCGAAGATCAGGATCAGGATAGGAACATAGAGAAACCCGCCACCGACACCGGCCAGTGCTGCGAGAAAACCGGTACCCATCCCAAGGAGCACGGCTACAACAGCCATGGAAACGGTTATCACATCATCCCCTCAATTTCTCAAATCCTTATCCCAGGATTATCCCGGTATGCAATTATCTCCACTACCACACCCTTCGCAGAATATCGCGATTCCGTGCCTGCTCCCGTGCCCGGTCCAGGTAGGCCATGGCCTCTTCATCCCGTCCCATCCGGGAGAGGAGGATCCCGATATTGTTAAGTGCGATCAAATCCCCGGGATCGAGATCGAGCGCTGTGCGGAAGGAAGAGAGAGCATCCTCACCCCTGCCGATTGCGGCAAGGGCAACACCCCGGTTTGAATAAACCACACTGACACCGGGGTTCATACCAAGACAGTTGTCATACGATTCAAGTGCCTCCTGGAACCGCCCCATATCGGCAAGACATACTCCCCGGTTATACCATGCTTTTGGATATTCGGGATAGAGAGAAAGGGTCATATCGTAGGAGCGGAGGGCCTCGTCAAAGTTACCCTGCTGGTAAGCACAATTCCCCCTGACAAACCATGCCTCGCCATGACCGGGATCAAGAGCTACTGTATGGTCAAGGCACTGGAACGCATCGGTAAATCTGGCCAGGTAGGTGAGGGTGAGGCCACGGACAAACCAGGCATCGCTGTTTGCCGGCTCCAGGCTTACCGCATGCTCGCAGCACTCCAGCGCTGCCTGAAAAAATCCAATCCTGTCGAGGGTGAGGGCTTTCCTGACCAGGAGATCGGGCCGCATGCCTTTTTTCAATTCTTCATCGAATGCGGTGAGGGCTTCGCGGTATCTTCCAACACATGCAAGTCCTGCGCCATCGGATATCTCCTCTTTCGGGCCACCAGTCCTGCCCGGGTAACTTCCGAAATTTCTCTCCATATCCATATCCCATCCACAGTTCCACGGAAGGCAATAAAAAACAGCAGGTATGTGCAGGAAGGAAAAGATTGGAGCCCGCCAGGACCGGATAGGCAACGGATTCCAGGCAACCCCATATTTCTCCCGAATCGTTTTTATATTCTCCCGCATTCAGGGTTCGAGCAGGTACTCCTTTGTCTCCCTCGCAAGGAAATATCCAAGGATCGTCCTGATTATTACCACTACCGCAAGCAGTATGAGTTCTTCCTGTGTTGGTGCAATAAGCGTGGTCAGCAGATCGGCAGCGATGAAGAATTCAAGTCCGAAAACTATCTTGCTTGTGAACTGGCGCCTGATCTGGTTGTAATCTATCGACGAGCGCCTGAACAGCTCCCGCAAAAGGATCCCATACACCGCATACAGCCCGCCATAGGCGATCAGGACGGACCCGGCGATTGCAAAGAAAAGAGCGAAAATCTCAATTGCATAGCGAAAGATTGCAAGTTCCATCTGGTATCAATCCGTCCTGAACGGGTTCTGCCGTCTCTTTTGTAAGGGTTCTGTTCCTGCATTACCTTCATCCATGCTGCCGCTCCGGAAACCTTCGATATCAAGGGTGATGTAGCGGAACCCGGCTCTCCTCAACCCTTCTGCAATCTTTTCCCGGAACTGCAGCACTATTGGGAATTCCTCCGGGATAACTTCTATCCGGGCCAGCTCCCCATGGGAACGGAGCCGGATCTGGGAGAGCCCGAAAGAGTGAAGGAGATCCTCACCGCTCTCGATGGCCATCAGCCTGCCCGAAGTCAGCTCTTCACCATAAGGTACTCTTGATGCAAGGCATGCCGATGAAGGGTGGTTCCAGAACGGGAGACTACGGGATCTGGCGATTTCACGGATATCGTCCTTGGATATACCGCATTCAACATAGGGATGCGCTACCCCCTCTTCTTCGCAGGCAAGGAGGCCTGGCCGGAACTCCTGCAGGTCGCTTGTATTTACACCATCGATAACAGTTGCGATATCCGCATCCGTCGCTTCGCGCAGGATTCTGCCTGCCAGTTTCTTGCACCGGTAACAGCGATCTTTCAGGTTCTGCCTGAAGCCGGGGTCATCGAGGACGGGGAACGGAATGACGTGAAGGGGGATGCCGAGGGCCGAGGCCCTGTCCCGGGCTTCGCGAAGCTGCCGCCGGGAAAGAAGGGGAGAATCGAGCAGAACCACATGGGCACATTCGCCACGTTCATCGTGTGCTGTTGCTGCAAGCAACGCACTGTCAACACCTCCGGAGTATGCAACGATGATCCGTTTCTGCTTTGAGAGGTACTCCCGTAACACCTGCTCTTTCTCTGACACCCGTGACATCGCCCTTTCTCTTGAGACTTCACCCGACACAGAGGGAAGTTTCCATGAAATACATTATGGTTAAACGTCTCATAATAGTGTGCAGAATAAAGCTGAGGTCTCAACTGGGAACATGCTGAGTGAAAAGGAGACAGGGCGGTATTCCCGCCAGATATCATATATCGGTGAGGAAGGCCAGGAGAGGCTGAAATCGGCACACGTTGTCCTGGCTGGTACAGGAGGGCTTGGTTGTCCTGCCGCTGCATACCTCTGTGCTGCAGGTGTCGGCCGCCTGACCCTCATCGATTCCGACCAGGTGGAACTTGCGAACCTGAACAGGCAGATCCTCCACTGGGAGAAGGATATCGGCCGGAACAAGGTGATATCGGCGCGGGAGAAACTTGAGGCGATGAATCCCTGGGTGATAATCGAAGATATCTTTGAGACTGTGACCATGAAGAATGCCCCAGCGCTTACAGAGCAGGCCTCACTCATCATCGATGCGCTGGATAACTTTTCGGCACGGTATGCCCTGAACCATGCAGCCCTGCAAAACGGCATTCCCTGCATCCACGGGGCCGTCTGTGGCCTTGATGGGCACATCACCACCGTAATTCCAGGTCGGACGGCATGCCTGCAATGCATCTTTCCCCATCCTCCGGGAGGATCCGATGTCCCGGTCATCGGAACAACACCGGGAATCATTGGCCTTCTTCAAGCGCATGAGGCGATAAAATTGATAACCGGAATTGGCACGGTGCTTGAAAATCGCCTTCTGATCTGGGATGGGAGAGATTCATCAATCGCTACAGTGCATCTCGAGCGGGATCCGGAATGCAGAGCATGCGGCATAAATTCTTCATATGCGACCAGGACTGGTGAGAGGCAGTGAAGGTCGTGGTCCGGGCATTCGCCCGTTTCCGCGAGGTTGTCGGTGACGTGAACACACTCGATATCCCGGAAGGATCGGGAATCCAGGAACTCCTAACAGCTCTTGGTGCACGGTCGCACGAGTGCAGGGATCTCCTGTTTGATGAAGAGGGAAGGGTGCGGGAACACATCATCGTCATGGTAAACAGGAGACGGCTGGCCCGAAATGCCATTGCATCCACTGTTCTTTCCGAAGAGGACGAAGTGGCAATCTATCCCCCTGTTGCAGGAGGCTGATCGGGGAGATTTTGTATGATTACGATAACCGAAGAGAATTTTGATCCCGGTGCCTTCATCGATGCAGCCAGGGAACGCCAGGTCGGCGGCATCGTTACGTTTACCGGAATTGTGCGGGACGACGGTATAACCTCGATCGAACTTGAAGCATACCATGAAGCAGCCCTCCAGGAACTGGGCGCTATCAGGGATGAAGCCCTGTCCCGGTTTGACATCAGGTCAGTGGATATCATCCACCGGGTAGGGACTCTCGAGGTGGGGGATCATATCGTGCTGATCGTGGTCGGATCACCTCACCGAGGAGATGCCTTCCGGGCGTGTGAGTATATCATAGACCGGATCAAAGAAACAGTACCCATCTGGAAGAAGGAATATACGGCAGAGGGCTCCCGGTGGGTTCCCGGTGAACACTCCTGAAATATTGCCGGGAAACATCGCCATCAGGCTGTTTACACCGGATGATTTTCAGGCGGTCTGTAAACTCGAGCAGGGCGAAAAAGGTTCCCCTTACAGCGCTTCGGTATTTGTCAGGCAGGCATCCGTCCTCTTTGGCCCGATGTTCTATGTCGGGGCATGTGGCGATAACGTGGTTGGCTTTTCAATCGGGGCATTATCCCATGCTTTCCCGGAAGAGGGGTGGATTCTCCGCCTGAAAGTATCGGAGGATTATCAACGGCGGTCGATAGGAACAGCCCTCATTTCTGCTCTCATTTCAGCATTCGTCCGTGCTAATGTCCGGCGGGTTCTGCTGACTGTCGCTCCCGGAAACAAGCCCGCACGTGCCCTCTACCACGCGATGGGATTCAGGGAGACTGCGTATGCAACCGGCTATTTTGGAGAGGGAGAAGACCGCCTCGTGCTGTCTGCCACACTCGATCGCAAGAACTGCGGATGAGACCAGGAACAGAGTGTTCTATGCTGTTCTTTTTCTTACTGCGCAAATAATCGCCCCTGCGACCGACCCCTACCCCTGACCCCGCCCCTACCAATCCGAAGGGGCGAGGCCTCCACCCCGGTGCCCCTCCTCCTGCGGCATGGGACCCCGGCTCCATGCGATTCCTCCCTCTGGTCAGAATCTCATCGCAGGAGAGAGGAGACCAGAGAGATCTTGATGCACAATAACGGGGCCCAGGCATGCTCCCCAGCGTCTGTCCTCCGCAGATTTTTGATCGGTCATTCCGCGCAACCCAGATGTCCAATCCCATTTCAGACCCGAGTTTCAGGAGCAGGTACTGAATCTCGACGTGATGCGATACTTCTTCAGGTTTGACCTCTTCTTTGGTCGGGGCCTCTTCTTCGGGGATGCTCACCAGGGTGGTCACCTGCTTTTTCCGTCCCTTTTCCCCAACACGATAGAGGGGGATACGGGCAATCTTCTTTGGATCAACAGGGTGGAATACCGGATTCTCTTTTGCCTGTTGTAAAAGTGAGGATATCAATTCCCCGTCGGAATTTTCTTGAATTTAACAGGGCTGCCTCGGAGGAATCCTTTGAAATATCCCTTGTCAGACTCATCTTTATAGAAATCTACTTTCCCGAACAATGCATCCATCTGGACACCATATTCAGGGTCCAGGAGGATAAGTGGCCGAACATCAAGCCTTTCGGGGAATTCATCGATATTCCAGATCGTCCTCGTATCTTTGCTTGGACCAATGACCTCCAATGCACCAACCCAACGCATGACTCCGGTGAGATAACAGAGGAGAATATCTCGACGAGCGGGATGCAGAAGCCGCGAACGTCCAGGTCGGAACGGATCACCAGGTCGTCGCCCTCGATGTAGAGCCGGCCGCACTTCTCGAACGGCGACTCTGTATATTCCATCACTTTCCAATGGGAGAGGTCCGGCGGCTCCTCCTGCAATTCCCGCTCACTCTCCGACGTGATGGAGATGGGTTCGACCAGGATCCCGGATGGGGAGCTCTCCGCCAGGACCGGGGCGGTCCCGGTCTCCGGCTCCTCTGTCGCTGTCACCTCCTCGCTGCCGGAGAAGAACCGGACGAGCCGGTCCCACCCCTCGCGGATCAGGTCGAGCACGGTACCGCCTCCCGGATGAGCAAGGTCTGTCCTGACCGGATCGTTTTGGATTGCTTCCTGTTCCGGTAGTAGTGCCGTTTGTATTCCCTGACCTCTTCCCAGTGGGCTGCCCGGTACCGGGTCTGCCGGGCGATCTCCCGTTCCCTGTGGGAGAGGTAATACCGCTTCCACTTCGGCAGCCCCTTCTGCTGCGCCGTGGCGATCATCACAATCAGCTCGGCGATGGTCACGACCCGGCGGGGCCGGCTGCCTGCATCCGCAGGCTGATGAAAGAGGATCTGCATAGCCCGCAGGTCGTAGACGAGCATCATGGGTGCTCCTCGACGATTTGTGAAGTTTCGCACCTTAGTGGATTTGACCCTTTTATAGCCCCTCCAAGGCATATATCCTGCTGTTTTACTCTGAAAAGAATAGTTGCGTGAATATTCCTGCTCTCTCAAGATTGAACTACCAAATTCCATTCAAATAACACGATATATCTTGGTAGTACCTGTCTGAAAAACCAATTTAATGCCATCGTTTTGTATCAAGTTATCTAATTTTGATCCGTATTTCTTCCTCTCGGTCTCTCCTATATAGATATATTTCACGCTATATTTCTCAAAAAGGGCATCAGTATTTTCGTCTTCGGTATATATGCGATCTACGTCCGTACATCGCTGCTCGACTTCCGGCCATTCCCGCCCCCACATTATTTCGTGGGTACGCCATCCTATGACTGTGGGAAATCCTGTGAATGCTGCTATCCTCGATGAATAGGTATACGCATCGCCGGGGGCTTCCAGGATCACGTCTCCAGAATCCGCTGTCATGGAAAGCCAGCAGAGTGCTTCGTACTCATCAGGTTTCTGCTCCTTGAGCCACGCCATCCCGTCGAGCGTGAGATTTCCTGTTTTACCCATGAAATCCGCATTAGGCATGGCAATCACCGAACAGAAAGGATGGACAAGAGTGATGCCAATCACAAGAACTGCTCCCGCAACAAGAACCCGGTTTTTAATCCGGTAAAGGAAATACACGGATGCAATTCCCCAAAACACCCAGGCTTGAAGATAAAATTTCATAATGGTATTCATACGTTCAAATGGTGGACCGTACGGATCGTTAATGTAGAAAACCTCGCAAAAAACAATAAGAAAAAGAGCGATACCTGCAAATGCCGCAGGATATTCCTGGTGGAACCATGCGCGAACGAAGAAGAGAATAGCAAAGAGCGCGAGTATTGCCAACGGGAAATGGAGTGAGAATGATATAATCCCTGCAACAAGGACGGCACCTGCAACCAGGATATCTTCCCGGGAAAATTTGTGTGATTCAGCAAGATAAATGACGGACAACAGGGCAAAAGCACCGAATGTGAGGAGAAATCCATAAAGATCTGTTCTCTGGTGGGGGTCAACAACGCCTATTCCACCCAAAAAAAGGAGCGCCAGGAATACACAAAATTCCAACCCGATTAGTAAAAGGAATGCCTTCTTTCTTGTTGCATAGTACCCGGTCCATGCTATCACAAAGAGGGCAACCGGGAGAATCCAGATATTCATGCCCGCAAGAACGCAGGTGACAAGAATGGCGGCAGAGAATGCCGGCAATGAGAATTTTCGTGACAGGTCAAGACATAGCCCGACAAGGACCAGGAGGAACGGGATAGAGAGGAAATGGGAATGCAAATCGCCCTGTAGAAACGTGAAGAATGGATACAAGGTAATAGCATGGGGGATCACACACGTTGCCGCTGCAAAATCGAACGAAACGAGCCATTCGGAAAACGATCCCGCGAAGGTATGGAATTGCATGATTTCTGTTTTACTCACATACGACAGGAGTTGTACAAATCCAGTGGTAAAACCTGAAATCATAATGAGGAAGACTGCAAGAAAGCCATACAAACGCCTTTCTGTCAGATTGACCCCAATGCCGAATGCTGCCTGCACCCCAATTGCAAAGAACGCAGCAACGGCGAGATTATATCCGATTCCTGCTTTCACTCCGGATAGCAGGATGGGGATGGCCGCGGCCAGGTGTCCGAAGTAATAGTAGGAAAGACCCGTCCCCGAATACCAGGGATCCATAAGCGGAAGGAAATCGGTTCGCAATATCGACTGGAGAAACGCGGAATTCATGAAGTCTTCGGAGTATCCAAAAAAGATCTCGGGTTTGTGCATAAGGAAAAAGGTCGCGAGGATAAATGTTGAAAAGAATATCCCTTCCTGCAAGAACATATCACGGGTTGGCCTCCAGTCACGGGGGTAACGGTGGACGATGTATATCGCCGTGAGACCGAGTGCGAGCACCCCCGCATAAATACCCGCATTGAGCGGGAGCAGATGAAGAGACGAGAGTACCCATGCCACAAAGGATATACACATGATTCCAAGCGGTCGGGCAAGTGAATATCCTGCATCTCGGAGATTATGGGTGAAGATCGTTGCCAGAGGAAATGAAAGAATACCGATTGCCTCGATTACTACGAAAAAAGTGAAAAAATCCATTCAGTCAGCTCCGTTCTCCAAAGGGAGGGAGAGAAGGGAGGAGATACTCGCGAACCGTATCCACATCAAAAGCAAAACAATGCGGCCTCGCTGCAAACCCCTTAATCCTATCAGAATTAACCAGGAGCAAAGAGAAACCATTCGCGGTCTGATCCATGTATAAGCCATTTTTAGACGACCACATTGGTGCTCTTTTGAACAAGACGAAGCTCTCGCATTACGTTCACCTTTTTTTAGGTAAAAAATCAATAATGCCGTAATAAACGCAGGGACACACACTGAAAGATCAAATCCTGGGACAGTGTTTTGAATTGGTTCAATTACCAGATCGAGATTGTTCATTTGGGATTCGAAGACTACCTCTCGCTTATATGGGAGATAACCATCCTTCAGAACAATGACAGTCTGCCGGTATCCGGCAGCATTGATGATAGAATAGTTGCCGTCAGCCCCGGTCAGGTTACTGACTGAAAGTGGCTTGTTGTCCAATTCCAGCACAGATTCAAATTTCACGCAGGCATCTGGAACCGGTATACCATCGCGAGTGTGCACCTTTCCCGATACGTGAATGGCTGGAGGAGGAGGTAGCCCGATATGGACAGTCACATTCATAGTCTTTTCCACCCGGTTACCAAGATTATCGGTTGCAATGACCGTGATTGAATTCATTCCCGCAGAAACAGGTACAGAGCATGCGAACTTCGTTTCGCAGCCACATGAGACAATTTCTCCCCCTCTTGTGACAGATATATCCTTAATTCCTGAAAGAGTAGTGACTTCGCCGATCACTGGAACGTGGGGGGGAACGACATCGATCCAGATAACTGATTCATGAGTCGGTTGAGATACTGAAATTGTTATTGGTTCTTGGTGAGACTGTATCAGGCCAGAGGGGAGACCCGAGCAGACCGAAGGTAACATCATGAAAACAATGAAGATTATCACTATGCAGGATTGGGTGATAACCCGACCTTTGAAAAAATATGGGGAATCACCCCCAGGGTGTACCATCGAGCGGATCAAGAATTCCATCACTGTCATAATCTCCCCAACCGATGAATCGCATGCTTGATAAGCTGATGCCGTTGGTACTGTATGGATCCCTCATGACGCTGTTTGTAGAGTAGGGACAGTTTACATGGTTTGTATTTGAGTACATCTCATGCATTGGACTGACTGAAAGGATGCTCTGCTGTCCACAATAGCTGGCTCCTGCATATTCGTCAAGAGCACCATAGAGGTGCAAGGATTCATGTTCATAACTGCCAGGAACCGAGGAAAATCTCCCATAGATAGATCTCCCCCAATAGGAAATCGCGCCTTTATCTGCATACCCCTGGTCAGGACCAACAGCATAGGCACCCATATCGTCATGGGTATAGTAGAGAACTATGACACTATCCGCTCCAGACCAGGTCTTTATTGATCGAGCCATATCGTCTGTTGTTCTTCCATCCCCATTGGAATCATAGTAACCGATATTTCTCGCTGCTTCTTCCATCCAACCATTCACACCCCATGCATAGATATTGTCGCCGCTATTCTCTCCAGAAACGGTGACAATATAGTAACCGCCATCGTTGACTACGTTCGCAGATCCGGGTGCTTGCATTTGAATCGCCATTGTTCCTAAATAGGAATCATACATGGCGTCATTTCGATCCCATACTGTCCATGGACCATCACTGCTTGGAATCTGAAAATCTGTAATTATATACAAATAATATAATTTTCCAATAGCAAATGGTGCTGATTGACTACTGGGAGAGATGTAATCCAGAATTGTTTTTTCAGAGGGATAGTCTTTAAGGTCGAAATTTTGATAATCTTTTATCAATTGTTCTTTTTGTGACTCGATAAAGATCCTAGTTTCTTCTGCATTTAATCCTAGAGAGGATCCTAATTCTTCACCGAATTTATCGATATCTTTGATTGCATAATAGTCATGGATTACATCGTAATATTTAATTAACACTTGATCCTCAAGGATATTGGAATTTTTTTTATCTCCTCTTCAGATTGCCCCCAGTTTAATATTTTATTCCAATAATTCAGGTAAATGAAGGTATCATCGATTATCAATCCGTCATCGCGCTCTTCAATATTTATTGATTCCTTATAGGATGACACATCGAACTGTTCCGGTGCGGGAACAGTGATACCTATAAGATTTGCATTTTCATCGAATTCATTGTATGCTGGCACCGTTGGTATTAATACCGCACTCCAAAGCACAAGGGCCAGGAATACAGTTAGTATACCGGATATTCCTTTTTGTTTCATTTTTCTTTCCTCCAATTCTCTCGGATTCGAGAAGGCATGATACAAAGCCTTTTATTGTGAAAAGCTGATTCCATCGTGCCTACGGGCCGCAAAGGGGTTTTTTCATTCTTGGTGAGGTGAACCCCAAGCAACAATTTTCGGTTGTTTTGAACCTAGAAAACCTTTCTGAGTGCCTTGAACTTTCAAAATAACATCAATAACTTGATGGTTCAATGAATATTCATTACAGTGATTAATCCCATGACCGATAACTTTGGTTACAAGGATTGGTCTCGCTTAAAGACGGATCACAAACCATGATTACCCTATGAACGAATAGATCTTTTTACTTTCGGAACTACTGTAACTTTGTACCATCACGCACTTATCTCAGCACAGAGTATCTCTGCCTGCTCAAGAATTGTGGCGACAGCTTTAGGCTGTTTATCGGGAGGGTAATGTACTTATTGAGAATTCGTTTGACCATACCTCGCATTTTTGCCTTGACATTTTCCTTGACAGTCCAATCGATTGTACCATTCTTCCGAACCTGGTCAACCAGTTCATGGGCAATCTTTCGCAGTACTTCATCACCGAGTATCATCACAGCGCTGTCATTGACAATCCTGATTTGGAAGCGATCAAAGCCATGCTGAAAGATTTGCTGAATCTTGACTGGGATTTTCTGCAACGAAATAGCTGGGGAAAAGCAGGGGTTTTGAAATCCGGATAATGCGTGATCGAAGATGATTCAATCGTGGACGTGTTATCCATCTTCCAGCACCGGGACGGGATCGACTCGGGCGGCCGGGTCATTGTCTCGTCATTGATGTCGAAGAAAGAGATCACTCCGGCATCTCGGCCTTTGTTTTTCATTTATGAAATGAGAACAATCGTGCTAATCAGGTGATGAATATTCATCGTTGCGATTAACATTCATCGAACCGATTCATTATATGATTTAAATAGCAAATTCAGACCCACAGAACAAAGTTTTTCTTTCACTAACCCAACGTTGAGTTGGCGGGGTCCACCGTGTCCTCAACAGATCCGATGTACGCCCGCTGCCCGAAGGCATGGAGTACTTCGCTTTCCAGAATAAAGAGGTTTGCACCCTGCCTCCGGGGAAGTAGAGATAAAAGAGGTAGAAGAAAATGAAAATCCTTAGGTGCGGATGTCTGTTTCTCATCACCTGTATCGTGATGGGACTGTCGGTTGCATCTGCAGCGACGCCAGAAACGGGGAACCTGGTAGCCCCCCAGCCAGCCACGAGCGACACCCTGCTGAATCTTGCAGCGGTTCCATCCCTCGATATCGATCAGGCAGTCATGTCAGCGGCAAAAAACTGGACCCTTCTGGCAGTGGACGACAGTGGAAAGAAGATCAAACTGGAAGACTTGAAAAGATGCTCAATCTCCAGCGAGGAAAAGGAAAAATTAGCGAAATATCTCGAAGATATCTGGAAAAAGTATCCGACAACTATCGAGAAAACCAGGGGCTCGATCTCAATTACTTTCAAACCAGGGGTGGGAAAGCTGTCTTTGGACAGAGAAGAGGATGAAATGCTTGGGTATATCGACAACGTAATATCGGAATACCTGAACCGCAAATTCGGCCATGATGTGGTGATCGACTGGGCAAACGTCCAGGGACATCCCGACATCATTTACATTGCCTGTCAGAAGTGGGGAGTTTCTTCAACCTATGCGGGATGGGCCGCAGCGACTGCCGACGATCCCGATTATTGGGCACCGGTTGTCCCTCCGACAGGCTGGGAATGGCTTGACAATCTCATCCGCACCGTCTGTCATTCATGGGACCACTACTATAACCCGTACCGCGCTCCGCCAACAGGGTTTGCACCGGCCCAGTGCACCTATTACGGAAGCATTGCAAAGACCACCTACCATTCCAACCTATATTCGGCATTTTCCAACATAGGGTACTCCAGTCACTTCATTTCCGATGTGGGCAACCCGATGCATACCGGGTACGAGGACTTCCAGGCGGCATTCCAGTGGACTCACAGCGCCTATGAAGGCTATGTATACAGTAACTGGAACAGCGGACACAATTTCAAGCAGGTATTGCTCCAGACCAATTACTATTACCCGACAAGTGACATGTACGCACAAACGTCCAATCTTGCCTGGTATTCGCGTGGTCAGCTCGATACCCTCTGGTGGGAGGTTTACAACAACGATGGCCAGATTCAGAATAATACAAATGTTCTGAACATCACCGATAACTGCCTCTACCAGACTGAAATGCGCGTACTTGGGCTTGTCCGGTATGTCCTGGACTAACTCATTTTTTTCCATGAGGTGCAAGATGCAAAAAAATCCGGGGAGAACAATATCTCCGCCCTGTCGGAGGAATCTGCCTTGATCGACATGGTTATTCTGCTTTTTCTTCCGGTCATCACGTTCTGGCTCCTGTGGAAACTGCGGCCAGGTCGCATCTGGCTCTCCATTATTCCCCTGATTCTTGCGATTTTCCTCGCAATTGTCAGTCCGGCAGTGACCCGCCTTATCCCGATCCCGGTCCTGACCTGGGTCGGCGGGTTATTTATCTTCGGGGGGATTGCGATGGCAGTTCTCGTACCGTATCCATTCCTCATGGACTCCTTCGCAACACGCCGCAGGGAACCGGTGATATTCGCCGGTACGATCCTTACCTATCTCGTGATCGTCATCCCGGGTTTCGGCTGTGCGCTTGGAGTGTGCAGCCCGACGATCCTGGCGTCGTTCGTCGATACCCTCCACCTCACGGGTGATGCCGTAAAGACCAGCCAGTTCCTCATCCAGTTCCTAACAGCTCTGGTAACAGCGACCGGTGTGTTTGGACTTCTCCTTCTTGGCGAGACACTCTGGAACGATATCAAGAAACGGCAGATCCTGTCGATACTCCTTGTTCCCATACTCGTGATCCTGTTTTTTTTCGACGGAGCTTCGCTGCTCATTGGCTTGTTCGTCGTCTCCTTGTTCGCTCTATTCAACACGATCGGGAGGGGAACCGTGAAGACCGCTGTGATCCTTTTGCTCATCCTGCCTCTGGTAATCGGCGATGCGTATAGTTCCAGTCTTCTTTCCCCGGGTAGCAGCATCGACGGATCGTTGAACTCGGTCCTGTTTTTTGGATTCGCGATACTTCTCTCACTGGTTATACGCACCCCGGAAATGAAAGCAAAGAAATCTGAGGAGGCGGTAATGATTGTCTCGGTTTTCACGGCAACGGCTTCCTCGGTGATAATAAACCTGGTTTATTCTCCCGGGATTTCACTATCAAGGGCATTCGGAGCTGCATTCGATCTCGGGTATCCATCTCCGGGAATGCCGTTTCCCGACGGGGTCTGCTACCTCACCGTTTGTATGGTCATCACGTTCATCACCGGGGTTCTTGTCGTCCTTGGGTATAATACGGTAAACCGGTCGATACCCGGGGCGCCGGACGAAGGTCCCCTGGCATGAAAACAACTGAAATAGTCGCAAACCGCCACGCGGTTATTCTTGCAGGGAATTCACCGGAAATGGCGGTATAATGACCGTGAGGATTGCGTCGGCACTGTAGGAACTGACGCGGACCTCGTCCCGGGTGAAGGTCACGTTATAGAGCTCCCCGGAGGGGTCGTGACACCGCAGGGTGACGGAATAGGTATCCCGTTCGAAGTCATCCGATGCGTCACCGCCCATTGCGGCGGCCATCTCGGCGTCGCCGATGACCTCGGTCTTCGTGGTTGCGAAGGCCGCGGCGGTCGGTGCACGGATGGTCACGTATCCGGTGGTCTTGGCGTCGTCATCCTCGAAGATGACCCGGCCGTTGTAGTACTCCCGGGTCTTGGCAACCGCGTCCATCGGCTGGCCGCCAGACTCGTAGGCAGTACACCCAAAGGGGTTGGTACTGATGACGGAGTTTACCACGGTGGTGCGCGCAGCAATATCCGCAAACGGAGTGGTAAGCTCGCGGGTTGCGGTCTTGATGACGCTCTGTTCAACAAAATCTGCCATTTCTGATACTCCTGCCCTCAATTGAGGGCTGGAATGAGGTAGAATCAGAAGAGGGATATATTTTGAGGGGGGTGGGGAAACGGAGCAAATATTAATTGGGAAATACAAAAATGAGCGATTTGAAGATGAATAAAACCACAGATCCCTACAGTTGGATTCAATTAAAAGGCTACCATATCAAGGAAACTCTATCGGCTCATTCAATCTTCATTGGTAGAGCCATTTGAATTGTGATGGGCTCACTTCGGAGGGTAGGAATATAATTACAGGAAAATTTATATCAATTCAATTGAAAGGGCACAGTATATGATTCAATTTTTGGAAACAACTGCAGCATCTGCCGAATTAAGGAAATTAATCGTTAGCTCTCGGGATAGGTTGTATCTTATCAGCCCATATCTCCAAATTTCAAAGAATCTAAAACTTCTCATTCAACAGGTCGAAAACAGTAACCCGTCTATTAGTATTAAGATTGTCAGCCGGAAGGACAAAATCAACGCTGATGATATGAGTTTTCTCCAGAACCTAAAAAATGTGAATGTTTCCGCATTGGACAATTTACATGCGAAATGCTATCTCAACGAAAAAACGGCAATAATCACTTCGATGAACTTGTATCAATACTCTCAAGAGAATAACTGGGAAATGGGAATAAAAATTGAAAAAGATGAAGAACCTGCCCTTTACCAAGAAATTTTCGAATATGTTGAATCGATCTTGGCCGCGAGTGAAAAATACCAAATAACGAAGGTAGATACTCCACAACCTAAAAAAGAAGATGTTCCTTCAAAGTCACAATCCAAACCGATTCTGAAAGAAGCCCCGCAAAGAGCGAGTCAAGGATATTGTATTAGATGTCATGCTACCATCAAATTCGACCAGATGCACCCTCTATGCGATAACTGCTACTCGATATGGGCAAAATTTTCAGACCGGGAGTATAAAGAAAAATATTGTCATGCATGTGGTAATCCAGTGCCGCCCAAGGAAAGACCAATTACCTACGAAAAACCAATCTGTTACCCTTGTTTTAAGAAAATAAATTAACATCCCTTTTTTAGGGTTTGAATTAAATTATTTTTCCCAATCTTACGAAAATCAAAGAATTCTAGTCTTATTGTGTTGTTAACTATCCACCTCCTCCCTCCCCACAAACACCGCCGCTTTCCTCGCCCGTCCTTCCAGGACATCCAACACCCTCGCCAGTGGCGATGTATACAGGAATGGCTCAATCAAGAAGTTCATTGCATTTCCCGACGCCGAAAACCTGGCTGTTCCGACCTTCTTCCCTTTCTTCAGCAATCGAATATCCTGCGGTTCCCCATACAGCACAGCAACCACATCAACGAGCAGGACGCAGAAGCCGCGAACGTCCAGGTCGGAACGGATCACCAGGTCGTCACCCTCCACATAGAGCCGCCCGCACTTATCGAATGGCGACTCTGTGTTATTCGTGACTCTCCATCGGGAGAGGTCGACCGGCTCCTCCTGCAATTCCGGCTTACTCTCCGAAATGGTGGAGAGGGATCCAACCAGGATCCGGGAGGGGGAGCTCTCCGCCAGGACCTCCCTGGTTGCCACCTGCTTGCCGGAAAAGAACCAGATAAGCCGGTCCCATCCCTCGAGAATCAGGTCGAGCACTTCGCAGCCTGCTGGACGCGTACACCCTGCCCCGCTACCGCATCCTTCCGCCTCCTCCGGGCCTGGTAATACTGCTGGTTATATTCCCGGACCTGCTCCTTGTGTGCCACACGGTACGCCCGCTGCCTGGCAAGTTCCTCTTCGTGGTGCGCGAGGTAATACCGCTTCCACTTCGGCAGCCCCTTCTGCTGCGCCGTGGCGATCATCACAATCAGCTCGGCGATGGTCACGACCCAGCGGGGCCGGTCCTCGGCATCGGCTGGCGGGAAGAAGTCGACCGAGAGGGCCTGCATGTCGTAGAAGAGCATCACGATCCTCCCCGGTGATGGCGACGATCTCCGCATTGACCAGGTAGAGCTGGTCCTGGAGCTGCTGGATCTTCTCCCTGATGATCGCACGCCGCCGCCAGAGTTTATCGAGCCGGGTCGCCGGGTCGGATATGCAGAGCAGGCACCTTGAAGGGGTCATCCGCTCACCTCCCCGCGTGCCTGGGCCTGCACAGCCCTCTGATAGCAATACTCGCAGAGCTTGGTATCGGTCGACCGGTCCAGGTAGGCGGCCAGGTCCAGATCGCAGATGGTGCAGCGCCCCACGCTCACTTTGAGGCGTTCCATCCTGGCGACATCAAAGGTGCCGGGCAGGATGGTCGCATACCGCTGGGCCCGCGTCTTTGCGCCCTGGTAACATCGCTTGCAGATCCGGCGGGCGGTCTTGTCCTTCCGGCCCCTGCGCTCCTCGGTCAGCTTCTCCACATAGAGCGACCAGGTGCTCCCGCACACGTAGCAGGGGGTCTTCTCCGGGATGTCGAGCGGCTTGTAGTCCCTGGCGTTGATCTTCGGGATTGGACGATTCAATCTATCAGATACGATGACACCAGATATATTAGTGGCCTGCTGGTCGTCTCGGTAAAAGTCTCATTATGACCATGGCTGCATATATAATTCCGAATACCACTGTTGCTCCGATAACCATCTCCACATAGAGGGAAATCGAATTTAAAATGAGAAAAATAGCATCGGACGTGGCGAAAGAAGTGACCAGATGAAAGACTGGGGATTCCGTACCATTACCGAATACCCCGGAAAATCCGTATACGAGGCGCCCGGTGATGGCAATGACAGAGCCGAGGAGCACTATCTTCGTTCGGCTTCCGGCAGGGAAGATTCGGTCAAGGAACATATACGGCGTCAGCACCCCGGTTGCAAGAATCACCAGCTCGATCAACAATGAAAATGGAAAGAGTGTCACCATCTCGTGATATGCAGGGGTAATCGCCGAGAGACAGAATGCAATAACAACCGGTGCAATATCACTGGCAATCAGAGGAAGTTTCCTGAGGGCAAAATAAATGGCGGTAACGAATGCACCGATGAGTATTGCGGGGATACAGAAGAGGAGGATAGCGCCGAGTAGGATCACGGGAACATCTAGCATATAGATCCCCAAACAACTGAAATAAAAAAAAATGTAATTTTAATCCCTCACATACTTGACCAGGCCAAGCGAGTGCTTGGCGGTGTCGAGGAGACAGCTCTGGGTGATTGATCGGACTGATGGATCAGTTCTGAACGTATACCGGTGGTTGTATACCAGGTAGAACAACGTATCGTCGTAGTTCTTCGCATAACCGGCAAGCGAGCGTGTCGAAGTCGCGGGATTGAACATTGCGTAATAGTACCAGTTATTACTGATCACTGATTTAAAGTTATACCCCTGTCCGGAACCCGCTTCCCAGTTCGTCCCGACATAGTTCTCATAATCGTCGTGCACCCACCGGTTCAGGGCCTGTTCGATCTCCATTCCGGTGTGGAGCGGGTTGCCAACATCGGTGAGGAAGTGGCTGGAATAGCCCATGTACGTATAGGCGTTGTACATCGACGACTGGTCATAGTAACTCTTGGCGGAATTGGCATAGTTCGCGCACTGTGTCGGGGCCAGTCCCGTGCCCAATTCGGGGTTGTAATAGTGGTCGTACGAATGGCAGACCTGCTGGATGAAGTTATTCAGCCATTCAAATCCTGTTGGCGGCCAGATCATCGGCCAGGAATCGGGGTCGTCCGCCGCGTTGTGGGCATACGTGGCGTAGGTCGATGAGACCCCCCACTTCAGACACGAGATCTCAATGATGTCCTGGTGGCACGGGTCCCCCCACCAGAGGATGGTGTTCCCGCCACCTATCTTTTCATTGAGATATTCTGCGAGGATTTCATCCGCTTGCGTAAGCAGTGCATTCTCTTCATAGGTCAGGACACCTGCCTGCGGTGATGCGAATGTGAGGGTCTGTCCCTTGTCGGACTGGACGATAGCTGTGGGATACTTGCTCCAGATTTTCCGGAGTCCGTCGGAAAGGCGCGTCACTTCGTCACTGGAAAGGGAACACTCCTTCAGATCGTTCAAGGCGTTCTCCTGCCCTTCCTTGTCGGCAGCGAGTAATGCCCAATGCGGCGTCGTATTCTTGATTCTCTCGTCTATCATGAAGAGAGACGGATCTGGCGAAGGTATCGTGGTATCAACCGTGGGTAATGACAGAGGTTGCACAACAACCGGAGCTGCCAGTACCCCTGATATCACTGTACCGCTCACTAGCACGAGGGCCAGGAACACGGACAGAATACCGGTCGTTCCTTTTTTCTTCATTTTCCTTACCTCCATTTTGTGGTTTTCGAGAGGCAAGGAACAAAAAGCCTTTAATATGAGAAAGCGAATCATTCCTTGCCTTCGGGCAGCGGAAGGTTCATCGATCTGTTGAGGACACGGTGAGCCTCCGCCTGAATTCTCAATCAGACCTAATGAAAGAAATACTTTCTCTTCTCACTTGAATTTCAAATTTAAACGTTTTAACCTATTAGTTCGATGAATGTTAATCATCGTGATGATATGCATCGCATCGATTAACATGATTGTTCATGTGATTTTCGAGTCAGTAATCCTACAAAGGCGAGAACCCCGAGATAGTGACCTTACGAAGCGGCCAATAAACGACACGGTGAGATAAAAACATTGGCAAGATCTGTTGGACGGGCTGAGACCAGGTATCATCTCCCCCAGCATCTCTCAGCACGGCCCGGAGTTGATGGAGTTCATCATGCAAAAGAGCGGGAGAAACTGGCTCCTGCCCTCCAGCAGGTCCCCACGCTCCCGAAGGTCCCGAGGTGATTCCCTTTATGTGATACAGTCAGGCTTATCCTGACCCACTTTCAGGATCTCCCGTTCACTCTTATTTCACCCGTTTGGCCATGCTGGTGTGCATGTGGCGGCACGGTTTGCCGGCATGCAGGAATGAAACACCATGGAAACACTCCTGGTCACACGGGAATCTATCGAGGCCTACGAACGCCGGACATGGTTTGCAGGACTCGGGGAGTTCTTTCTCAGGAAAGGGCTCTTTGTATTGAAGGAGGATGAACGATGCAGGAATCCGTAGTGGGCTCCCCCCAGCAGATGACATCTTCCACAACGACATTGCGGAAGGAGCCCAAGCTATCCTCTCCCTTCGGGTGCAAAAAGATATGGTTACCGGGCGTGGTCTGATGGCCCTTTCCCACCACTCCACCGCCCCCGTCCCTCTCTTCCTCATCCCTCAGGCGCTCTCTGAAGAGATCCGGAAGTACGGAGATGCGATTGGTGTTTCCGGAGCCCGTCACCCATCTTTCGCATACCACGCCATGGCGAGATAGCATGCCCCGATCACGGGCATGCATAGGATCCAGTATACCGCCATCAGCCCGAGCGCCGACTCGAACGTGCCGTGTGGGAAGTCCCGTATCATAAAAACCATGGCAGTTGCGGCTGGTACGCACATGATTGCAGTGAGTGCGATAGATACAGACTGGATCCGCCGGTCTGCCGAGATGGCATAGAACACCGCCATGGAACAGGGCGCAAGGAGCAAAATCCCGGCTGCCCAGCCAATCAAACCTGACTCCGGAATGCCGCGCGGGATCGATCCGCCGATGAGGACAAGGAGCACCCCAAACATGAGGACAGCGAGAAGGTCTAGGACGAGCGGGACGACGAGATACCGTTGTACCGGTTTCGTGAATCTCCCTGAAAGGATGAACAAGGTACCGGCGATGGAAAGGGCGCACGTCGCAATCAGGACCGCGGTAAACAGGAACGGGCCGCTATACGGGAATACCAGCAACAGGGCATAGGTAACCGGCATCCAGAAGAATACTGCGGATGTCAGCGCCAGCAGGTATTTCATAACATGTGATTCTCCCATAGTTAAAAAAAAGGATCGGGTATTTATCCGACGAGGTCGCAGAACTCCTCGATGTAGCCCTGGTCTCCGCCGTAACTGTCGGTAACCCGGAGTCTCCAGTCGTGGATGTTCTGGAATCCGACCGCACCGATGCACAAGGCGAGATTATCGGTGCCGCCACCCTGGTGATCCCAGATCTTTACCTCGGTATAGGTCGGTGACGATTCATCCTTCCAACCGAGCCAGATCTCAAGATCCCCGATATAGGTGTGGGTGATGTACGTGCACAGGTACATGTTCTCGCTGCATGCGATGTTGTCAAGATATGCGTACGACGTGGTGTAGTCCGAGATTGCGACCCGGTTCTGGCCGATTGTGTTCGGGGAATCGTACTTGGTCACGTAATCGATCATCCCCATGGCCATCATCGCCGTCTCCCTCAGCAGATCCCTGGTAATGGCGACCATCTCCTGCGTAAGTGCAGGCGTACTCTCCCAGTTCGGGGTGTTCATGATGTCGCAAATCCTTGTGTGCTTTTGGTGGGAATACCAGGCGATGTACTTCGATGCATCTGATGCATCCCCTACGAGGATGAATCAAAGAGGGAGTCAGCGGCATACAAGAGAGAAGAGGATGATGGTGTTTAAAAATTTTTACTAGGGGGACTGAATGTGACCCGATATATACATACCTGGGCAAACGGGACGCAATAAGGAGGGGTGGGGATGAAAGGACACTGTTGGAACAGCGATATAGGGTAGTGATGTGGAGTAAAAGAAAAGACGAAGACTATCAGGAAAAATCGCCGGTCGTGACCGAGGAACAGGGTGCAGTACGAAGTTTTCGTGTATTCTCACATTGTGTTGATCGCGACCATGGGGATTGGCATGTATGAGAGGATTTATTTCAGCATAGGGATACCTGTATTCATATGCCTCTTGAAAAAGTGCGGGATAAAGAGGAAGAAGATCAGCCACTCAGTCCTGATACGATAAGAGATCTGAAACTTGCCCGCACACAGGTTGTCAAGGGCCAGTGCATTTCACTGGACGAAGTTCTACGCCGGCATGGCATTGAATAATGGAGTATTCTGTTGAATTCACTCCTGTTGCAGATAAGGATCTTGATAACCTCTCTCACATCACTATCACGCGTATTCTGAAGAGGATACAGAAAGTGCGTACAGATCCTCGTGCGTATGCCAAGCCATTAAAAGCAGTGTCCACTCCGACCTATTCGTTACGTGTTGGAGATTATCGTGTCCTGTTTGAACTCGACGACGAGACGATGAAGATGAATATCCTCATGGTCCGCCACCGTTCAATAGTTTACCGGGATATTTAAGAGATTCCCCAGGCTGTATGGAGAGGATCAGATAAGGGAGAAGAAAGGAGTGCGATCCCGGGATTTTCTCAAGAAGGAAAAATACATTTCCCCTCATCTCATGCTGCCCAATGGCAGAATCTGTTCCCTCTCAACTTTGTCCAGGTAATTCCTGAATGTTGAGAAATTCTTCAGGACGAACCGCTGCACAGTCGCCTCCTCTGCAATTGCTTCGGGAGTGAGAGGCTCCATGCAGTTCCGGCAGTACTCCTCGCCGGGGGGCATGATCTGGGCACAGGACGGACAGATAATAGGAGTGAGGCGGTTCTGTATTGTGTCCTTGCTTTCAACCTCTATCCCATACAGTTTCCCTATCTCCGTGTCGATGTCCCGGCCGGTAAGGTGCCCGTAGGTACTGAGCATATCGGTGCTGAGTGTTCCCCACATCATCAATTTGACCGTGCTCTCCGGCACTCCTTCCTGGAGGAGGTGAGTGATCCGGGAATGCCGGAAGAGATGTGGTGTGATCTTCTTGGTTATCTGCGCTCTTTTTGCAATTCGTTTAATTTGCATGGCCACCCCTGCCCGTGTCAGTGGCCCCCGGCGTTCGTTAAGAAACACAGACGAGTCAAGCGTCACTTCTCCGGGATAATCGGCCTTCCATTCCGCGAGGTATTCTTTCGCCATGACGAGCCTGATATAGCGGGGATATGATGTCTTGAACTTGACATTGACGGCAATCCCCTTCGAATCCGCTTTGAGATCTCCCCAGGTAAGCTGAGCGATTTCGCCGACCCTGAATCCTCCTTCGTACAGGGTCATCAACAAAGCCCGGTCCCTGCTCCATATGCAGGCGTCAAGAAGCGTCTGGATCTCTTTTGGAGTCAGCAGGTCGGCGGCCCTCTTGGTCATCGTATCCCTGGGCGGGCTCTTTATCCTCCGGATCTTCTTCTCCGGCAGATCGAGATATTCGTTCTCGATCATCCAGAAAAGGAACCCTTTGAGGATGACGACGTGATCGGCAATGGTGTTCTGTTTGAATGGCCTTCCTCGTATGCGATGGCCGGACCGGAACGATTCGATGCCGGAGTAAATCGAGCCTATGGTGAGATCCTGAAAGGGCGGGATAAAACGTCGCCAGCTTACAAGCGTGCAGGTGATTTTGTTGCAGCGGGTGATGCTTATTCCTGCAGTCGCCCGCTTTTCGGCAAGGTATTCTCTGATGAGTTGCAGGTCTCTGTTGTTGATCTGTCCGGTCGTGAGCCCCGGTTGATGGCGGCATCGGCATATTCAGATTTGATACAACCGAACGTCTCAGCTGTCACAGTTGTGGAAGGCATACAAAAGAGAGTTTCAGGCCTCCCTATATAAAGGGGAAACCTTGAGCACGTAACATGGTGTTCGAATGCTGCGGATGAGATTGTAAGTCTCCCGGATTCTGGTGAACAAAACGCTGTCCGGGTAGAGAATGCCCCTTTGGAAACGTTTTTCTGCCAGGTATCCTATCCGTTTGCGTGATGAATACCTGCCGTCGGTTCGAACGATCGATTTCGGTACAACGTGCCGGGATGCTCAAAAAAGCTACCGGCCAGCGGTGTGAATGCTGCGGGTGTATGACCGGAGCCCCGTTCCTCGAACTGCACTGTGTCCCCGGTATATCCGATCAGGATCGGGATCATACTTTGCATATCCTCGTCCTGTGTCCGCGATGCCATGTATCCATGCATGCCTATGATGTTCCTGAAAGAGAACAGCGGCTTCTGGTCGATGCCCGCCCTGCAGAGACTGAAGAAAAGATACGGAGAGTGTTTTTGCAAAAGCCCTATACCCCTCCCCCATCCCCAGATCCTGAAGAGCTCTTTCTCTCCGTGTTTGCATCGGGTGAAATGGATATCTTCCTCAATGGAGCATAACGGGAAAATATCCACGTTTTCAGGAGATCCTTTAAAAATCTGGAGATCAACGAAGAGCGCCCTCAGGACGATAAAAGCCCTATGTCCTGTCTGTGTGCTGATCTGGGATAGAACTGCTTCGATCCGGAGCGATTGATCTTGTTGCAATTGAAATTGACTATGAATTATCGTTATAGCCCTGCAACCTGTGCAGCAAAAATTCATCGGGGTGTTTCCATAATATTCTCCTTCAAGGAGGACATGTGCTTTGATTGTGCAGAAATCAATCACGAAATACCCGGTTCCACCAGTCCCGCCTGCAGGACCGGTTCAGGATGAGCAGGACTGCTGCGAGACCAAAAACCCTGGCAATCATTTGCGTGATAAGAACGAATTCACCCATTTATTTATACTTCATACGCGAAGTCTGGGAGAGAAGCCGGCACTATACAGAGTGCCGCACGTTCTTCATGAAAAAAAGGGGGTACGCTGAGAGGTGATCGAATATATCAACAAGTTTGAACGGGTTATCTATTACATCCTGATGGTCCTTCTTGCCGGGGTCATCTTCCTTGGGGTACTTGAACTCCTTGTTATCCTTTACTCTTCAATTATCTCAGAATACAGTCTCTCGAACCACGAGATCCTCCAGATATTTGGGTATTTCCTGCTCATTCTCATCGGGATCGAACTCCTGGAGACCATAAAAGTATACCTTCTTAAGCACGAGATCTATGTCGAGATCATTGTCCTTGTGGCAATCATCGCAGTGGCCCGGAAGATAATCCTCCTCGATCCTTTCATTGAAGGATCTGAAATGCTTGATACCGGTGCCATGATCGCCCTGGGAGTGGTAATCATCGCCCTGTCGGCTTCGTACTACCTTATCAGGAGGTCGGCCCACGAATAGCATCCTCAACCTCGAAGTGGGTTGATGGTGAAACGAGAATTTGGCAATTGCGCGGTAACTATACCTGAAGTCGCCCGCAAATTGGCCTCATCATGCTGATCGGAGGTACATTCTGCCTGATCAGTAGAGAGACAAGCATAGAACGGACAGGAGCGCCCCCATTGCTGTAATCAAAAACCGGTGGCCTTTGTTTATCAAAATGCCACCGGCTTTCTAATGCCTTTCTCCCTGGTGAAATAATCATCTTTTTCATCAGAGCGATTCGAGGAACCTCCGATATCGGTCGATCTGTCGGGCGCCTTCCTCATGGTTCATTGTATCGGTGGAAAACACAATGAAAGGGGGAAGTGCGGTCATGCCCGTAAACTCAAAGACGGAATGGTTGATGCTGGAAATGTGGTCGGTAAGGGTTCTATCTGTTCCTCCATGTGAATCCTTCTCTTCAGATGAACCAAAGGTCGCTACGATCATGGCTTTTTTACCGCGGAGAAGCCCGCGTTCGTACACGTTTCCGGATTCCGGATCGAAGGCAAACCCCTGCACAAAAACCCTGTCGATCCATCCTTTGAGTATCGCCGGCATGTGAGACCACCAGATCGGGAACTGGAAGATGATGAGGTCGGCCCAGGAAACCTTTTCGATTTCTTCGCTGATATCCGGTGCAAGGCTTCCTGTCCGGAACCCATGGACCTGTTCTGCCGCTGGATCAAAGCGATCGGAATTGTACCGGATACGAAAATCGTGGGGGTCCAATACCGCTTTGAATTTCATGACATAGAGGTTCGATACCTTTACCTCATGGCCGGCACGGACGAGGGTGGTCATGGCAGTATCCCTGATGGCGCCGTTGAACGAACGCGGTTCGGGATGGGCATAAACATAGAGCACATGCATGGGCGGTTATCACCCGTTGATACGATAAGTATGCTTCCTGGTCAGGACCATGGTTTGACATGATCACCTTAAAGTGTTTTTCAGCCCAGGGTTAGACAACCCTGTTTGTCCCGGGTTCTGGCGTAAACCCTGAGATCCTTTCCGTGATCGGACAAACGACCTGCCAGGTACCTATGACATTAAGTATGCTTCCGGAAATGGCCGGGAATTGGCGAAAAAACCGTGTTGCACTGGAGGATGGATGGGCGGTATTGCCATAACCCGGTACCGATCAGGGCCGTATGACGAGGGTTGCCACAGGGCTGTGGCTGACCACATGTGTGCTGACGCTCCCGGAGAGCATGCGGGAGATCTGGCTTTTTCCTACCGACCCGATCACAATCAGGTCGGCACCGATATCACCTGCTGCCGCCAGTATGGATTCGCCAGGTTGGCCGCGTTTCAGATGCATAATCGCCTGTACGCCCATCCTGGCAATCTCTGTCTCAAAATCTTTGAGCATGGTTCGGGATTCTTCTTCAAGTTCGGGGATTCCCGGCTCACGGGCGGTATCGCCTTCGGACCATCCGGTCTCGATGATATAGATACAATGGAGTTCCGAGCCGTAGTGACGGGTCAGATCGGCCGCTGCAGCAAGTACATTCCTTGTTATGGGCGAGCCATCAACGGCGACGAGAATCTTCCCAAACACGAGGTCACCATCTGATGATGCCCGTGGGACCACATAATTATATCCCTAATCCTCGTGGATCCCATTCAGCCTGTTAAGGGCCTGCCGTGCAGCATTCTGGGTGGCTTCAGCCTTTGATCGTCCCACTCCCCTCCCGATTATCTCTCCGTCCACGGTAACAACATACGTAAAACTGGGCTGGTGGGCGACACCTGATCGGTCTTCGAGGGCGTAGGCCGGTAGTGGGCGGTTCTGTTTCTGGAAATATTCCTGAAGTATCTTTTTGTAGTTGCGGTCGGTCCGGTACTCCCGTATCTCTTCGGCCATAAGTTGCAGGACAATGGCTTTTGTCCGGATCATTCCGAGATCGAGGTAGAGTGCTGCAACAAAAGCCTCAAATGCACCGGCAACAATGCGGGGTGTCTTTTCCTGGGAGATTCCCACCAGGACAAGGTCTTCAAATCCGATATCAAGAGCGGTGACTGCGCGTGCGAGATTGCGGTTCTCGGTCCATTCCATACGTGCGGTAAGTTCACCTTCGGATCCCGGGTAGGTCTGATACAGGAATTCGGCAACGATAAGGTTCAGGACTCTGTCCCCGAGAAATTCTAGGCGTTCGTTGTCACCGGAGCCTGATGCATCCTCCTCACGGATAAAGGAGCGATGTACGAGCGATTGGTGATACCTCGCAAGCGTCCTGTCATCAACCCTCCTTCGACGTATTGGCGGGCCCGAGAGAAAATCACGCAGAAGCCGTATCCGGTCACCATCAATCTCCATGGAGGTGCTCATTCCAGGTACGGCCCAATCCTGCATTAATCATTCTTCGTTTGCGACTTATTCGAAAACCACGTGTCCTGGACGTTCCGCGGTCGGAACAGGGAAACGGCTCACACCCGCCGCGGATCGTGTCCGGCCTTGGAATACAGCCCGTCTATCCGGGCAGCCACACCCCGGGAGACCATATCATCCAGGGCGAGGGCAACTTCATTCACGTCCAGGTGCATCCCGAAGCGCTGCCCGAGGGTCCGGGCCAGGTCTTCCGGTGATGCCGGCTGACCGCCCAGTGTTTTGTCCAGAAATCCAACCAAATCCTCATAAAGCGCCCAGGGATAGATGATCCATTTCCATTCGGCAATTCGCGAAGCATAGTAATCCGGCTGGAAGACCGAACATGTCTTGTGCTGGAGGACACCAGTGCGGACTTCCCCCGGCCGATGCCGTGCTATGTAACCGGTTGCGGCAACCAGGGTCTCCCCTGTATCGGTAACATCATCGATGATAAGGACAGTTTTTCCCTGCACGTCCACAGAAAGGGGAAAGCGCACCCGCGCCTGGTCAAATTTCCGACCTGCAGTCCCCCAGTGCTCGATCTTGATGCTGGTCAGGTCGGATATGAGGAGGCGGTCACAGATAATCCGGGCAGGGACATATCCCCCTCTTCCGATGGCGATAACGAGGTCGGGAGCAAACCCGGAGGCCTTGATAATATCTGCCAGGCTCCTAGATAGCGATGTCGCGGTGTCCCAGGATATCAATTCGACGGGAAAGGAGTCAGCAACCATGTATGTACATGGACGCTCAGTTCAAAACGATAAGATTTTCCATGGCAGGAAGGTTCTTCCCTTGGTGCCGGCGGAAAGGAAAAGTTCTGAGGGGCTTCACGGGTTTTTAACGGAAAGCGGGCCGGATATTCGTGCCGAACCGCGTTCCTGCTTCTGAAGAAGTCCGCCAACGGTGAATGATTAATGCCGTGAGTATGACAGGCAGTTATCGTTTCACAGCCCGGGTCCCTGCTTAAAAAGCCGGGTCTGATCGGCATCCTCCGGATTAAAACCCCGTTCAAACTGTACACCGGTGGCCCGGGCAATGCACTTCAGGAATGCGGCCCCGACGGCACCTGTACTTACCACGCTTTGCAGCGCGAGATCGAGGGTCCGCATGTTGAACTCGGCGTGGTGGGGGTAAATGTATTTCGAAACGGTGAATCCGATTACTCTTCCACGCTCAACGATCCGTGAATACCCGGTAAGCAGCGATGAGAATGCACGGGTCAGCTCATATATGAACCGGGCGTCGTTCTTTTCATACAATTCGTTCAGGTGATTGATTGCACTTTCATCCTTGAGAGTGATCTGGAAGGCAACAATGCAGAAATGAGTTCCCTTCTGATGATCGATCAGGACCGGGTATTTGCCGAACCGGATCCAGAACCCCCAGTTTCCATTTTTTTCCATCTCCTGCACGATCTCGACATCCATGCTCTGTAGATACTGTTTCAGGAGGGCCCGTGCTTCATCGTCAGACCTTAGGAACGCTGCATCATCATCCATGGAGAGGTGCTTTCGCATGAATGGTTATGAAGGGTTCGTGCCATCCACTGAGAGAGATATCAGTTCCAGGCCATTACTGGACATTGGACAGGCGTCCCCGGACCTCGTCGAGGTTGCAGTGACGGGACTCGATGAGCGCAGAGACGACTGCATCGGCAAAGACTAGAGCTGCGGTTTCAAAGAGTGTTCCAAGCGGGGCAAAGGAGGCGGATACTGACCGGTACTGGCCCATGATCTGACGGACTTCGTATTTGCTTGTCTCCTCGCCACGCGGTTCCTGCCTGCCGAGCATGACAATACAGTCAGCGATCCTGGCGATCCTTGAGTCAGGAGACGATGTGATCAGGCAGAGTCTCCCCCCAAGTTCCTTTGCCGTCTCGCAGATATCAAAGATCGAGTTTGTCTCACCGGAACCAGAGAATGCGACAAGGGTATCCCCCTGGGAAAATGCCGGGGTTATCGTCTCCCCGATAACATACGATTCAAACCCGATGTGCATCAGTCGCATGGCAAACGCCCGCGAGACAAGACCGGACCGACCCGCCCCTGCGACATACACTCTCCGGGCGGAAAGCATCTCATCGAGGAATTCCACAGCCTGATCTGCATCGAGTGCCCGTGCAGTCTCTTCCATTTTCCCGGCCATAAGGATCATCAGGTCAGTGAGGGAATAGCAGGGAGGTGGTTCCTGATACAGCAATTTTTCCACCTTGAACACCTGGTACATAATATACGTTCCCTGTAAAAAATGCATGCCGGATGGAAAATGCCGTATCACGCCAGGCGCATACCAGTCGTTTCCGGGGAATCGGCTGCCCCCCTCCCCCTTTTCGCCTGATCTTCCCCTCTGCCTCCAGAAATACCAGGCAATACACCGTAATGGAGCAGTATCCGCCCGTATCAGAACCCGGAGATGGGACTTCGCCTGTACCGGAATGAGTTACTCAGTAACTCCCCCCTTTGCCAGGGGAATCATTCCCGGAACTGCAGCCTTTTACATGGATTGTCCGGTGGTCAGATCTCGGTGGAATATCCTGTAGAGAGTTCCGCGAAGCGATGGCCGAGCACATCTTTGAGAACAGCTTTTGCTTCACTTCCCGTGCAGTGACCGGTGATGACCTGGTTGCACCCTGCTGCTATGAGACCTTCCCCTGTAAAACGGACCAGTTCAGGTGGTGTTGCCCGGTTGATAAGATGGAATCCACCGACAACTGCCTTGATCTGCCGTCCGGGATATCGATCTCTTGCGGTATGCACGATATTCAGGATTCCGGAGTGGCCGCAACCGGTAATGATAGTAATCCCATCCCGCTCTTCAACAACAAAAAAGAGCTCGTGGAGAAACTGGTCCGGCTCGAACCGCCCATCCCTCTGTACCAGTAGTGTATCATTACCAGGGGGCAGTGGGCCACTTCTTTGGATATTGGCGATGAGCATGAGGCCGGGAGCGATCAGGGTGTCGGTTCCGATCCAGATGAACCGATCTGCATGGATTGAGAGCGTTCCGGCATCAAGCCCGATATAACGGTACCGGTCAGGGTCCCTGGCGTAGAAGAGTTCATTACATCCTGTTTTAAGGTAAACCGGGGCCCGCGTGTTATGCTCCAGGAATGCCCCAAGGCCCCCGCCGTGATCGTAGTGACCGTGAGAGAGGATTCCTGCCTCGATGCGGGAAAGATCCTGGCCAAGTGACGCGGCGTTCCGGATGAAAGTTCCGTCCTGTCCCATGTCAAAGAGAATGACCCTGTCCCGGGCTTCAATGAGAAGCGAGAGCCCGTGTTGTGGTAAAAGCCCCGGATCTCCCCCTGTTGTGTTCTCGATCAGGGTCGTTATGTGCATGATTCGTAGGTTCCCTGATTTCTGTTCATGGACCAATCAGTAGCATAAGGGTTGCGAAAACAGCAAACCACATGACGTCAGGATTCCGGATAACCGGGTCCGGGAACCGGAAGCCGGAATTATTTCCTCCCGTATCTGCGCACATGCTCCCAGGCCTGGTGCAGGGCTGGATCTTTTTCCGGGTCTCCATATACGGATACATCCCGTCGCCCGTACCGGTCCCGATCTTTGCCGACCGGGCAGACCTTGATGCAGATCCCACAGGGTGATATGAAGTGGCGGTGAAGCTCCGCACTCCACGAAGCACACGCATGTTTATCGGTAAGGGAGCAGGGATACTCCCCTGGTTCCAGGGCTTTAGAAGGGCACATCTCGACACATTTCATACAGCGGGTACAGAGCTCGTCTTTAAGGATTGGGTCGGGAGGGATTCGTGCTGTAGATAGTACGGTCCCGAACCGGACACGCGGACCATATTCAGGAGTTAGGATCATATTGTTCACCCCAAAGTTCCCAAGACCCGCAAGATAGGCGGCATGCCGGTGTGAGAAGAAGGCAACCGGATTTTTGAGGAGTACTTCGATCGATCCGTATCCGTCACGGGGGATAAAAACAGAGGGGTATCCCTGCGCGGTCAGGGACTCCGCCAGCCGGTAGGTGTACTGATCGAGGAGCGTATTCACGGTGACGTAAAGTTCCCGGTAATGTATCGAAGGCGAGGTTTCGAGAGCAGGGAGGGATACAGGAAGGCCGATTACGATCGCCGATTCTGCCCGGGGGAATATGGAACGGGGATAGAATGGCTCCGGCATCCAGGGCTGAAACGGCGGGTTTTCCCAGCGGTGAACATCGGCGACTCCAAAAAGCGGGATCTCCAGTTCCCGACACCATGCCCTGATTGACTCTTTCAGCGACTCATGCATTACTGGTCATGGAGAGCTGGAACCTTCATGCAAAAAAAACACATGGTTCAATGCGTGATGCAAGAGCACCGGCTGTGAATGTCCCCGTCCCAAAGGGCAGACCGGATCCTCCTTACTGGCTGCTTTTCAATTTCTCAACCATTTCCTGTGCGATAGTCCTCACGTAGCCGTTTTTATCGTGGCAGGCCTCTGATAGCGGCCCGATTGCACGCTTATCGCCCATCTGTCCAAGTGCCACAACACAGGCAAACCGTACATCATGGTCCGGATCATCTAGCATCCTGACGATGTGTTCGTAGGCCCTGTGGTCACCGATTTCACCAAGCGCATCAACGGCGGCCAGTCGGACTTTTTTATCGCTGTCCCAGAGACTGATAACCAGGTACTCGACTGCTGAAGGGCCAAGTTTTCTTAATTCCGATATCGATCTCCAACGTTCTGTGCCGGACACATCTGCCGGCTCTTCCAGTTTCGCATTCACGAAAATCTCCTCCCTGTATTTGGAAGAAAAAACGGCAGTAACCTGCTGTTCCGCTATCGATTCCAAAAAAAATTGTGTGAGAATATATCCCGGGATATAATAATCTTTGCCCATCAATTCCGGTAACGGTTTTTTTGTAGTTCTGGGCCGATGGAGATCTCAGAATAAATCCATTTTCCGGCAAACATTCAATGATCCCGTGAAAAAAGGTCCGGATTACCGGACAACAACGTAAAGGTCGTAGGTTGTAACCTTCTCAATATAGGTCAGGGTAATGGGAGTGCCCCACATCTGGATGGTTGCGGCGTCTATTACGGATTCGTATTCGAATGCCACCCTCTGCCCATCGTTTCGGAACTCAGGTTCAAGATTCAGGGGCAGATACATGGTTCCGTCATCTCCGGCAATACCGTAGAACCCCCCTTCAAGGTCAACGTATAAAATCGTCCCTGCGGGCACCCACGGTCTCCTGTATTCACCATGTACCGGGTGCTCTCCCGGTTCAACCGCTGTGATAACATAAGCATGGATTCCTCCAGCTCCTGCAATCCCGCCAGCCTGATGGGAAGGGATGTATGAATCACCGGCAAGCAGGAGGCCGCGAGGAAGCGTGAGGTTCCAGGAGTATCCTGTTGTCGGGTTCTCTTCGAGGCGAATGCCAAATTCCCTGCCTTTTTCCTGTTGCACGGTCGTTCCATCATCCCCTTCGGTATAGATGGCGCTTTTACCCGGTGGAACCTCGGTTGATGTCTCTCCCCCGACCCGGAGATTCAGGGTAAACTGGTCACCGGCTGAAGATTCCCAGGGACGAGCATAGACTCCGGAGACACTCTGCATCCCGGGCTGGGTTGTCCTCATCCTCCAAAGATGCGTACCTCCTGAACCAACCAGAGTCCCGCTGGGATCGTCCGGCATGAAGCTTTCGTTTTCGATGGACAATCCCGGTGTCACCGACAGCTGCCATAAAAATCCTGTCGTTGGATTTTCCGGGAGGATTAGTAACAGGTCAGCATCCAGGGAAATATCACGTGTCTCACCATTATTTGTCTGATTGAACAGGTACACGTTGCCCGGACCCGGTTCCGGCCCTTGAGCCGGAGTCCCGTTATGGTCTCCCAGGCATCCCGGCAGCGCAATAGTCGTCAGGACTACGATTGCAAGCAATGAGAACGGAAATAATTTTTCCAGCATAAGTATCATCCCACACAAGCGTGCTACCGTTCATTTATCCATACTTTTACATAAGTCTTTTATAAAGTGCGAATTTTTTTGAAGTTATGGGAAATCTCATTGGGGAAAAATTCCAATAGCCGCGGCCATTTCTGGTAAGTATTATGTGCTTTCTGTCTATGTACGTGCATGGATGTCCCAATTGTCATCGTCTCCCCAAGACCCCCGGCTATCAGGATACATGCTGGCGATCGAAATGTCGTGCCAGCAGTCCATGATCAGCGGCATCCGTCCATATTTGAAAGCTCCGCGAAATGACTCTCGGGGATATCAATCGGAATATCTGCATGGGGGTATGGACTCATCTGGGATACCAAAGAAGCAGGGTCTTTGGAGGATTGCAGGAACGGATGTGAAATGATGGCGCGTAAGAAAAAAATTACCTACGTATCGCTACTTTCTGATGAGAGCATTCATGGTACGTATGAGAGAGCTCTCGATTCTGTCAGCCATGAGCTTGATCAGAACCATCCCATGATGATAGGTGGAGAGGCGGTGTCTGCGGATCGGGAATTTACAGTCTTTTCACCGGTTGACCGCTCGATCTGTATAGGTCGGTTTTCGCAGGGTACGGAAAGGGAGGTAAAATCAGCAATCGGTGCCGCCCGATCGGGATTTTTTTCATGGAGTGTAACCGGCTGGAAAGAGCGGGCAGAGGTGATCGAACGGGTAGCTGACCGGCTCGAGAGCGACAGGTTCCACCTCGCAGCCCTGATCACCTTCGAGGCTGGCAAGAACCGGTTCGAGGCGCTTGCCGAAGTCAGCGAAGCGATCGATATGCTCCGTTACTATGCGGGGATGTACCGGAAGAACCAGGGTTACCGGACTCTCATGGAACCGGAGCAGCCCGGTGCGATCTGTGAGAGTGTCATGAGGCCCTACGGTGTATGGGCGGTCATATCACCGTTCAACTTCCCCCTTGTGCTGGCTGCCGGTATGGCCGGAGCAGCACTTCTCACCGGCAATACTGTGATCTTCAAACCGGCCAGTGCGACCCCCCTTTCGGGACTGAAGCTTTACCAGGCGTTCATATCAGCGGGAGTACCTGCTTCTGCCCTGCAGATCTTCACCGGTCCCGGGAATGTATTTGGCGGCCAAATCGTGAAGAGCAGGGACATCGATGGGGTCGCTTTCACCGGATCACGCGAAGCCGGGATGTGGCTACAGCGAGCGCTCATTGGAACCCAGCCCTGGCCAAAACCGATGATATCAGAAATGGGCAGCAAGAACCCGGTGATTGTAACAGAGCATGCTGATATCGGCAAAGCGGTGGATGGTGTCGTGAAGGGGGCATTCGGATACAGCGGGCAGAAATGCAGTGCGACTTCACGGGTCTATGTTCATGAACGCATCTCCGCAGAGTTCCAGTCCGCACTGGTGGGTGCCATTAAGCAGCTGGTCATCGGTGACCCCCGCGAGCGTGAGACCATTATCGGTCCGGTTATATCGGAAAAAGCACTCACCACGTTCCGGGAAGCCGTTTCGCTCTCTGTTCGGGGTGGCGGACGCCTCCTTACCGGGGGATCAGTGCTCGATGGTGGCATTTTCTCTCGGGGTTACTATGTCAGCCCGGCTGTGGTTTCTGGCCTGCCTCCCAACCATCCCCTTGTGTTATCCGAACTCTTTGTACCGTTCCTCATTCTTGATACCTTTTCCAATCTCGGTGAGGCCCTCGAAAAGGCCAATGCAACGGAATTTGGGCTGACTGCGGGAGTATTCTCGGAGGATGCAGGGGAAGTCAACGAGTTTTTTGAAAAGATCCGGTTCGGGGTCTGTTATGCAAACCGCCGGGGCGGAGCGACCACCGGGGCATGGCCGGGGTCGCAACCATTTGGCGGATGGAAAGCCAGTGGTTCGACCGGAAAAGGGGTCGGCGGCCCTTACTATCTCCTGTCATTCCTGCATGAGCAGGCGCAAACCCGGCTCTGACTTTTTTTCGCAGGTTTATTTTCGTGGTGTCTTCCGGTAGACCATTCCCTGGAAGATGGCGACCGGCGCTCCCCCCTCATCGGTCACCCTGACCGTGTAGCTTGCAAGTTTTGGATTGAGGGCAAACTCCTCTGCATCAGCAAAGAGCGTCCCGCTGGATGCCGATTTCATATACGATATGTGGGCATTAATTGCCGCTGCAGGTATCCCGTGTGAATTCGATGCAACGGCAAAGGCCGTATCAGCGAGCGTGAAGATGGCGCCCCCGTGCACGGTCCCATGGCTGTTCAGGTGCATGCCCGAAACCTCCATTTTCACCCGTGCCCTGCCCGGGGCGCTCTCCACAAGGACGATCCCTGCGTTCCGGGCATAGGCATCATTGGCAATGAACCGTTCCTGGTCATTCATAAGCTGGTGTTTCTTCATAAAACAATGAAAGTATGTTTCTGCCGTTCAAACTCTGGAGAAAGAGGATAACCTCAATGAGCAGGAAAGTTGGCAGGAAATGGATGAAGAAGCATCATTTCTCCTGATCCATGGAAGAGGTTTCGCTCTTGATCCTGTCCAGCGTAAGGCTGAAATCTTTCATTCCCTGCTCCAATGATTTCAGGAGTTGCTTGACATCAATCCAGATAATTAGCTCCGTGCTGTCGCGGTCTTTTACACGTATCTTCTTCTTGATGATTCCAATAATCTGGTTGTTTTCCTTGTGCAGAGCGGTCAGGGAACTATCAACCTGTGACCGCTGGAAGGTTGAAACCGACAGGACATCATCGACCATGATGCCTGTCTTTGAATAGGTGATCTGATCATCCAGCACGATGATTCGCGAATCTTCTTCAGATCGCACTTCCGTACCGGCAATGGCGAGGGCCTCTTTCAGATCGATAATCGTGGTGATTTCACCCCTTAGATCGATAATGCCCTTGATATACGATGGCGAATTCGGCAGGCGTGTTATCCGTGTGTACTCAACGACTTCCTTTACATCGAAGAGATCGATGGCAAAGTGTTCCCTGCCAAGCAGGAATTCAACCACCTGCACAGGAGGAACAGCCTCCTGCTGGCCACGGGCACCCTTGCTCGTGAAAGATGAGGGGGAATTTCCAGTGTGACTGCTGGCTGCCCGATCATGTTGCATCAGTATCACTCCGCTAGGTCCTGAATTTTGCCATTTCCTGGGAAACGCGGGAAACTATTATATTGACATTCTCTATGATCTTGCCGATCTGGTCAATTGCAGCTGATGTCTCCTCCGAAGCCGCCGCTGAATCGACCGCTTCCTTTGCCGTATTCTGGATTAGCGTATTGACCTCATTTACGCTTGCAGTAATCTCCTCGACGGAAGCAGCCTGTTCTTCGGTTGACGCTGCCACCCTCTCGACATTCTTGTTGATCTCATCAACGGACGCCACGATCTTGTTGAACATCTGGAGCGTTTCAGCGAGTGCACCGCTTCCCTCCTTGACGGTCCTGCCCGCTTCTGCTGCAGCGTCAGCTGCGGCCTGTGATTTCTTCTGGAGGTTTCCAATCATCTCCGCGATATTTTCTGCCGATTCACGTGATTCCTGTGCAAGCGATTTTACTTCGGTTGCGACTACGGCAAAACCTCTTCCCGCATCACCGGCGCGTGCTGCTTCTATTGCTGCATTCAACGCGAGAAGGTTGGTCTGGTTGGCGAGATCGGTGATTACATTGACAATTTTTCCGATCTGATCCATCTGTGACTTGATATCTTTCACAATCGCATCGACGTCGGAGGCATTCCGGGTGATGCCCTCCATACCATGTTCGGCCCGTTTCGCAAGTTCCGACCCCTTCTTGCTCATGGTGTTTGCTTCCTGGGTCAGATGAGAGATGGCTTCGGTTTTGGTTGCAACCGATGTAACCGTTGCCGAGAGATCGTCCATGGCCCTGAGTACCTGCTGCATGGCCACCCCACCTTTCTCAGCATTTCCGCTGACGCTGGCCGAACTCTTGGCAACCTGGTTCGATCCGGAAGCCACCTCCTCAATACTCGCATTTGCTTCTTCAGCAGCGGCTGCCAGGTCGAGAACCTGTCTGTTGACAACGTTTACTGCTTCTGTAACGCGCAGTCCGATATTGTTCAGTGATTCCCTGAACCGGATGAAATCGCCGGCAAGGTTCATCTTTTCATTGAACCGTATTGCAAAATTTGTATGTGCATACTCGTTAGACACCCGGATCGCTTCTTCCACGGGTTCGATCATCTTGTCAAGGGTCGAATTGAATCCCTCAATGATTTTCCTGTATTCGCCCTGGTGTTTTGCTGCGTCCGCCCGTTTATTCAGGTTCCCTTCAGCGGCAGCCCGGGTGAGGGTGTCTGTGTCCCTGATGAGGGCCTGTAGATGGTCACGCACCATGGTCAGGGAAGCATTGATAACCCGGAATCCTTCAGATGCCTTCTTTGTACTCTCATGTGCTTCCGGAATTGTCAGGTCGAAATTCAGATCTCCGGTCGAGAGGAGCGAGAGATTCTTGCCGAGGGTGGATAGATATGAACTGGTGAATTCTGCCAGTTCTTTTTCAGTTTTTTCGATATTGCGTTTTTCCGTGAGGTCATTGTAGACCGTCATGAGACTGACCAGATTTCCAGCCTTGTCGAGCATGGGAATAGAATGCTGCTCAAGATACCGGATACCTGTTGGAAATTCAACCGTAACAAATCCGGATACGCCCTTTTTCGTTTCTATTGCTTCACGGACATTGTGGCCGCTCTTTTCCAGTACCTTGAAGGATCTAATGCTCATCGTGGTGGCAGAACTTGCAGGAATCCCGCTCATCCTGGTAAATGCCTCGTTTGCGAGTTTGATCTTCATATCAATGCTGACGATTAGCTGTGGCTGAGGGTTCTGCATAACCATCGTGTATGCAAACTGCTTCTGTTTTTCTGCCTCGTCGGCAAGTTTTTTTATTCTTTCCTTCTGATCCAGCACCGCTGTTCGATAGTATTCGATGGTATCACTAAACAATTGAGCGAGCGTTTTAGACTCACCGGAAAAATCCTCCACCTTTATTGTTGCTGTGGTGTCCCCTCCGGTAATGAGGCCGCAGGACCTGGTCAACTCGTCAATCAGCTTTTTTTGATCTTGCATCAGTTCACTGAACTGCTTTTTCAGGGCTGCATTTTCCTGCTGTGCCTTCTCAATCGTGATAGATGCCTTTGTCGCCATTTGATCTCCTTTCACCCTGCTAGCGGGGAGTGCACCTTCCGGCAGAGGGTTTGGAGAAAACCTGCATCATGTATGTCCGTACCGTTTTTGCGGAAGTAAATCATCTACCCGGGACCCTGTGAAGGGCGGAGATTAACCGGACGACGCAGGACTGCTATGAAGTTCCTCGCCAAGAATACCTGCCACCTGATACTCCCAAATAGCACTAATTTATAAAAAAAGGCTTATCTCCATACTATATATAAATTATGGAGTCAAAAATTTCTTCCAGGGTGAGGGTAATACCGATCAGGAAATTTGGTAATATCGACCCATGACACTCTTTTGTGTGGCACCAAATTCGCCGGGAACTCAAAACAGACATCGCTGTTTCATTTCCTCGAAGTAATAGAGAAAAGTTTTTCACGAAATACCATGACGCTTAATCACTGTTCCCTGACAAAAGACCAGAAATCCTCCAATCCCGTTGATTCAGACCCTATCCTGCTTGATATTATAGCGAGGGTCAATGTTGAGGTGCATGTACCCATAAAAGTACGAGCGGATCATGCCACCATCATTTGTCGGGTATACTATGGAACCACTCCTCACCCTTTTCACCGTTCCGGTCATCAGGATCCCGGGCAGAAAGAGCGAGTACGTTCCCTGAAATGGGCAACAGTGAATAACGGTTAAGACAGGTTCATATACTCTCATAGTGAATACAAATTCCGGCAGGAGGTGGAAGGTATTTCCGAGGAGAGAAGGGCCATGTGGGGAAAAAAGGACGAAATTCTCAACCGTTCCGATGAACTTGCTCTGAAAGCAGATCTGCTTGCTTTTGAAGGGAGGTATACTGAAGCAGACGAATATTATTCCCGTGCACTTGAGATCAATCCCGGGAATCCTCATCTCTGGGTTTTCAAAGGGATCACACTCAGTGGAGGACTCCACCGGGATGATGAAGCCCTGAAATGCTGGGAGAATGCAAAGAAGCTTGATCCCGAGCTTGCGAAGGCAATCAGCTACACCGAGCGGAAACCAGTGGCTGATGAATCACCTCCGGGGCCAGTCACTTGTGGTATGTCAGCGACAACCCGTCAGAAAATTCTGAGCCTGATGCGCGAGCAGGCTGATAAGGATACCGATTGATCGTGCACGCCTGGAGAATCTGTTCCCTGGGACCAGCTATCAGATGTCCTGGGGGAATGCCGTGGCAGACGGACGGTTTACGTATTCAGAAAAGGGTGTTACTTTTTTCTGCTTTTCTCAAGCTCAACAAGAACCGGAGCGATAGTACCGGTATCAACACTCCGTTTGGCAAGTTTCGTGAGCCGCCGCATATAGTGGATATGGGCGATCTGGAAGCTAACCAGCAGGCCGAAACAAAACGTGACGATGGCAATCATAACATAACTGATCAGATCCACCATGATATTTACCTCCACTTCAGGAATCCAGGCATTTTCATGATTCGCGGTCCATTTCATTGATTATTGGGACAATAGAATCAGAACGTTCACACTCTGCTGCGACGACGACAAACCTCCTGTTGTAATACCATGTCATCGTCAGATACCCGGCGAGGATACCGATGATGAACGCAAGGACACCAATCACCAGGTAAACGATATAATCTTCCATCAATAAGTCCCCATATCCCCTGTCAATGTGAACACATTAAATTCTTTGGATTCTATGAGATGTCACCGGAATAATACGGCCCATTCACCCATCAGCGGAGTTGGGAGCAGGACATGCCAGTGCCAGGATAACCCTGTTCCATTTCCGCCTCGTTTCAAGGGGCAACATTTCAAAGCCGGGATATATTAAAAAGGTTCTACAGGAAATGTTGCATACTGGGTGGAGCCATTCCTGTCATAACCTTTGCACACCACAAAGGAGGTACTGGTAAGACCACGTCCTGCCTGAATATTGCCGGGTATCTTCAGAAAGCCGGAAAACAGGTGCTCGTCATCGATGTTGATCCCCAGGCCAACGCAACATCAGGTCTTGGAGTTGATCCGGGGTGGCTTTCCCGAAGTATGTATGATGTGTTCATGGGCGGGATAGACGGGACCAGAGAAATTACCCTCCGGGATGTTATCCGCGAAACGCGATCCGGAATCGATCTGGCACCATCAAATCTTAACCTGGTAGGTGCTGAGCCTTTCTTCTATCAGACGCCAGATCGATCGCATATCCTGAAGTGGGTTATAAATAATCTCCATGGTTATCAATTTATCCTAATCGACACTCCGCCGAGCATGGGCCAGTTCGTCATTAACGGGCTGGTGGCATCGGATCGCACGGTCGTAACATTTGATCGGGGCATCTTTGCATTGACCGGGCTCCATACCCTTATGGCCATTTTTGATGATATCAGGGAATATACCGGAGAGACCATCCATGCAGAAATGGCGATCGTTACCCGGACCGGACAGGAAGGCAGTCCTTCTCCCAGGGCTGGATTCGTGGAAGGTCTAAAACGCCTGCTTGGTATGGAAACGAGGGGTGGAGAGCCCCAGGCAGATCAACTGGTTTTCGAGGTGGAAGAAGAAATGAGGAAATATTTCAAGACTGTATATAACGTTCCCTACAGTCATCAGATCGCGGCCGCGCAGCGAAGGGGCCTCCCGATATCGCACTACGATCCGGAGTGTGATGCCGCAAAGGTTTATGAGCAGATAGCGTTGGAAGTGATGGCATGGGAGTAGGACACAGCGCCGGATTCTCTTCCTGTCAGGCAGAACATTGGGAGGTTAGCAGAGCATGAATGAAAGACCGGGAAGGAAGGCATTGTTTGTGGGGGTGTCGTCAAAAGACGGTGATAGGGGAGACCAGCAGGCTGACAGTCTGGAGGAGGATCTGGCTGTTATGATATCCTGGGTGGAAACGGCGCTGGCGGGAAATGCACCTGATGCAGCCGAAGATGCTGTCAGAAATCCAGCACTGCACCCTCTCGCCAGCCGGATGATTCGCCTCATTGCCCGGGCAGCTGAGGATAGCTCAGCTCGCAGGGAACAGGGGCTTCTTTTCATGGAACACCCGCTGCCGATGGCACTCCGGGATAATAATTTATCGCCCGTCTCTGTTAACCAGGCGTATAAATCTCTTTTTTCTGATGCAGTTATATCCGCCGGTTCGCCGAACGGGCTACAGGCGGGTGAATCTGCAGAATCTGTATTCGTTACAGGAAAACCTCAAATGTCCGAAATTGTCATGGAACTGCCTGACGGAACAAAAAAGCATTTCCAGCAATACGCAACCCCCTGCCGTTATTCCGGAAAAAACGTTGCCCTCGCACTGTTTTCGTATCTCGATATCACAAGCCTCCATTCCCCGCACACGCAGCAGGGCGATCCTGTCGATACAGGAACGAATATCCTTTCTTCAGGACAATATAAGAATAATCCTCTCCCAATGCTCGTTCTCGATTCGGAGTTTCAGATACTTGAAGCCAACCAGGCATTTGTTGACGAGACCGGTCTTTCACGGGAAGACCTGGACGGAAAACATATAGACGACCTGCCATTCATACCCGAAGAGGAAAACCGGCATGACCCCACCATCCAGTCGGGTAGCACATCGCCACGACGGATGTACCTGGACCATCCCGGTTTTCAGCGCGGGTATGATCTTACGGCATTTTCTATCGGAGAGAAGGAATCTCCGGCAGAGTATATTGTTATGCTGTATGATGTAAGCAGGTATCTGGACGCCATCAGCAATCTTCGCCGGGAACTTGAGGGCGTTTCCCCTTCCCAGTCCGTCTCCGAAAGGAATTCGGGCCAGGAAAGAAAAAATGAATACAATCCTGAAAATCCAGTGACAACCGCGGTTGGTATGCCTTCCCACGGGATGGGTGAGCAATCACGCCCTCCTGATTCACGGGAAGGGGCGCGGGTGCCTGCGTCCGCCAGCCTTTCTCGCGGAGAGAACCGGCTGGAACGTGAACCGGTGCCACAACCCGCTATTCCGGAGGGTTCTCCCGATGAGGTGAACCGGACCGAAGAGCTTTCTGGAAAACTGGCTGATGTACCTGCTCTCCGGCATGACAGCGATTTATCGCCGGGCCGGGAGACACTGGATCCAGTGGACATAACAGATAAGGGTCCGGACCGGGAAATCAGCGGTGGGGATGGTAAGAGCTATGGTATAGTTGAGTTCGAACTTAGCGGAAACCACTATGCGCTGGATATCACCATCACCCGGGAGATCGTTGAAATGATGCCAATAACCTCGCTTCCCCACGCGCCACCCTATCTGAAGGGAGTGATGAACCTCCGGGGAGAGATTTTCAACATCATCGATGTCCAGAAGATTCTCGGTCTTGGGGAATGGAAGTCGGATTCCAGGAAGATCATCGTCCTGACATCTGCTGCAACGGGCGGAGAGAATATTGGAATTATTGTTGACGATGTCCAGAGCGTCCGGCAGATCCATGAGAATGCTGTTGAGCATATAAATGATTCAAGGGATATCCAGAAATCCGGGGTTATGAAAGGGATAATAAAGGTGGCCGCCGATGATGAGAGTGGAAAGAAGGGAGAGAAACATCTTGTCATCTGGCTCGACGTCCAGGCCCTCGTTTTGGATCTCATCCGGCAGAACCTGCAAAAAAAATCAATTGTCTGATCCCTTTCGGCAACAGGTTGAAGGTTGTACCAGGATATCGTAAAAAGCTGCAGATATTTCATGGAACGGTTCTTCGGTAGGATTAATAGGGATATGTCTCTTTTCCCACAATCAGGACAGGCCATCATGTGGAAGATGTCTCATGGATGAATTTTCACTCCTTCTGCGATTCATCGAGCAGACCCTCGATATCAGGTGCTCCCAGTATAAAGAAGATTATATAAAACGCAGGCTGATGTCACGAATGAATGTAACGAGGATGCCGACCTACCGGGAATACCATGCATTCCTTCGTGCATATCCCGAGGAGATTGCAGCGCTACGCAATGCCCTGACCATCAACGTCACAAAATTTTTCAGGGATCCCGAGGTATTTTCCGTCCTCCGTCATGAGATCATCCCCTCTCTCTTCAGGACAAAAAAACGGATTCGCATCTGGAGCGCCGGGTGCTCTTCCGGGGAGGAGCCGTACTCCCTTGCCATCATTCTCCACGAAGCCTGCCTGCGGGACAAATCCATGTCAGGTACAATATATGCGACAGACATCGACCATGAGATCCTTTCGAAAGCAAAGCAGGGAGTATACGAAAAAAATGCCCTTGAAAATCTTTCAGAGCTCCAGATAAAACGACATTTTACTTGTCTTCCGGACGGCACATATGAGATCAAGCCACATCTCAGGACTAACATCAGGTTTCTCCACCATGACCTGATGAAGGGTGCACCGGTGTCACGGTACCTCGATATCATTACCTGCAGGAATGTGACCATTTATTTCACTGAGAATCAGAAATCCGAGCTTCTCCGTGAATTTCACGGGGGTCTCCTCCCCGGTGGCTATTACATCATGGGATTGTCTGAATACATGGGCAAAGAAGGAGAATCATTCTTCAGGCCATACCGCGTCCAGCAAAAAATTTACACACGTATCTGACTGGAAGGCAGGTTGGTTTCATGCCTGGTGGCGTTCGAGGAGGGTCTGGGCTGGCAGCCGTATAGCGATATGGTAACAGGACAATGGAAAGAGTTCTTCGGTTATCTTAAGAGAGCAGCGGTCCAGGTTTCCTCCGAAAAGGCGGTCATACCACGTTTCTTCTTTCCGGTAATATGAGAGGATTGCCTCCCACCCCTCCGGATACGGAATGGTCTCGATGAACCTCCGGCCGATTTTAACCGGGAGGTCATCCCGTCGTTTATCCACGATCAGGGAACAGGTTTCGATCTCGTACATGCCCGCGGGAAGTACCGTGAATTCAACCGAGATATCGGCCCGGTGCAGTCCATGCGAACAGAACTCGATAAATTCATAAAAAAACTCCAGAAATATCCTGTGTTTGTCGTTCAGCTCTCCAAGAATGGCCTTTATCGCCATGTCCCTGGCCTGTTCCGGAATCACCGTCTCAACCTTCAGCCGGTGCATCAATACATCTTCTGACTTCAGGCGCTCGAGCATCCTCCTGAGAGCGTTATACTGCTTCCAGAACTCCCTCTCATAAGTGGCTTCAGGCAGGTTTACATCTTCAGGCATTCTTCCTACCCGTGTCTGTTGCCGGTTCATCTGATCCGGCAATATATCCTTTCAGGAAGCGTTCCATCTCTTTCTTCTTCCGGATCTGCGCTCTGATCTCACCCACGAGGAGGATGCAGTTGAACCCGAGGACGATTCCCACCATGGCGACGCTTAGAACGAGCATGAACCCCTGAACCAGCAGAAATGTCGCCCAGAGAACAGCAACGAAGCAGATCAGGTAAAAAACGATCCATAATCTGGCATTCAGGATATCCATTCATTCTCTTGTGGGAGGGAGGTGAGATAAATAATTTCCTTTTTCCGATGCAGCGCCCGTGCAGAGGAGATATGAAAGGCTATTTTTATACCATTCGATTGTAGTTTTAAGAAGTTATGTGCATCTGGGGTATTCCGGCAAAAAGGCAGGAGTTGAAGGGGATCAGCGGTGGGGGGTATGGTAATTCCCCGGTTTCCTGGAAAACCAGGGAATTGCCGGGAGTTTATAGCCGGGAATACCCGGGACCCGCTCATGGTTGCCGGGCGATCGCATGACACAGCACAGCGCCTTCTCGCCTCAGCTCCTGAACTTAATCCACTTCACTGAAAAGACGCTTGATACCGAGATCATCCTCCACCGGCAGGCGGATTGTCCTCCCTGCGGGATCCTGGTGGACAGGTTTACCTATGATACTGAAAAGAATGTAATCGTATTCCCCGCTTCTTTTATTGGCCTCCTGAAGGATTTTGTGATTGCCCTGAATGTGACCCGGCTCCTGATACGGGGAAGCGCCAGCCGCAACGGGATATACAAGGTGCTCTCGTATGAGCCTGATGGTGTGGCCCTCGGGATGGAACAGATATACCTGGATCTCCTGAAGGATGAACGCACGAGGCTGCTTTCCCTGGCAAGGAAGAAAAAGATACCGTTTTTTCTGTACAAGCTCCTCCATGATACCCTGTCGGAGATCCCTTTGGGGATCGTGTCCCAAATCTTTCTTGCCGTTAACTTCCCGGTCATGCGAAGCGCGCAGCTCTATTTCCTCATCAGGGAGGGTTTGCGTGACATGCATGAACTAGTTGAGGTCAAAAATTATATTCCCCGGAGGTATTTTGTGATGCATAACGGGATGTTTTATGCCCGCGACATGCTCATGGCCTCGATTATGGCGGAATACAAGCTCAACCCCCTGATAAACATACCGGAACTCCGGCGGTTCAGGAACCTTGATGTCAAAGAGATGATGACTCATCGCTGGTCCCACTCGCACTGGTATCATACCAAGATGGTGGGAGACGCATTGTATGGTGTGCTTGCCCGGGAACTTCCCCCGCCGCGGGCTGATCAGTGGGACCCTGCCAATATGGTTGAAACATACCAGTATGGGAGAACTATAACCGATCGCTTCATTTCGATCATGCAGTTGTCTGGTTGGTACACCTGGGATTCTCCGGTGAATCTCCTCGCTGCAGAACAGGATCAGGCAGAGATCGAGCGCCAGGCAGCTTTCCGGATATTCGGGGAGTGATGATCGGATACGACCGGGAGCGCATGGTCAGGTTCCAGGAACGCTTCAACCCCTGATGACCAGTCCATATAGTGCCATAGGCATAGCCGGCGGTGGAATGACTGCATGCCCGGATAAAATCCACAACCATTAATAGATAAAATCATCACTTGTGTGATGATCGCGGATGGAAGGAACAGGGCGATTGGGACATCTGGTTGCAGGACTCGGGGACCAGGCACTGAAACTCACCGTTATTGGGGTATTTTCAGTAATTGCGCTGGCAGTCACCCTCATTGCCTTTCTTTCCGAAGAATCATTCTTCGGAATTGAGAATATCCTCCTCCTTCCCCATCTCTACCTGATCCCGATTATCCTTTTTGCGTTCTGGTACCCGAAACGCGGCCTCCAGATAACCATCATCATCATCGTGACGCTTGTCGTTCTCACCCTCGCTTTCCATTATTGGGGGATGATCCGGGACCCGCTCTTCATGCTCCTCAATTCCGGAGTCGACCTGATGATCGTTTTCGCTCTTGCCCTGTATGCCAAGGACCGCGACCTTGTCGAGAGAGTTTTGAGGGAAATCGTGGGACAGTACCGGGAACGACGGAGCCGTCCCGGGAAAGCGGGTGACCTGTTCTCCCATGATGTTTCCGAGATCGTGCAGGCGCTCCAGGCAGGCGATGAGGATGACCGGGAGGAAGCGGCCCGGGCACTTGGAGAGCTCCGGGACCCGGAAGCAGTCGTTCCGCTCACCGCGGCACTTGGTGACCAGAGCCGGTACGTGCGGCGTGAGGCAGCAAAGGCCCTTGGCGCAATCGGCGGGGACCGGAGTCTTTCCCCCCTGATGAGGGCTCTCCGGGATGAAGACCGGTCCGCACGCGAAGGGGCGGCGGAAGGACTGGCCATGATGGGCGAAAAAGCCATCCCGTCACTCACCCGGGCAATCGATGATCCGGACTGGCATGTCCGGATGGGTGCAGTGGTGGCATTGAGAATTATCGGTGACCGGACGGCCATGCCGGTGATTATCAGGGCGGCTGGGGATGAGAGCCGTTTCGTGCGCCGCGAGGCGATAAAAGCGCTGGGCAGGATCGGTGGCACTGAAGTCCTCCGGCCGCTTGCCACCGCCATCACTGACGAGGATGCCGGGGTGCGGCTCAGGGCTGCCGGGGCGCTTGGCAGGACCGGCATGGATGGTGCAATCCCCCTCCTGGAAAGTGCCCTGGAAGACCGGGACAGCAGCGTCCGGATCAGGGCCGTCCAGGCCCTGGAGGAGATTGGCACCCCCGCGGCACGCGCCGCCCTTGAACAGCACGGGGAGCAGGCCGGGAAGACCTGATCTCCCCCTGCGTGAACTAAAGGCACGCTATGCCTGCCGGATATTATCCGGTTTAAAGATATCTTTATAAACAATGGGATCCACCACACGTATAAGCAGCTGAGGCTGGAGGGATCCAGCGGCTGCGAGGTGTAGCATATGCGAAAGTTAGTCATGAATGAGGAGGCGTTCACCGGTCTCGAGGCGGCCATTGTGCTGATAGCCTTCGTGGTCGTCGCAGCGGTGTTCAGCTACGTTGTGCTCGGTGCTGGGTTCTTCACCACCGAGAAGAGCCAGGAAGTCGTCCACGCCGGGGTTTCATCTGCGGCATCAAACATTGTCGTGAAAGGCAACGTGTATGGGTTGGCTAATGACACGGGAGACGGAATCAGTACGATCCAGTTCGATGTCGGACTTGCTGCCGGCGGGTTGCCTATAGATATGGACAAAACTGCGATGATCTACAGTGATACTGGAACAGTTCCGACAGAGCTTGTGAAAGGTACCAACTGGGAAATTAAAGACTCCGCACAAAAAGGAGACGATGATGTCCTGCAGTATGGTGAGACATTCACAATCAATATAACCGACTTGCCAAGGGATATTCCACCAAGAATTTCGTTCAACATCGAGATCAAACCCGAGATTGGAGCATCACTTGCAATCTCACGGACGGTTCCGCCCTCGATTACAAGCACAACGATACTCTATTGAACATCCAAAACCTGACCCCTTTTTCTGTTTAATTTCCGGGGGAAACCCATCTCCATTAATACTGCTCAGGCAATGACTCGAATCCCCAGTGACCAGTTCCTGCCATTTCATTTACGGTGCCGGAATCCGTTGTACCGTGTCGAGGGAAGCCTCCAGATCCAAGCCATTATGTGTCCCCGATTGGCAGAATACCTGTTTAAAAACATTATCTTTGCGCGACCAGGTCCATAAACTATAAAATCTTTCCCGGGTAAGTGTTGTGCATGGCCGTAAATCAGGCACAGGTCGATCATATCATCTCCACCGCATCGGCTGATGATCCTGAAGTGCGCCTTCTCAAGCTCCAGGACGAGGTGGATCTCCTCAAAACCTCCATAAAACGGTTGCTGATCGATATCCGTGAACGGATGAACGATATCGACAACCCGTTCAATATCTCGTCCGGAGCCTCTGACCAGGAGTCACGGTCCGGGACGGCAACATCGCAGGGGAAGGCAACGGGTGGTGGACCAGCGGGTGGCTCCCAGCCCCTGCCCGGACAGGATAAGGGGATGACGGAGGTTCAGGGCCGGAATATCCCTGAAGAGAGGGGTAACAGCAGCGGTGTCCACCGACAGGGGGAAACTGAGGCAATAAACCCTATCATAGACGCCGATCTCATCCAGGCGCTTAAAATACCACCGGGCGGGATTCCGGCCCCGGGCACGGCTGCAGAGCCCACGCAACCCGGATCAAAAGCAGGCAAGGTACGGCTCCAGAAGGTGTTCCGCCTCTTTGCCTGGACCACCAAGAACGTGAAAAAGTTCGGGCACGACCGGGTCGACCTGATGCTGGAATCATACCGCGCAATGGGCTATATCAGCAGCGAGTCCTGCATACTCGTCAAGGACATCGCCCGCCTCATGCAGACCTCCATTGGCGAGGAGCATGACATCACGGCCGCGGAGTATGTAAGAGAGCTTTACGAGCTGAACAATATCCTCGATCCAGCCGACGTATCCCTGGACCGGGACATGATCGAGGTGTTCATACACCAGCGCGCCTCCGGAGAATCAGGGAAGAATTCCGGAGTGTTTGAGCGGACAACTGAGGATATTCTTTCACTGGATCTCGCGCAAAAGAAGGACAGGGTCTGACCTCATGTCGAGTGAGACCATTGTCAATGCCCTTTTTCTAATCAGCGCTGTGGTTGCAGCAGGGATCCTGATCAATGCCATCTTCCCAGCTATATACCGTACATCTGAGACTTTCGGCACGACCACCCATGAAGCGGACCTGCAGATGCGGACAGACTTCAAGATCGTCAACATGTATGCCAAGAAACCGGATGCCCACATCTGGATAAAAAATACTGGGAGTGCACGGATTGCAAAGGGGGATCTAAGTTCATCAGACCTCTTTATCGGATCTGTCGGGGATTTTGAACGGGTGTCCCTTGCAGGTCTCAACGACGATGTGCATTTTGACATCCCCGGGCAGATCCCGAAGAACAATTTCTGGAACCCCGGTGAGACGCTGGAGATTACCCTGAAATCGGATAAAATTCCTCCCAACAGGGGGGAGGAAGTCTACTGTATGCTGGTCCTTCCAAACGGTGTCCAGCGTTCCGGGAATTTTCCCGCCTACTGACGGTGTCCATACATGGCAGCTGCATCCCTTGTGGCAACCGCAATCGGCATCCTGCTCCTGATCGTCACCGGATACCTTCTGGCCGGAGGGTTGATATCCCTTACAGGGACGATGATATCGGCTGAAAAGGACATGACCGCCCTGAACTCGAGGGCTGCCCATACATCGATCCGGATAACCGGGACTTCGTGGAACGAGACCCTGTCAGTCACCCTGAGTAACACTGGGCAGGAGCGGATTTCCGATTACGAGTTCATAGATGTCTACCTCCAGAACGGGGATTTGGCTCCTGAATTTTACTGGTATAACCCGTCCGGAGGCAGGGGCTGGCAGAAAATCAATATCGTCCCGGATACGGTATATCCCGGGGCATGGGATCCGGGAGAAGAGTTGCATATGATAGTTACGGCAGATAACGGCCCCTATTCATGGGTCCAGGTCACGACTCCCAACGGCGTTTCGGCATCGGCATATTTATGATCACGGGGTTTCCAGCAGCCAGAATTTTAAATAGGGGTGTGCCAATTTATTGATCGTATAAGGTGGCGGATATGTCGAAGGACGGGATTGCCGGAATACTGGGAGGAGAGGACAAGAATATTCTGTCCACGGGGAATTCCGAGATAGACAAGAAGATAGCCGACGGCCTCCCGCTGGGATCCCTCACCCTCATCGAAGGTGAGAACGATACCGGGAAGAGCGTGCTCACCCAGCAGATCATCTGGGGTGCAATGAAACAGGGGCTGAATGTCGATCTTTTTTCGACCGAGATGACAACGAAGAGTTTCCTCTCGCAGATGGAGTCCATGAGCCTTGACATTTCGGAATATTTTGCATGGGGGTATGTCAGGTTATTTCCCATCCACACCGCTGATTTCAAATGGTCGGAAGAACAGATGGAAGGGATACTCGATCATGTCATCAATCATATAAGGAAAAGCCGGGCAGAAGTCCACATCATCGACTCCCTTACCATGTTCACGAAACACACTTCACAGGCTGTCATCCTGACCTTCCTCACCAATTGCAAAAACCTGGTCGACAAGGGCAAGACAATCCTGATCACCCTGCATACCTATGCTTTTGAAGAGGATACCCTGATCCGTATCCGGTCGATCTGCGATGCACACCTGATGATGAAAAAGTCCCTCATCGGGGACAAGTACGTGATGGTCATGGAAGTGGTGAAAGTCCGGGGAGCCCGCAAGACCACCGGGAACCTGGTCAGCTTTGAGGTCCACCCAGGATACGGGATGAAGATCATCCCGATCTCAATGGCGCGTGTCTAGCATGGAATCCCTTTCGTTTACTCCCGTCCTCCCCTTTGAGCCATCATCATCATCCGGTGAAGAAAACGACTGTCTGAACAATATCGAGGGGTGCGCTCTCTACCGGATGCTTCCGGTCAACGCCAAGGAGTACGTGAAACAGGCCCCCCACCTCCTGGAGTACATGCACCTCTTTCCGGTCGATGTTTACGGGATCCCACTTTTTTTCTCGGAACTGAAGCGCGACCTCAAGGGGATTTCGGAACCAAACCTTATCTACCCCGCCGATGAAACGACCTTTGTCCATATCTTTCACGATGCCAATGATGTGAGAAATTATTATATCCCAATTGAGCCGTCTTTCCTGCACAGTGTCCAGGAACTTCTTCCCGCGGTAGAGATACTTCTCGTCGACCTGCTGGATTCGCTCAGCACCGACCCGGTCACGGATGAAGAGCGCGCCGGAGTTTTGAAGGGTCTCTTCACGAAGGTCGCATATGCACCGCCTCCAGGCGAACAGATCCCCAAAGCCCTGTCCCCTGCCGTTCAGGGAGGAAAACCGGGGGTCGGGTCAAAATTAAAGGGATTCCTTCAAAAAGACCTGACTGCCAGGAAAAATGTGAAATCGGATGCGATCCTCGCGAAGTTCCCACGTATGCCGGACGGGCGGCTGGTTATCAGCGCTTCGGAATATAAAGCCCTCGAATATCTCCTCATCAGAGACAAGATCGACGTCGGCATGCTTAGGCCGTTCATCAATGACCGCTATATCGAAGACATCACGGTTGACGGTGTGGGCCCAATCTTCATCGAGCACAAGATCTTCAAGGGGCTGAAGTCGGTAGTAGGCTGGAACAATACAGAAGATCTCGACAAATTCGTGATAAAACTTGCTGAACGGACCAAGCGGCCAATTACCTACCGGAATCCAATCGTCGATTCAACTCTTCCCGACGGTTCGCGTATCAATATCGTGTACAGTACCGACATCAGCAGGAAGGGGAGCAATTTCACCATTCGAAAGGTGATGGACGATCCGATCAGTATCCTGAAACTGGTCGAATTCAAGACCTGCGACTACATGGTCGCCGGGTATCTCTGGATATGCATCGAGAACGGCATGTCGCTTTTCATGAGCGGGGAGACGGCCAGCGGCAAGACCACGAGCCTTAATGCAATGACCGCCTTCATTCCTCCTGAAAATAAAATAGTCAGTATAGAGGACACACCGGAACTTCAGATCCCCCACCGTAACTGGACCCGTGAGGTTTCAAAGGGTAAAGGGAGGGGGGAAGGCGAAGGTGGTGACGTGACGATGTTCGACCTGCTCCGGGCGGCACTCCGCCAGCGCCCAAACCAGATCCTTGTAGGAGAGATCAGGGGTGTAGAAGGGTCGGTCGCTTTCGGTGCAATGCAGACCGGCCACCCTGTCCTATCCACGTTCCATGCGGCATCGGTCGAAAAACTCATCCAGCGGCTCTGTGGAGAACCGATCAATATTCCCAAGACCTACGTGGACAACCTGAACCTGGTTGTCATCCAGAGTGCCGTCCGAAGACCGAGCGGCGAGACGGTCCGGAGAATAATTTCGGTGAATGAACTTGTTGGTTTCAATCCTGAAACTCAGGGGTTCTCTTTTGTCGAGATGTTCCACTGGGACCCGGTGACTGATTCCTTTGAGTTTACCGGCAAGGGCAGCAGCTACCTCCTCGAGAACAAAGTGGCCACCATGCTGGGAATCCCCGATCATAAAAAAGCGCAGATTTACCGGGAGATCGAAAAAAGAGCCCGGATCCTTGAACGTCTTCACAAGGCAGGTTATTCGGGGTTCTACGACCTTTTCCACATGATTACCAAGGTCAAGAAACAGGGGCTGCTCACCATAGATGTCACCGAGTCTTAAGGCCCTGTCTGCAGGGTTGCGTCAGAAAAACAGGGGAGCCATTCCCTTTGAGGGATTCCTGACATCTGTCCGTAGCTTTTTTTCATCGGTTGGTGAGAACAAGAGGATGAGTGCCGACCTCTTATTTATGGTCACCTACATGGCATCAATCACAACGGCCCGCGCAACCCGGCCGGAAATCTTTGCCTACACTGCAGCCCGTAAGGAATTTGTTCCATCGAAATATTTTGAAAAGATCGAGATGTTTGTCAAGAAATGGAACTACAGCTACGTGGATGCACTGACGATTATGGCCGAGCGGGTGAAGAATCCTATGCTCCAGAGCATGCTCAACCGGTACGCCAATTCCATTGAATCCGGCGTTCCAGACGAAGACTTCCTGACCCGGGAACTGATCACCATCCGGAGCATTTACCGAAATACCTACGAACAAGGCCTCGAGATGCTGAAGAAGTGGGGAGATGCCTACATCGCGATGCTCTTCTCAGGAGCCCTGGTAGGAATCATCATCATGATCTCGGTTGCAATTTTTTCGCCGGATAACATCCAGGCAACCCTGATGAGCTCCTATCTCATCGTCATCTGCGTCTCTGTGTTCGGGCTGGTTACCATGTACCGGGCAGTCCCTGCTGATCAGAAAGTCCATGATCTCCCGCGGGGGTCAAAAGAGCAGGGGATGATCTATCGTTTGAGCAGAAAGGTGCTCCCGGTTGCGCTCGCCATCGCCCTGGTTTTTTTTCTGCTTAATCTCCTCGGCATTATCCCCAATGCCTACGGTCTCGTTATGCTTATTTCAGGCCTTCTCCTCTTCCCGCTCGGGGTCATCGGGTATCTCGATGATTCGAACATCATTAACCGTGACAGCGACTTCACGGTCTTCATCCGAAGCCTTGGATCGGTGATGGGGGGCAAAGGAGTGACCATCACCAATGCCCTGGCAGAGATTGACAGGAAGTCCCTGACCACGCTTGAACCGCTCGTGAACGGAGTATATTCAAAGCTGAACCTCGGTCTTGATGACCATCTCACCTGGGAGAGGTTTATCGGGGAGAGCGGCAGCAACCTGATCTACAAGTATCTGAACATATTCCGCGACTCGGTTGAGCTGGGAGGATCCCCGGACCAGATTGGTGAGATCGTTGGTTCTTCCATGCTCGAACAGGTGCTGCTCCGGAACAACCGGCACACCATATCGTTGGGGTTTGTGGTGCTGCTCATCCCGATGCATGCCATGATGATCGCCATCTTCCTCTTCCTCTACCATATCCTCCTTCGCATGTCACAGGCCATCAGCGAAGTCGTCTCCTCTCTTGGCCCGATGAACACCGGAGGAATGGCTGGCGCCGGAACGGTCAGCGGAACCATGAGCGGTGCTGTGACCATGTTTGTCAAGTTCCCGGAGGCAGAGATGGCGGTGTACGTCATGATCGTCATCACCATCATCACCATCTCCAACATACTTGCAGGGAGAATCGTCTTTGGAGGCGGAAGTTATATGTTCTACTTTTTCGGAAGCATACTCTGCACCGTAACCGGTATTGTTTATATAATCGCACCGTTTATAGTTGGATTATTCTTCAATATTCCAACGTTCCATGGAGTCTGACATGAATCCTGTGACCATTCGTTTAATTGCGGTCCTGGCGCTCCTGGCCCTTGAGATAACCCTGATCCTGCTCAATATTCCCAGATTGAGTCTCGTAGCCGGGATTATAATACTTCTCGGAGCACTCCTCTTCATCCTAGTGCCCGGGGAGGGTGCCCGGGGGGAGAACCGGAAGAAGCCGGACGGCAATGTCATGGCGGTACCTTCGACAACAGGCAGGCCCGGCCCGGTGGAAAACCGGAAGCGGGAATCCAGTCCGTTCACGAAGATGGCCGGGAGAGTCCGACAGGTCTTTTCCCGGTCCAATACAGCCTCTGTAAAAAAACCTCTTATCCACGAGGGCGAACCGGAACCAGCCAATACCTCAGCGCAGGCATCGGACGGCACATCGAGATCACGGTTCGAGACCTTCAGAGCCCTTGGCCAGGGCCTGGGGCTCCTCTTTTCCTCACGCCGCCGCTCCAGGGGAGCCGGTAACGGGATAGCGCAAGTTTCTGCGGAAAAACCAGGCCCAAACGACAGAAGTGAGCAGGTCTCCCTGACCTCGGTGGAATTTGCGGCGGTCTCCCCTGTCCTTCAGAAACAAGAGCCAAGCCCGTTCTCTCCTCTTACCAGGGACATGGTAATTGATGAGAATCTAATCCTCTCGCGGATAGAGCCGGACGATGAACCTCGTGCGGGTATTCTCGATTCAGATCTCAATCTGGAGGTCTTTGCTGATGAAAATGAGATCGCACACATGGACATATCCATCGATGCTGAATCGACAATCACCATTGATGAAGACGAAGAGGATGAAGTTGCCCAGATCCTCGAAGCACACCAGGCCGATCTCGCAACCCCGGCTTCGGGTATCGGGGAGTTCTCCATCGAAAAGGGACTGGACGAACTTGAAGGATTCGATCTGGACCTCGATGATGTCGATCTGGAGGGCGGGCCAGGTACCACTGCAGAACCCAGGGGTATTCCCTCTTCTCCTGGGGTAACGCCCCATCCGGATTCCCCGAAACGAGCCGAAACGCCTGCGATGGAGGGACCGGGCCGTGCCAGCCTGGATGAAAGCATGCTCTCCTTCACATCTGCACCATCCGGCGATGATGACCTGCTGTCATCCATCCGGAGCGACATGGCAGGGAAAAAGGACCGGGTTGACAAGAGCCTGGTCAGGGATCTCAAGGACGTCCGGGTACATATCGATGAAATTGAAAAAGATATAACAGACCTTTTAGCATTGTATAAAAAAACCGGATGATCAGGACGATTAGCAGTCTTCGGAAAAGCAGATATCCATGGTCGAGATACCCGTAAAAATTGAGCGGCAGGGAACCTGGCACGGGGCGAAACTTGCGGTGGAAAAGGACCAGATCACGGTTCCGGCTCCTTTCAGCATGCAGATACCGTACCGACAGGTTATCGACCTGACTGAGAGGAAAAACATCCTCACCCTCACACTCAAGGGCCCTCCGGAAATAACCCTGTCGCTTGCCACAGTCCCAAAAGCATTACAGGTACTGAAGAAGGTGATCATCATGTCCTGCAGTGCCTATCGCCTCGCGGCCTATTTTATGTCACCTGCCGTCAGGGGGGGAGTGCTGGTAAAGGAAGCCCGATGGGACAAGGGATCCATCGCTGTGCTGAAAACAGTGCTGTGGTTTGTCAGCGAAGATAAACAGATCTGCATCCCTCTGAGAGATGTTACCGGGATTGAACTCACCACACGCGATGTCCAGAATAAGAAGGTCGACGTGGTCAAGATCGATCACATGGAAGGCACCGATGTGGTCACCAGTTTCATCCTCTGTCCGCTCTCGACACTGCAGGTGCTCTTCAATTTCCTTAAGGATACCACCAAGGACATGGATATGCGGGGTGATGAACTGGACCCTCTCTCCGCCCAGGTTGGAATGCTTGTATATAGTGGGATGGATTCCCATGCCATCGAAACGATGTTGTCCGTATCCACGAACGAACTTGAGGGGGTCTATGATAAACTCCTGAAACTGGGGCTGATAGAGGTGCGATATGTCCGTCGGGAGGTTCAGATGACACCAAAAGGGGTCCGGTTTATCACGGAGGCCGTTAAACCTCCGGCTGGATAATACGCGATAACTAATTTATTATCTCCAGAACATATTTATAATTCAGATTCATATGGGAAAAATTCTCATTGTCGACGACACGCTCTTTATGAGAACCCTTCTGAAGAATATCCTTTTTTCCGGTGGACATACTATCGCCGGAGAGGCAGCAGACGGTGACGATGCGATTGAGAAATACAAGGAGCTGAAGCCCGATCTGGTAACCATGGATGTTGTCATGCCTAAACTGAACGGGATAGAAGCATTGAAGGGTATAAAGGCTCTTGATCCAAATGCACGCGTCATCATGTGTACTGCTGTTGGACAGGAGCAGATGGTGAAATTGGCGATTAAAAGCGGGGCACGTGGATATATTGTAAAACCGTTCCAGGCTCCCAAGGTTCTCGATGAAGTGAAAAACATCCTGGAATCCTGAAAGCATGGTCCGTGTTCTTGTGGTCGATGACTCGCTATTCATGAGGACAATCGTCCGGGATATGCTCACGTCAGATCCTGGGATTGAAGTCGTTGGATCGGCTCCGGATGGAATTGCTGCCCTGAAGATGATCGAAGAAACCAGTCCCGATGTTATGACTCTTGATATCGAGATGCCCCGCATGGACGGTCTCGAACTTCTTTTGCACCGGAAATCTGTCAGGAATTTCCCCCGGACCGTTATGCTCAGTTCCCTGACCTCAAAGGGGGCGGAGGCAACAAACAGGGCAATCAGTCTTGGTGCTGACGACTTCATACTCAAACCAAGCGGTGTCGGGAACATGCAAAATATCAGGGACGAGTTAATTACCAAAATAAAACAGGTCATCCGCATCCCCTATATCGAACGGAAAGAGAGCGCCGGAGATGAAACAGCCGGTACCATTGTGGTGATTGGATCATCGGCCGGAGGCCCATCCATGCTTGATGTTGTGCTCTCATCGTTCTCTTCACGATTGCCTGCAGCATTGGTCATTGCCCAGCACATGCCGGAGGGGGGGTTTACCACTGCCCTGGCAGCCCGGTTGAACAGGGTTTCCCTGATGCCGGTGAAGGAAACAGAAAACGGAGATATTCTCACCAACGGACAGATATACGTCCTGAAAGCTGGTTACCATGGGCTCATCACCTCAACGCTCTCGCCCCGGGGTGAGCGCGGGGGAAGGATCATCCATTCACGCGCACCCCCCCTTCATGGTGTCAGACCTGCCGCAGACAAGACCCTCTCCACGGCATCACGTATCTATATGGATCGTACGGTTGCGGTACTCTTGAGTGGTATGGGAAACGATGGGGGGACAGGATGCGCAGAAGTGAAGGAGCGGGGAGGAACGACCATAGTGGCCCGTGAAGAGGACTGCCTCGTGTATGGAATGGCGAGGTCTGCGCTCCAGAAGAACTGTGTTGACAGGGTATTGCCGCTTACGGCTATCGCCGGTGAAATCACGAGATTGACACGCCAGGGAGGAAAAATCGGGAATGTCTGATATGGATTCCTACCGGTCATTGTATGTCGCCGAATCACGTGAGAACCTTGAGAACATCGTGAAAAATCTTCTCGTTCTCGAGAAAGGATCTGACCAGAATGCCATCGCAGAAATTTTCAGGTCAGCTCACTCGCTCAAAGGCATGTCAGCCTCCATGGGATTCGATGAGATGGAGCAGATATGCCATGCCATGGAAGACGTCTTCCAGTCCATCCGTAACTGCGATCTCCAGGCGGATTCTGCGGTAATCGACCTCCTGCTCAAAACCGCTGACGATATCGAGTCAATGGTGGATGATATTGAGGCTGGAGGACAGGGCAATTCACCCAATCTTGACCAGACGCTCGAAAATATCCGATCATGGAAGGCCTGCAGACAGGATGGACGGGACAAGGCCATGCCCGGAGATCTACCTGCTCCTGATGAACTCCCTGCCAATGGCAGTGCATCCGACTGGAACTCCCTGGGAACGTCTGTCTATCACCTTAACATCGAGATTGACAGGAAATGCGATACAAAGAACCTGCGGGGCATGATCATACTCCAGAACCTCGAAGCTCTCGGAGAAATCCTCGATGTTGCCCCGCCACAGGATATAATCGAGGACGGGGACTTTGATGGAATCATCAAGCTCACCCTCCGCAGTGAAAACGATAGTGAAGCACTGGTAAAGGCAGCGTCGGTGAGTGAAGTCTGTGCAGTACGAGTAGTGTCTCCTGAAGAAAAAACCGCACCAGTCCTCCAAGAGAAAACAGCCGTCCGTGACGATGATATCCGTGACACCAGGAAAGCGGCCCTTCCACCAAGCGGTAAAGAACGGGAAGTCAAGAATATCCGGGTTGATATTACCAGGCTGGACCATATGATGAACCTGATAGAGGATCTGGTCATCAACCGGGGAAGAGTGCTCCAGATCGCGCAGAAACACCGGATGAAAGACCTGGATGAGACACTCAACATGATCGGACGATCGGTAGCCGATCTGCAAAACCTGATGATGAATATCAGGATGATCCCGCTGTCGCACATTTTCAACAGGTTCCCGCGCACGGTCCGTGATCTCTCGCAGAAAATGGGAAAAGAGATCGAACTGTGTATAGAAGGTGGGCAGACGGAGCTTGACCGGAGTGTGATGGAGGGTCTCAATGATCCGCTTCTCCACCTTATTCGCAACGCCATCGACCATGGAATAGAAATTCCTGACGAGCGACAGAAGGCAGGCAAGCCACGAAAGGGGCAAATCCAGATCTCCGCCCAGAGAGACCGCGAAAATGTCATCATAACCATTCATGACGATGGTGCCGGTATCAACCCGGAAAAGATCCTGGAAAAAGCAGTCCGGAAGGGGATAATCCCTCCGGAGAGTGCACCGGGGATGTCGAAGGAGGAGATATTCGATCTCCTGTTTCAGCCCGGATTTTCAACAGCAGAAAAGGTGACCGATGTCAGCGGACGGGGGGTTGGGCTCGATGTCGTCAGAACGGCAATGCAAGCCGTCAAGGGTTCGATTAAAGTGGAATCGGAGCCCGGGACCGGGACAAGGTTTGAACTCCTTCTTCCGCCTACCATGGCCATCGTGGACGTGATGATGGTCAGAATCAACGACAGACGCTGTGCGATCCCGGTGAACAATATTGTCGAGGTAGCGGCACTTGATGGGACCCGCATCCATTCAATCGGTTCCCGTGAGACAATTCTTCTCAGAGACGAGATCCTCACCCTGAACCGCCTCGAGGATATGTTTGGAGCATCTGACAGGAGCGAAATCCTTGTCATCCTGCAGAACCAGCAGAAGAAAATGGCAATAACCGTTGATGCCATCATCGGCCAGCAGGAAGTGGTCATCAAGCCCCTCACAAAGATTGTAGGAAGTTGTCCGGGAATCAGCGGGGTCACTATCCCTGGGGACGGCCAGGTCGTTCCGGTGCTCGATGTAAGTTCAATCGTGATGGAGAATTAGGATGGATCTGACAGATCAACAGATGGATGCGTTGAGGGAGCTTGGGAATATCGGGGCGGCTCATGCCGCAACCACACTCTCGACTATGCTGAATACGACCATCGACATGAATATACCGGATATTTCGGTCATCGATTTGTCCCATGTCCATGAGCATATTTCAGATGAGATCGCTGCGATGGTCCTGTTCAAAATCGATGGTGAACTTTCAAAAGGCGGATATCTCCTCCTGCACGTACCAGTAAAATCCGCGATCGGACTTGTCAATGCGATGCTCGGAATGGAAGATCTGACAAGGCCGATGGATGAGATGGATGAGAGTGCGCTGCTCGAGATTGGAAATATCATGGTATCTGCATTCCTTGACGGAACAGCCGGACTCCTCAATGTTATCATGATCCCATCACCACCGGGCCTCGTAATCGATATGCCCCATGCTGCACTCCAGGGAATTATCGCCATGCAGCTTGAAGGAAATGACAACGAAGTGGTCTTGTTCCGCACCGAGCTCAAGAGCAGTGATTATTCCCTTGAAAGTGATCTGATCCTCCTTCCCGATCGTCTCCTTCTCGAAGAATTGATCCAGAAGCTCGAACAGGTCCTTACACTTCATCAATAGCTCACGCGAGGGAACAATGATATCTGATCCCCAGTCGCCGGATGTGGTTTATATCGGAATCGGAGAACTGCGGGTCTCGTCGACCCCCCTTGCCTCGATTGGCCTTGGGTCCTGCATCGGGCTGGTTCTTCACGACATCACTCTCCAGCGCGGTGGACTGGCGCATATCATGCTGCCGGATTCCAGCGGGCGAACAGACCGTCCAGGTAAATATGCAGATACTGCAATATCTGCTCTGCTCGAAGAACTATCGAGCAACAGGAAAAAAAACGGCGAGATCGTTGCCAAAATGGTAGGGGGAGCATCCATGTTCTCCCAGTTCTCCGAGAGCATATCGATCGGCAGGAAAAATATTGAGAGAACCAGGCAGATCCTCATCGAATTCTCAATCCCGCTTTGCGGCGAAGACGTAGGAGGAAAAACCGGCAGAACCATGTTCTACTACCCCGCCAATGGAGGCAGGATCATCATTAAAAGAGGGGATGGGACGATCGGGGAGATCTGATCCTGTACATGGTGTTGATCTAAATGGCCGGTTAAGTCGCCGGGTTGCTTGCTCGCCAGGGACTGTTCCGGATTTTCCCGTGGTCATCTCTCCCCCGCCCCGGAGAATAAAGTATATATTGCATTTCCGCGATTTTATGATAGATCGGATTAATTCCTGCCTTTATTTCCGGAAAGACAATCATAACCGATCCGGTGTGCAAGATATGGTCGAAGAATGGCAGCCTGAGTTCCTCGTCGAAGCGAAGGTAGACCTGGTCAGGAAGGACCTGATTGCGTATATCGAAAAGAATTCGGAGAAGATCGATTCCAATATCCCTATCTTTTTTGGTCACGTGCTCTCCATCATTGATAGTTCCCTGCCGAATCTCGATGACAAAGCCTACGACCGCTTAATCGATGATATCACGGTCAAAGTGCTTGAAGAGAGCAGCAAATCCAACGATGTTGAATACATTGAACGCCTGTTCAGCCATGCACACCGGCTGAAGCGTCGTCCTGGCGGGAAGATGATTTTCGATATCATCCTCGGCCTCAAGATGATCGAAATTGGAAAGTACCGCGAGGCCATTGAGCAGCTCAGACCGTTCAGAAAAATCGACGCCATCATCTATACCGCGATAGCCTATTGCTACCATATCCTGGCAACGGAGACCTATACCGGAGAAACAGGTCCGGAACGCGGAAAGACAAGTGATATGGCGCTCAATGCGCGTGAACAGATGATCGAGCTCGCCCGTGTACGACCTCCGGTTAACCGTCTGAAATTTCCCCGGGTCATCAAGGATCTCAAGGTCAACAAGATATTCTGGTTCATGCTGAAGCTTGGAATCGAGTGGTTCCCTGAAGAACCCCGGTTCCTGACCATCGGACTTGAAAAAGCAACACTCGATGGAAACCAGGTTATGAGGGGAGAGTTGCTCACCATTGCATCGGAACGGTACTACAACGAGATGGAGTTTCTCCGGGAACTGTATTCATATAAAATCAGTGAGCGGGATGCGACAGGGGCAGCGGCGGTGATCAAACAGATGACCCAGCATCATCCACAGGATCTGGAACCGGTTTACTATGGTCTGCAGCTATCAATCATCTCACAGCAGGCAACCGCATATGCCCGGTTCAGGAAGATGGCAGTTGCAAACGGTATGCCGGTTCAGGTTCTCATGCTCCTTGACTTTTCTTTCTCCCTGGTGAAAGGAAATAAAGAGGAGGCCTTTGCAGGCCTGGATATGATCCGGGCGAGGATGGCGAAAAAGAATCACTACCTGATCCTGATCGAGTATCTGGCTGAAGATGCATTTTCCGAAAACGAGGGACGCGCCAGGCATGCACGAAGCGTCCTGATGGATTCCATCGACCAGTACTGTCTCAACCTGATAACCAGGAAGCAACCGGTATGATGGCAGCCAATGAATGCACTATTCGATGGAATACTCCTCGGGCGTTCCTACTCTCACGAAGATCCCCCATGCCAGCAGGGGGCCTCTGACACCCGGTAAGGCAAAGGATTTTTTTTAATTGAGTGACGTCTTCATCGCCTGTTGATATCGGGACGTGCTGCCTCGTTCTTTTTCCCATAGGGCAGGCATACAGGCATAGCCCGCAGACCGCGACACCCGTCTCACGCTCCTGTTCCCTGAAGTTAAGGTCGCAGGCGGCCGCAGCGAACCGCGTTTCCCGTGGCTCGTCCGGGTCGAACATCCGCCCCGTAAAGGCCCGTTGGGGGCAGATGTCAAAGCATGCCGTGCAGTCACCGCAACGTGGTTCCATTGGTGTCCCGGTTGGCTTGAGGGGAGCGTCGGTGAGCACGCTCACCCACCGGACACGCGGGCCGTGATCCGGGGTCACGAGAAGACAGCTCTTTCCTATCCACCCCAGGCCTGCGAGGTGTGCAGCAAGCTTGTGTGAAAAGACCGATCGTATCTCTCCGTCATCACTGCGCCTGGATGCAGGAACGGGAATGAATGGTACCCCCTTCCATGGAGAACGCCGGCCAGGCGGACCGCGATCTGGTCGAGTAACTGGTTTGGAACCTCGTAACCGTTGTGCCGGTAGATGATCGAAGTCTCTGGGTCCCCGTCCGGGAGGAGGTCAACGAGGTCGTCTGATAGCCGGATTCCGACCGCAACCGCAATTGGGTACCAGGCGATACGATCGCCCCCCTGCCTGAAAATAAAGTTCCTGGCCGGCGCAAGATCCGCGACCCCGTATTAGTCTGCCCCCATCGAACAGGCGAGAGAACGGATGGCGACATCAAGAGGAAGGGACATACCTGAATACCTGTCAGGTGCCAAAGCCGCTGGAGAGAGTTGGAAATTTTGTCTTAAATCCTCTCCAGTTAATTCTATATAGAATGACTTTACCTAACTTCTGGTTAGGGGTATTAAATCCCTATATGACCTTTATTCGGGAAATAGGGGCTTTAAATCCTTTTTCACTTCGGGATTTATTTTTCGAGGTTCACAGGCGTCAGGGTCAATGGTGATACCGTACTTCCGGAGATGGTAGTTGGCACAAAAAAGCTCCTTCCTAAGCTCCAGGTTTTCCAAAAGAAGGCGCATGTATTCTTTGCTGACTTCTTGATGGTCAACGATGGCAAACCTTGTCAGACGATAGTAGGTGTTGGTTTTTTCTTTGCCAAGGCGGGACCGGCGGTTCTTGATGACCTCTTCCTTGCGCCTGATAATTTGCGCCTTCTCTAAATTGACCAACACCCGATAAAAAGTGTTTTCATGTGGAATTTTTCGTTCAATTTTAGTGGGATACTGAATTTCTTGCGCAATAACGAGGTCTTTTTCCATTTTGGCTAGTTCTACCCATTCATTGTCTGTTTTTAACAGATATTCAAGGATTATCTTGCTATATTGGGGTTTTCGTCGAGATGATAAAAATTGTTCCACCCTTTTCGGAAATTCACTCTGCGAGTTACCCACTTTCATACAGTGTTTCAATGTCCATTAATCTTAATAAATTCATTGTATATGTTGGAATGGCGAAGAATAATGCGAAAAACAATATCTGTCAGTCTCAAAGAGGAGATGATTAATGCAATCGACAAGGAACGGGGTTTAATTCCGCGTTCTGCCCTGGTAGAGCGTTATATCGAAGCTGGGCTGGCAAGACGAGTTGAACACAAGGAGGCGGAATAGGTTGGCACTCGCATCCGCCTCCGAGGGTCACAAGGACCAGATGTCTATCTCCCCGGAGAGCGATAAACCTTCGCCTCGACGTCGCATCACGCCGGAGGAATACCGCTGCCTTGCCGGGATCAGTTTTTTCCATCAAATGACCATCGACGCGTTTCTCGAATCTGGCAGATGGGTCATGGAGGCGGAGGAGCGGGATGACCAGGAGACCCTGGGTTGAGATGGGTGCGACTTTCGACCGTGAAGGTAAGAAAGATCCATGCGCCGTTTGCCCTGGATGTCAGATCTTCACCGCTGCATCCCATTGGAAACCTCTACCCTGTGTCTACAAGGAGCCAAGGTGAAGGGCTGAATGACCGATGGAGAGGTTATAACTTCAACCGTTCAGGCTTCTCGGTTACACAATGACATACAAAATGACACGAAAATGACAGGAAAAATCCGGTCAGAAATGACGTCACTTCGTATGTCTATTACGACCGTGTTAAAATCCAAACCCGACTTCTATTGGAGTCCAAAGGAGATTGCACAGGAATTGCATGTAAATAAAAACGCTGTTGCTCAAGCCTTGCGTCGAGCAATCTCCTCAAAAGACCATTCGCATTTTATCCCCGTTAAAAAGGTCTGTCACGGGCGTTACCAATACTCCGCTGAAGGCGGAAAGTTGAGGGATGTTCTCACAAATTCAAGACAGATCGGGATAGAGAATCTCTGCTTCCATAAAACTGACTCAGAATCAGACACCTATCCCCCCATGTCATCGCAATACCAACCAAGTTCCAGTATCAATCCTGTCACTATCGACCCGACCCCGCCAGTGTCCCGCGAAGGGTATCCCCGTAAACTTCCTTCAGGTCAGAAGATAATGTGGGACGTCTGGGCAAACGGGAGCCAACGGGTGTGGTTTGTCAGCAAAGGACGTCCATTCTCTTTAGACCTCATCCTCTACCTGTTGGAAGAATTGGAAAAGGAAGGGTTGCACGGTGAGGGATGGGTGCGGACCTCCATTGAAGCAAACATCGACAGCATGACTGTTGCTATCTCTCCTTCTAGCGTCAGCCTTCAGGAGACCAGCGGTGCAATATTGAAAGCTTACAATCACGGCTGTCAGCTGAGGTATGAAATTGCTGACCGAAGAACGGGGAGCTTAGAGGATACTTTCTCACAGTTAGTCAATATGTTCGATGAAGGTCAGGGCAGAGCAGCAAGGCGTGAAGTAGCTAAACTCAAACAGGAAGTAACTACTGCGATGAAGCAATCGCGGATGGCGTTGCGCATCGCTGAAGGGCTGGAGGACCGGCTATGAAACCTCCTCCCGGTCTTCTCCTGCCCGATGTATCGCCAAGAGAACAAAAACCAAAGAATTAAGGAGGAAATTAAATTATGGCTCGAACCAGATCAGACGAAGTTATTATTGCGCTCATGCAAGCAGCAAAGGTTGACCCCGGCAATCCGGCAGCACGGACCGACCGGGACGGGACAGCAAGAAAGGCACGGGTAGCTGTGCTTGATACGGGGAAGTGCGAGGTGACCAATCGACTTGACCGTCGTGGTAAGGCTGAAGGTGTCATCTGTTACCTGAACCCCTACGAAGGAAACACAAACATGATGAGATATAGGGACATGGACGCAGCCCTCAACGATGCTGCGTTACATCGTCGCGTAGTCTCGGAGATTGGGAATTATGGCGGGCAGTCTATCAACACCAGCAGTGCGTGAAACGGAGTCCGTCCCCTTGTTTCGGAGGATTCCGGTCCCGCTCCTGCGCCGTTGTCATCAGTGCCATTCCTTGCGACCATGCACCATCACCGATACGGGTAACCATTACTATTGCTCCCGCTGCGTATCGAAAACAGCCGGTGATACCTTCCGGTCGGAGTGCACACCCATCACAAACGGGCGATGCGAGTGTGGGAGGGATGCCACTTCACAGCATGTTCCGTCAGGACAACCGCTCTGCACGATGTGCGTCCTCACCTATATCCAGAGAATCGAAGAGGTATCCTCAAGGTGACTAACACCTCTCACCTTTTATTACGAATAATGATTTTCGTTATAACAAAATGAGGGATACAATGGAAACCGAAACGGACAATTCAGCGTCAAATCTTGAAGAACTCCCCGGTGTATCGCCTCTGGGAAGACCACGGAAGAAAGGCACGGTTCTGGAACGGGATGAACTCATGGTCATGGCGTCGGACTGTCTCCGGAGCATGTCAGGGCGGGTATCGTGTAGGCGATGGTCTCCGGGGAAGAACGACCGGGAGCGGCTGGCATGGAGCCGGGCACTCACATCGATGCTCTCCGCATATAACGGAGCTCTCCGGGACCGTGACCTTGAGAACATCCAGAGACGGCTTGAGAACATTGAATCCCGGCTGACAAAGGGAGAGGACAAATGAATGAGATGTTAAACCGGCGGGTGAGGTTGCTTGAACATCATACCGCTGCCCGTCGGAATATTCTTAATATCCGGACTATTGACTTTGAGGATGAGGCTGATATGCAGGCACACATTGCCAGACTTGAGGAAAGTCATCCCGGTTGTCGCATCAATATCACCGATATTAATGATGCGACCGGGAGTTACTATCGGGACCGGTGGAAGCAATTTACCGAAGAATTTGCCCGTAACCATGCAGCAGCTACCTCCCAGAGTCCCACTTCAGAAAAATAAAGAAGCAGCCTCATGAGGTTGAGGTGGAGATTTTCACGACTGGGGGGGTCTTTTTCCATAATGAAGGGAGCGGGGAGATTCCGCCTCCCCCGGCTCCCGATAAATCGGGAGATGAAATTTAATGGAAGAGAACTCTTCTGTCGAACATCTCCTCAAATCAATGTCCGACATATGTTCTTTCGACGAGCTAAGATATAAATTGATGCCTCCGAGGGGATTAATAACAATCATCTCAAAGCCTCTCGCGTATTTTTCCAATCAGAGCCTAATTCTACTCCGGTATTTTGGTTAGGTGCCCTGATGTATGCGAATAGTATTACATTATCATGTTTTCGTAATACTTTCTGGGTGGCGATAATGGTCAAACACCCCTTCATCAGGCAGGTGATGGAAGTCCTTTGGAAGACCCGGACGGGAGAGCAAGAGCATGTTCACCCTACAAGCAAAACGGGGCTTTCTTTCACTCCGGAGGTATCTTTGCCCATCATCGACCACAACGCCCGCTCTAGGGCTTCTATGAGGCTCTGCTATTTCTCCTGCTTCACCAACGGGGGGCTTACGACCGTATTGAATGCATACCTTTTTCGTCCTATAGTCAAAGTCTGACCTATGAAGAAACTAGGAATTTTCCTCATAATCGCTTTCCTCATGTCTCTTGCTGCTGGTTGTGTTTCGAACGCAAACCCGGATGAACAGTTCAAGAGTGCATGGCAGGCATCCGAGAATGATGTAAAAGCATATGGCGAGAACATGAGAGCCGCTATGGGTCCAGAAGGCTCCACAAACTATGATATTAAGGCTCTGTCGTCGGGTTCAAAGACGATGATCGGAACCCTAGACCGTCACCATGACACTATCTCAAAGATACAAGTGAGTGCGAAGTATGCAGGTGCAAAGCAGGAGTATCTTGCGGCTTTAAGTGACCTGCGTATGGCTTGTGTTGACCTATCGAAGGCAGAGGACGCCGGGTCAACAGGTGCGCTGGGATATATTATGTCATCAGCCCCCTGGCTGGAGAGTTCACAACAAAAAAGGGACAATGTGAAAAAAGTAATGAATGCTTAATACCGATGGTGGTTAAATTCCATCGGAGGATATGGCTATTATAAAAAAGAGGATGAATAAAAATTTTGATTCAGCCCTTTTCCCTCTGCAACTGTATGAGCTTCATTTTAAATTCATCCATAATTGCCCGATATTCCGGTTTTAGTTGCTCCTGCTCAAGCTCGTTTTTAAGTTCTGTTATCCTGGCAGCAGCCTCTTTGGTCAGCGGAGTTCCACAGCCGGAGCAATACCTGGCAGCTGCCTCATTGACCTTATGGCACACTCCACAGGTCCGAGGTCGGATAGGCTCTTCCTTGATGTCATTACCGACGGCTAACCCGGCTTTCTCCAAAAATTCTGCATCAATGTTGTTCTCGGACAGCTTGACATAGGTCCGGAACATCCCGGTAGCGACGTTGCCCCACATCGACTCTTTGACGGTGCTTTCCTGGTAGTTCTCACTTATCATATGAGTGATACGGGACTTCCTGAAGAGGTGAGGGTGGACGTGTTTCCGCTTCCATCCCAACTTCTTCTCTGCTCGGTCACACAGACGCCGGAGCATCGCTTGGACAGTTGCATACTCAAGTGGCTTGTCACTGTAGGTGAGGAAGACTGGATTATCTCCCTTTGCCTCTCCGGGGTAGTTCTGGCGCCATATATGGAGATAGTCTACACTCCAGGTCAGCCGGGAGTACCGTTGTTTGTTTGTCTTTGTATCGGAGATGTAGAGCTTGGCACCTGGTTTATCATCGTATCCAATATCTCTCCACCTCAACCGGGCAAGTTCACCGATGCGAGCGCCGGACTCATAGAGGACTGCCAGAAGCGCCTGGTCCCGATGATCTTTGGCAGCTCCTATCAATGCCAGCACATCGTCTTTGGTCAGGATTTCATCGGGGGATGTGGTCTGATAATCGACGGGAGGCGCCGATATTTTGCTGACTTTCTTCTCCGGTATGGAGCTCAAGTTATTCTCAATCATCCAGAGGAGGAAGGGTTTCAAAATACGGATGTAGTCATGGAGAGTGTTCTGCTTGAACGGTTCACCCTTGGCGTTCTTCCCTCGTTTCAGCTCCTCAATGCCAGTCAGGATGTTGTCATAGGTAGCCTGTAGATATGGTGCAGGGATGAACCTCCTCCAATGAACCAGGGTGTAGAGGTTCTTGAGCTGCCTTCCTTCGGACAGGTTTTTCTCATGGGTGCGTTCTCGGATATATCGCTGGATGATGGACACATCATCATCAGTAATGAAACCCTCATGCAACGCCTTGATGATGCTCCGGTCGGCATACTTCGACGTCATATTAGGGTAAAACAATCGTTTTGCGAGTGCCATGTACGTGCATTTTTCGTGTGAGGACTTAATACCTTTGTTTATAAGCCGCTGGAGGGATTCGAACCCCCGGTCTGCTGATTACGAATCAGCCGCTATACCACTAAGCCACAGCGGCCCGGTATCTCATATAATCGGCGCGAAAGAATATTAAGATTCACCAGAATTCCATTGTGCCGTTTCAGGAGTATCCCCTGATAGTGGTGACGTTCTCCTGATGCTTGCCGTCTGGCGCTTCTATCTGCCCGAATTTTGCTTCATAATCGGCAAAAGTTTTGGTAAAGACGGCAAGAAGATTTTTTGCATGCTGCGGTGTGATGCTCACGATAGCCTTGGCACGCGCCTGGTTCACGCCGGGTATCTGGTGGAGGAAGACGAAAGTGAATTCATCATTCTTGTAGGCTATCTGGATCATGTTGCTGTAGACAGGGTCGAGATTCTGCGGGATATTGACGGAAATATCATGTGACATAGGCAGGAGTATATTAGGAGTGCCTAGAATAAGGTTTTTTTGAAATACTGCCTGAAACTTGGTAAAAATAATTGAACAACACCTGAATTGCCCGGGCAACCATTACAGTGGATTGAGGGTAGCACCCTTTTCCAAGCACCATTCCTAGGGACGGTATCTGGATTTACAGGATCATTCGCTATTCTCTACGGGTTTACTCAAATCCTCTTTCTGTATTCGTCACTCAAACCTTCCGCGATGCGAAAACAGCAGATATACATAGATTCGTGAAATATCCCTTGATGTGAGCCGTAGTGCACCTGATCTCAGCATATCAGCGGTCGTGACTACCTCGATGTGCCCTTACCGCTTCTACCTTGATAAGGGGAGAGAAACCATGGAGTCATGGCGCTATACCGCTGCAAAACAAATTTCATACCGCCTCGGGGATACGCTCGATGCAACAGAGATCTGGGACGAGGTCTGCTTCATCCGGAAAGATGTTGACGACTCTGTGCTGCCCATCCTCACCGAATCGGTCCGGCTCTGCAAATCAAACCCTGACTGGAGGAAATACCGCGATGCAGATGTGTCAGTGAGATCGGACCGCTACAATATCTTCGGGATCGTGGATAAGGTGTTTTTTGACCGCCCTTTTTTTGCTGTAACCCGTTCTACCACTGCTCCGTCACGCGGGATATACACCGCTGACCGGCTCAGGGTTGCCGGGTACGCAATCTGCCTCGAGGAGATGCTTGGAACTGCCGTCTCTGAAGGCATTGTCGAATACATTCATTCTGGGATCGGGCGGGTCTGCACCATTGAGCCGCTCGATAAGAGAAAATTTCTACGCGCTCTGCATGAAGCCAGGCGGATTACGAACGGTGAACTTCCACGAAAACCGCTGCATCCGCCCTGTGCCTCCTGCAGGCATGCAGAACGGTGCAATCCGGCCGGTGGACAACGTCTCTCCGATCTCCTCTGACCGATGGCAGAACGCCTGCCAGCTCCCACCGTGGCCCTTCCTGCGCAATACTGTCAGAGGAGTGATGGATCCGGGTTCTCAAGCAGGCTTATCGAACGGATGTACTCTCCCCGGGCATCACGCGTTGTGCCGACAATAAGCCAGTTCTCATCACCGTGCTCTTCGCAGACCCCCTTCGCCTCGATACGTTCTCCTGCGTGGGCCTGCCCGCTGTAGGTATGCGAGAAGGAAAGAATACGGGAGATCTCATCATGGTCGATCCGGTACACGGCCGGGCTGTCGAATGACAGGGAGGCGTCAGTGACCGTCGCCTCGATGGTCCGTATCCCGCAGGTTCTCCCCCGGGCGCAGGGGAATGGGTTGAGTGCTTTATATGAACGTGAATAGAGGATGTCGAAATACACCGAATCGATCTGTCCGCGGTTCCATTTCCTCTTCTCATGGAGGACAAATTCATCGAATGAAATTTCCGGGTTCCTCTTCCTGTATATGTAGTCCCACATGTCATCGCCGATGGGCTGCAACCTGCCGCGCTTGATTGCGTATCGCAGCAGTTCGCGGGCATGAAAGAAGGTCCTCCCATAGACAACGAAATCGATATCCGATTGTTCGTTTTCAAGCCCGCAGAGCAGGGAGCCCGTACATCCATACGTCATGGCCGGAAGGTCGAACAGGGACGAAAGCCGCTGGACCAGGGGATTTCTCCGGATGATTGCTCCGATCTCTTCTTCGGGTTTCAATACTCTCCGGATATCCGTGTAGGGAACGCGCTGGATTATATCGGCATATTCCGGAATTTCCCGTTCGATATAGGCAAATGCCTCCTCAAATTCGAGCTTCCGGAACCGTGTCCCCTCCCGGTTCTGCCGCATGCCGAGAGGATCGGGGACATATCTGAGGATGCATCCTACCCGTTCGCGATTATCGTAGGTGGAAACGGCATAGAGCCTGCCACCTGCATCCTCGATAAAGTCCCTGAGCCTGACTGGTTTTTTTATGGATGCGCTCATTGGCCTGACCTGAGGAAAGCAGCGACAAGGTCGGCCCTGGTTCCCGCCCTGACAATCTTCCGGGAGACGAGATCGACGACAGTGCTTGGTGTGCCGGGTAGTCTTCCGGCATCGATCAGGAGATCGTGCGAAACATTGCACTCTGCAGGGGAAGCCGGATCTTTTGCTCCGGTGATATTCGCACTGGTCGCGGTTATTGGCGAATCGAACCGTGAAATCAGCTCAAGGGCGAGTGGATGGCCAGGGAGCCGGATACCTATTAATCCGGTTCCTCCGGTAAGCATTTCTGGCAGGCAGGACCGGGCTGGGACGACGATTGTAACCGGGCCGGGGAGGAAGTGCTCGATGAAGAGCGAGGCATATGCATCTATACGGGCAACCGCCTGGATCATATCGATATCACAAACCGCGATGGAAACAGGATTGGAGAGGGGGCGCTTCTTTGCCTCATAAACCTTGAGGATTGCCTCTTCAGAGAATGCGTCGCATCCCAGTCCATAAACCGTGTCAGTGGGATAGATGACGAGCCCGTCGTGATGGAGGATCGATACCGCCTTTCCGATAAGGGACATCTCAAAATTCCCGTCCCTTTACCCGGTTAATATCAAAAACGGCCGCTTTGCTGACATGCATGACAGCAAAGACACCGGCCTGGATGGGATCGGTAACGACAAGATCGGCATGTGCCGGAACACTTCCCGCCATTTTCAGGGCGATCACCGGTATTCCCGCCTCCCGAACGCGATCGACGGCTGATGATATCTCGCCCCCCATCAGCGAACCGGCAAGAACGAGGATGGACGCCCTTGGGAGGCGTGCTACGGCGTCTACTGCCATTGCCACAGTCTTTTCTCCAACGAGGGGGATTGTGTCGACAGAAATCCGTTCTCCCCGGATGTTATGGCGGTCTGCCTCATTCACGGCACCCAGCGCCACCTGGGCGACCTGGGCCCCTCCACCGATGATGATAACCCGTGTTCCGTAAATATGACTGAACGGCTCGTGGGGCTTTACATCATGCACTGTGGGAAGATTGTGAAGCTCACGTAACAGTCCTTCCCTATCCGTACCGTCCTCGAACTCGAGATACAGCTCGGCCATACCCTGGAACGGTCCCGCATCAAAACATTCCTGGTGAATCATCAGCACATTGGCATCGTGCCTGGCGAGTATACTGGAAATGTCCCGGAGGACACCTTTCCTGTTCTCGACGATAATCCGGATCGCAAAAAGTTCGGGTGCTGGGTCGCTCATGCCGTGAATGCGATAGCCGGGGATCGAACCCGGGCTAAAGGCTTGGGAAGCCTCTGTCCTGCCGCTAGACTACTATCGCCCGTTAACGGTGCATAATCAATTGGCACCTTTCAGAGATAAATTTCTCTGTCAGAATGATGGATGGTAGTAAAAACCACTCCTGCATCATTTCCTCGAATTGTTCCGTAATTCGTGGAGTTCGCGCACGATCTCCCGGTGGAACGCAAGGAGCATGTCACTGATGATGCCGAACATGAATACCTGGAATCCGACCACTATGAGCAGAACGGTGAGAATGGTGAGCGGGAGATGTTCGATATCCTTCAGCCATTCGGAAAAGACATACGCTCCCGAGACAAATCCGGAAACCATGATGATAATCCCGATAAGGCCGAAATAAAAGAGCGGGTTGCTCATTTTTGCGAGCTTATAAATTGTCGTCGTAATCTTCAGGCCATCATGGAACGGGTTGAGTTTTGTCGGTGTGCCCGTGCGCCGCCGGTAGGTAATGGGAACGACGGTGATCTCAAGGTTGCTGCGCACCGCCTCGGCCGATATTTCGGTCTCTATACCAAACCCCGATTCCTTCAGCCGCATCTGCCTGGCGGATTCGCGGGAAAAAGCGCGGTATCCGGAAAGGATATCGTTGAGATAGCGGCCGTGTGCGACCTTGAACAGACGGTTCAGGACCTGGTTCCCGAAATAGTTAAGCCTTGAAAACGCCTGCCGGTTTTGTCCGGTCAGGCGGTCTCCGATAACATGTGCCGATCCCGATGCAAGGGGCGCGAGAACCCGTTCAGCATCCTGGGGCGAATATGTCCCGTCCCCATCGACCATCAGGATATAAGGCTCTTCGATTAATCCGAAAGCCTCGATGATCGCCGTCCCCTTTCCCCGGCCTTCCTGTTCGATGACCCGTGCTCCGGCCAGCGATGCAATCCTCCGGGTTCCATCAGAGCTGTGACCGTCAATGACCAGGATGTTCCGGAATCCAAGGGAGATAAAATCCGCAACCAGGCCTCCGATTGTCGGGGCTTCATTCAGGGTTGGAATGAGGACACAGACCTGGTCTTTTCCGATGCTCATTGGAATATACTTTTATATCCCCTGTCATAAGTGCTTGCATGCACATCGCGAAAACAGGGCTCCGTGTCCTTGGAATCGCGGAAAGCTTCTCATCAGGTGATAAATCCATACTTGCAGGCCTGGTGATGAGAAAGGATCTACTAATCGATGGTATCTCATTTGAGACCACGACCATCGGTGGTATGGATGCGACTCGTGCGGTTATTTCTCTTTATAAAAAGTTCAACAGGCAGGATATCAATGCCATAATGATTAGCGGCTGTGTGATATCGTGGTTCAATATCGTCGATCCGGTCCAGATATGCAATGAGGTTGAAAGACCGGTCATAATCGTCACCTACGAGGAATCCGAAGGGATAGAAGAAGATATCAAGCGACATTTCCCCGGGGATGATGAGCGGCTCCGCAGTTACAGGGATCTTGGAAAACGCCTGCCGGTAACCCTTTCCACCGGTTATACCATATACATCCGTTCCTGCGGGATATGTGACGAAGATGCAGCCCGGCTCTGCTCCTCGTTCACCCTGGACGGGAAGATACCGGAACCACTCCGGGTTGCCCGCCTCTGTGCACGGGCAGTCCTTCAGTTTATGGAGACCCGCTGGCAGGGCATCTTTCTTTACCAAAATCGCGTTTCCAATGTCCAAAGCGAAAAAGAGGACTAAAGAATGGGTTAGATTTCGTATCAGACACGCCTGGTCATTTCATCCCGTCCTGCTGTAGCGTGAGACGAGCATGCCCGATTTCTTACTGAAGATATCCACCCGTACGGTGTCTCCCGGATGAAACGTTTTGTCGGTAAAATCGATCGAGATTTTTTCTTTTGGATTCCAGAACTGTCCGGTGCACCCAAGCCCCCCCATGGTCTGGACACCGTAGTGGTGGGTTGGTATAAAATTATTCCCGTTCATGGTTTCGATGACTGCCGGTATTTTTACCCCGTTCCGGTAAAATTCCGCACGAAGATCAGCATTACCGAGGCGTTCGCTTCCATTATGCAGGAGGATAACCCGTGAATCGTAATTCAGGATACCAGTTTCATCCGTATGATAGATGCCACATATCTCGATAAATGAAGGGGTGAGGGGGTTTGGGGCGGCAAAAACAGGAAATTTAAACATCAACATAACGAGTGCGGCTAAAAGAATGCATATCGCAACCATGAGAATAACCCCGATTTGCGGGGAGACCGCATCGTTATCCGGTGTCCGGGAAGTCAATATCCAGAGGTGATATGCCGATTGCTGATATAGGTTTTGAAATTTTTCTGAGGTATCCCGAATTAATAAACTTCCGCATACGCGCTAACAGCATAAATCGGCAGGCAGAGACCAGGAATGCGGAAAACCTGGTACCAATCCAAGCCCATGACAGACATACCAGCATTTCAGATGGTTGAGGGCCATGGTGAGGGTGATCTCTACCGCTGTTAATACCGATATCACGCTCACGAAAAGAACCAGGCTTTCTGGTGGAAGTCCCCGATCCAGAATCTTTTACAAAAGATCCCACGAGAAATAAGTCCCACGTTTACAAGGACAATTTCAACAAGTTTTCGGACATGACAACTGAATTTTCGTTCATATGCGGGCATGACATATCATCTCTTGCCTCGGAAACCGAATAGCAATCTTTATTTTTATCATCCTCCAACTTTGTCATGCTATAACATAGCATACAAAGAAAGGCAGGACAACCATGAAACGTGAATTACTACTACTATGTATCCTCTGCATCGGCTTTGCATTGTTTGCCGGATGCACTGATCAGAAGACTGCAACCGATGAGTTGAAAATAGGCGTCGTGGCCTCGATGACAGGTCCGGCAAGCACGACCGGAAAGGACATCTGGCAATCAGCAGTCCTTGCAGCCGAAGAGATCAATGCCGATGGCGGAGTCTACGTGGCCGATCTCGGAAAGAAGGTCCCCATCCGGCTCATCCAGGGCGACGATGAATCGACCCGGGAGGGCGGGATGAAAGCGGTTTCCCGGCTGATTACCCAGGACAACGTCGACCTCCTGGTGGGGGGTTTCTCAAGCGCCGTAGTTTCAGCCCATCAGTCAATCGTTGCCGAGAACAAGGTACCCTACATCATTGGAGGAGGCTCAAGTTCGGCGGTGTCCCGGAGGACTGATATAGATACAAGTTATATGTTCTTCCACCGGCCAAACACCGAGGATTCTGCCGAGATCATCGTGCTCTTTATTGACCGGGTGATGCGGCCGGATATCAACCAGAAGTTTGGTTTCTCAGAAAACAGGCCCCTTCGCCTGGCCGTCCTTTACCAGGATACCTCCTATGGCACGGGGCAGAGGAACGCTGTGCATGACTATATTAAAAAATATAATCTCAACATTACCGTCGTCTCGGAAGCAAGTTTCAATATGGGTGAATCCGATTTCCGGACCGCGCTGACCTCGATAAAATCGGCGAACCCTGACGCGGTCTACACGGTGACCTTCCTTAACGAACTGATACCCCTTGTCCAGCAGGGACGCCGGGATGTGGGTATGAACACCATCTTCTTTGCAATAGAGCCCAATGATGACCCCGACTTTTACAGGGGCGTTGGCACCTACGGTGAATATATGATGATCCAGAGCAGGTTCTCACCCTACGCTGCTCCTAAAGAGACAAGGGATGCCCATACCGCTTTTGTGAAGAATTTCGAAAAGCGCTGGGGCGGCTTTCCGGGGATGATGGGGGTTGTAACCTATGAAACGGTTTACGCCGGAGCAGAGGCGGTAGAAAATGCGGGGTCGATTGATAAGGCTGCAATACGGGATGCGCTCGATAAACTGGAGATCCCAGAGATGATCGAGGTCATGAAGAACGGCAAAATCGCCTTCTCCGAAGAGTTCAGGGAGAGCAAGTTCGAACTCTACATGGCCCAGCTGATATGGGATCAGGGTGCCGGTGAAACCCGCCCGGTTATTGTCTGGCCAGACTCCCTGAAAGAGGCCGGATTCATCCTCCCTGACTGGTACAGACCAGGGCAGGATTGAATAATCATCCTTTTTAAACAGCCAGGTTGATGCTGATCCATGGCAGGAGTCGATGTTGTACTCCAGGTTCTGATCTGGGGACTGTATGCGGGCTGCATTTATATTCTGCTTGCAACCGGGCTGAACCTCATTTTCGGAGTGATGAAGGTGGTGAACTTCGCCCACGGGGAACTGCTCATGCTTGGGGCGTACATTACCTTCACATTCTATGCGCTTTCCGGGTGGAACCCATACGTCCTTCTGGGTGCATCTGTTCCTCTCCTCATCATTGTCGGAATTATCATTGAGCGCCTCTGTTTCCGGCCGATACTTGGAACCGGAAAACTGAACGAGATCTTCATATCGATCGGTCTGATCTACATCGTCCAGAATGCGGCAGCAATCGTCTGGACAGATGAGTGGCGGATTATCCACAGCCCCTATGAAAGGATCACCATATCGGTCTTCGGGGTGAATATGCCGCTCGATTACCTCATCATTATCATCACCACCGCTCTCATCCTGATCGGACTGCATCTCTTCCTCAGGAGAACCAGGATCGGCAAGGCGATGAGGGCCACCAGTCAGAACCGGAATGGAGCCATGCTGATGGGCATCAACGTAGAGCGAATGGATATGCTATCATTCGGGATCGGTGCAGGGTTTGCCGGTGCGGCAGGTACGCTCTGGGTGGTCAGCGGACAGGTATTTAACCCCTATATGGGCTCAATTCCTGCAATCAAGGCATTCGCCATCGTGATCCTGGGAGGACTCGGCAGCATTCCCGGTGCCATCATCGGGGGGCTGGTTTATGGTATCGCCGAAAACTTCGCCATCTTCACGCTTGGCGGGGCATGGAAGGATGCAATTTCCTTCATTATCCTGATCCTCGTGCTTATCGTAAGGCCAACCGGCCTTTTCGGGGAGTCGGCAGAATGATCGATTTGAATAAAACCCTGGGTATCGGGTCGAAGAAGGGCAGACTCTTTGGAATTATCGTGCTGCTAATCCTGGCTGTCATACTGCCACTCATTTTCGGAATGAACCTCTTCCTGCTGACCATTCTCGTCCTGATGGTTATCTTCATCATCTATGCCTCTTCATGGAATTTCCTGACTTATACCGGGCAGGGATCGCTTGGCCATGCGGCGTTTTTCGGCCTTGGGGGATACGTCTCGGCCCTCATCGCCACCGCGAGCGGCCTTTCTCCGTTTATCACCATTTTCATCGGTGGTGGTGCAGCCGCACTGGTAGGTCTCTTCATAGGGGTTATCTGCGTCCGGCTGAAGGAATGGTTCCTTGCTATGGTGACATTCGGATTTGCCATCATTATCCAGACCCTGATCGTGAGCCAGTTTGCCTCGATAAGCGGCGGGTGGGACGGGATAGCCGCACCCCGCCTCGTGTCGACCACCATCCCTTACTACCAGCTCATTGAATACTATTCGATTGTCCTCATCGCAGTATTGATAATCCTGCTGTTCTGGATCATTCTCAGGTCAAAAATCGGACTGGCTTTCGCTGCTATCCGGGAAAACGAGATGGAAGCCCGGGCTGCAGGCATCGACCCGGTCAGGTACCGCCTCTTTGCGTTCCTTGTCAGCGCATACTTCTCCGGGGTGGCAGGAGCGCTCGAGATACATAATCTGGGATACATCACCCCGGAGATCTTTGGTGTGGATATCTCGTTCTGGCCGATTATCTACTCGATATCCGGAGGTCTCGGGACTCTGGCCGGACCTATTGTCGGAACGATCGTCATAACCGTACTGTGGGATGGCTTGAGGATGCTCGGAATTACCTATGCCCGCTTCGTTATCATCGGGGTTCTCCTTGTAATGATAATCATATTCCTGCCAAAGGGCCTGATCTCCCTGCCGGAGAACGTGAGAGAATTTATCGAAAAAAGGAGGAAATCCTCCTGATCATGCCCGGGGACACCCTGGTGCTTTCTTTTTTAACCCAGGATCACTGTAGAGGGAATCAGACTGGATTGATGATTTAAAACAGAGGTGTGCGGTTCCTGGCAGTGGATTTATCACTATCATATTCCAAGGTATGCAGCCCTGACCTGGTCATCGTGAAGGAGGTCATCGGAAGAACCCCCTCTGATTATCCTGCCATTTTCAAGTATGTAGCCCCTCTGCGAGATCTCCAGGGCGTGCTGTACATTCTGCTCAACTAGCAGGATGGAGAGGCCGGATTTATTGAGGGTTGCAACAGTGTCAAGGACGGTTGATACAAGGAGGGGAGAAAGGCCGAGTGACGGCTCGTCAAGCACAAGCAGGGACGGCCGGGATATGAGCGCACGGGCTATTGCAAGCATCTGCTGTTCTCCTCCGGAAAGTGTTCCTGCAAGCTGTCTTTTCCGTTCTTCGAGCACGGGAAAGAGTGTGAAAATCTCATCGTACCCCACTACCCTCTCCTGGCGGGGGAAGCCGCCAATCTCCAGGTTCTCAATCACCGTCATCTTGGGAAAGAGTTCGCGTCTTTCCGGGACGAGGGAGAGTCCATGTTTCACTACCTTGTAGGCAGGAATCGATGAAATATCCGCATTCCGAAAAAGAACCTTCCCTTTCCGATCCCGGACGAGCCCGAATATGCTGTGGACAAGGGTCGTCTTGCCTGCCCCGTTCGCCCCAAGGATGGTAACGATCTCTCCACTATTCACCGACAGGGAAACGTCCCAGAGCACTTGAAGTCCAGAATAAAATACCGATAGGTTAGAGACCTCAAGGAGGCGGGTGTTTTCTCCCGTCATGAGTACCGTTCGCCCAAGTACGAATCGATAACCCGCTTGTCCTGCATCACGTGAGAAGGAATTCCTTCCGCGATCTTCTCACCCCGGTCCAGGACAACCATCCGATCAGAAACACCGAGAATGACCCGCATAACATGTTCGATCATGACAATAGTGAGACCATCGTCGCGGAGTGATTTGATGAGGGAGACTGCCTCATCGCTCTCGCTTGGGTTGAGGCCGGTCATCATTTCATCAAGGAGGAGGATCTTTGGCCGTGAAGCGAGAGCCCGGGCCAGCTGGGTCCGCCTGAGCTCGATTACATTCAGGTTTGCGAGGGGAATATCGATCCGTTCCAGGGGGAACCCGACTCTTTTCAGGAGTTCCTCTGCCTCATTTGAGGCTTCATCCATGCTCTGATGGTGACTGTTGCCGAAAAGCGACCCGATCATAACACTTTCACGGGCAGTCAGTCCCGGAAAGGAGTGCGTGTGCTGGAATGTCTTCGCAATACCCTTACGGCAGATCCGGTCCATGGAAAGGCGGGATATCTCTTCGCCGCAATACCTGATCTTCCCCAAGTCAGGGCGGTAGATCCCGGATATCATGTTCAGAAGCGTGGTTTTACCCGCACCGTTTGGCCCAACGAGCCCCAGGATCTCCCCCTTTTCCACCTGGAGATCTACTCCGTTCACTGCGACCAGCCCGCCGAATTTTTTGGTCACTCCGTCCAGCTCAAGCATGAATTGTCTTCCACGACAGGTTTTGTCATGCTATATGTTAGCAAATATCATTATAAAGATATCTTTCGTTGCCGGAGAAGAGGGCAGAGCAGTTTTTCTGGAACTGGTCATAAGGTAATGTATATGATGGTTTGTATCATGATGGTCATGATAGATATACATGGCATCTTCGGGAACTGACCGGGGCCGCTTCGAATTGGGACATGGTGATAAAATGGGATGCAGAGGAATTTCCATGGACATAAAAAGATGAGGTGCGAGAACGAAAAATGAAGAATACTTCACCATAAACCAAAGGGAGAATGATCTGTATCTATGCCGGAAGAGATTAGGGACCTGATCGAGAAGATTCAACAGGAAGGAATCCAGGCTGCTGAAGCGAAAGCAAAGGCTATTGAGGATGAGGCAAGGCAGAAAGCGGACGCTATTCTTTCCCGGGCACGAGCTGAGGCAGATGAAATGATCTCAGCAGCAGATGAAAGGATCCGGCTTGAAGATGAAAGGGAGAGAGCTCTGCTTGCCCAGGCAGGAAGAGATCTCCTTCTCTCGCTCCGGCAGGAGATTAATGCCATGCTCGGGCGGATTGTGCGTTCTGATATCCGTGAAGCTCTCACACCTGAGGCGCTCCATAAACTCATTATGGAAATAATCAGGAATTATTCCACAAAAGAGCAAAACGAAATCATCATTTCTCTCAATGAAAAAGATATGGACCTCCTGGAACGACATTATCTCCTGCAGCTCCGGCAGGAGGCGACTGGGGGAATAACCTTACATCCCGGCGAAGAGGTACAGGGGGGGTTTACCATTAGCTTTGATGGCGGAAAATCCTGCTATGATTTCACCGATAAAACTCTCGCAGGATACATAATGACTTATCTAAAACCCAAATTAAGAAAAGTTCTCGAGAGATCAGTTGAGGAATGAATTAGGATGGCAGAGTTTTACCCTTACCTCGTCGCAAGCCTGCCAGCGCTGCATTTCGGAATGAAACCGCCATTTTCGTTTGAGCAGTTCCTTGAAGCGTGCCACCGGTTCATCCCGGCTAAAGATTATCAGATTTTAAGCAACCTGCCACAACCCGAATACTCGCCGGAAAAAGTCCGGCGGCCCCCCTTCGTTGAACGATGGATCCAGTTTGATACCAGCCTCCGGAACGAAATGGTTAAAGTGCGGTCCGGCAGGCTGAAAATCGAGGCTGAAACTTATATCCGTCCGGAAACGTATACCGGACCGCCACTTGCACCCGTAGTCTCTGCTGCGGCGGCTGATCCGTCATTGCTTGAAGGAGAGAGATTACTCGATGAAGCACGCTGGAAGGTGCTTGACGAACTCGCAAAAGACCATTATTTTGATCTGGACGTCCTGATATCATATGCCTACAAACTACTGATTCTCCATCGCTGGGAAAGGATACGGAGTGCAAATGCGGCCCTCCTGCTCACAGAGGCCCTTGAGCTACAGGTGGTGTGAATGACAGAGCTGTCACATGGGAGAATCATGAAAATCAGTGGAAACATGGTAACTGTATCTTTTGATACTCCCGTCATGCAGAACGAGGTAGCCTTTATCAGGCACGGGGAGGAGCGCCTCAAATCCGAAATCATCCGTGTACGCGGCAATCTTGCCGAGATGCAGGTATATGAAACAACCACCGGCCTAAAAATCGGAGAGGAGGTTGAGTTTACCGGGGAACTCCTCTCGATCGAGCTTGGGCCGGGAATGCTTGGACAGATCTACGACGGCCTCCAGAACCCTCTCCCTGAAATTGCTGAGCAGTGTGGTTTTTTCCTGCAAAGAGGCGTTTATATTAAAGCACTTTCTGATTCGACGGAATGGGATTTCACCCCGTTGAAAAAACCCGGAGACCGATTGCGGGCGGGAGATAAGATTGGATTTGTTGAAGAGAAAATATTCCGCCACTACTGTATGGTTCCCTTTGCGCTGGGTGGACAATATGAGCTTGTATCGATCGAAAATGCCGGCAAGTTCACGGTTCGCCAGGCCGTTGCCCGGATCAAAGACCAGAACGGAAAAGTCCATCCCGTATATTTAAGTCAGACGTGGCCTGTAAAGATCCCGATCCAGGCATATGCTGAACGGCTGAAGCCGGGAGAGCCACTGGTTACCAAAATGCGCCTGATAGATTCGCTCTTTCCCGTTGCCTTGGGCGGAACGTACTGCATCCCCGGTCCTTTCGGTGCTGGAAAAACTGTTTTGCAGCAGTTGATCAGCCGCAATGCAGAAGTCGATGTGGTGATTATTGCTGCCTGCGGTGAACGGGCAGGGGAGATTGTTGAAACATTACGGACGTTCCCATCTATTATTGATCCGCGAACCAACCGGCCCCTGAGCGATCGGACGGTGATTATCTGCAATACCAGCTCGATGCCCGTGGCGGCGAGGGAGTCGAGCGTCTACACTGCGGTCACCATCGCAGAATATTATCGCCAGATGGGGCTACAGGTTCTTCTTCTCGCGGATTCAACCTCCCGCTGGGCACAGGCTATGCGCGAGATGTCCGGGAGGCTGGAGGAAATTCCAGGAGAGGAAGCGTTTCCTGCATACCTGGAGTCACGGATCGCCTCATTCTACGAAAGAGCAGGGGCGGTTCGTTTACACGATGGTTCGAAAGGGTCGGTAACCATTGGCGGGGCCGTCAGCCCGGCGGGAGGCAACTTTGAAGAGCCGGTGACGCAGGCAACATTAAAAGTAGTTGGTGCCTTCCATGGTCTCTCCCGCAGTCGTTCCGATGCACGAAGATATCCCGCCATCGACCCGCTCATCAGCTGGAGCAAATACAGAAGTTTCATCGAGGATAGGCAGAGGGAGAGAGGGCTTTTGCTCCTGCGCAAAGGCAGTGATATATCCCAGATGATGAAAGTAGTCGGTGAAGAAGGAACCTCGCTCGAGGACTATATAGATTTCCTGAAAGCCGAATTTTTCGACTTTGTCTACCTGCAGCAGAACGCTTTTGATCCTGTTGATGAAGCAACCGTAAAAGAACGGCAGATCTACATTTTTGATTTTATTTACCATATTATTGAGACGGAATTTGTTTTTGGGAATAAGGATGAGGCGCGTCATTTTTTCCAGGAATTAAGACAGCTCTTCCGTGGATGGAACTCGATGGCCTGGCAGAGTAAGGAATTTTTCGAGACTGAAAAAGAGATCCGGGCATTTCTGCTGGGGCGCACAAAGGAGGGCGGGCATGCATAAGATCTATACAAGCATAAACCAGATTGTCGGCGATGTCATCACGGTTGAGGCAGAAAACATCGGCAACACGGAGCTTGCTGAGATCACAACACGCCGGGGAACCTCCCTTGCCCAGGTTATCCGCCTTGACGGAAAAAAAGCATTTTTACAGGTCTTTGCCGGCAGTCGGGGAATATCCACAGGGGACAGGGTAAGGTTTCTTGGCCACCCGATGCGTATTGCTACCGGCGATATGCTTCTTGGCCGGATATTTAACGGAAGCGGCCGTCCCCTTGATAACGGGCCTGATCTTTCCGAGAACCTCGCCGAGATTGGAGGACCGCCAGTCAACCCCGTGAAGCGGATTATTCCAAACAAGATGATCCGGACCGGCATACCCATGATTGATGTCTTCAATTCACTCGTAGAATCACAGAAACTCCCGATATTTTCAATCGCCGGAGAGCCTTACAACGAACTCCTTGCCAGGATCGGGACCCAGGCAGAGGTAGATATCATCATACTTGGCGGAATGGGTTTAAAATACGACGATTATCTTTTCTTCCGGGATACCCTTGAAGAACATGGAGCACTCTCCCATTCCATTATATTCATGCATACGGCTGCCGATCCCGTTGTCGAGTGCCTGCTCGTTCCTGACATGAGCCTTGCTGTCGCAGAAAATTTCGCCCTCAGCGGGAAAAGGGTCCTTGTATTGCTGACAGATATGAGCAATTTCTGCGATGCATTAAAAGAGATCGCAATCACGATGGAACAGATACCATCAAACCGTGGATATCCCGGGGATCTTTACAGTCTCCTTGCATCCAGGTACGAAAAGGCGGTCGATTTCGAGAATGCAGGCTCTATCACCATCCTTGCGGTAACCACAATGCCGGGAGACGACGTTACCCATCCAATCCCGGATAACACCGGGTATATCACAGAGGGCCAGTTTTACTTCAAGGATGGCGTTATCGAGCCGTTTGGTTCATTAAGCCGCTTGAAGCAACTCGTAAATGCTAAAACCAGGGATGACCACCGGACGATTATGGATTCCATGATCCAGCTCTTCGCCGACTACCGGGAGACCCTGGAGAAACAGTCTATGGGATTCCAGATGAGTGCCTGGGATTTGAAACTCCTCAAATATGGAAAACTCTTCGAGGAAAAAATGATGTCCCTGAAGGTAAATGTCCCCCTTGAGAGAGCGCTCGACCTCGGTTGGGAGATCCTGCACGATTGTTTCCTGCCTGAAGAGACGGGGATTAAGAGATCCGTGATCGATCAGTACTGGCCTAAAAAACATGAAAATTAAATTTTCCCAGGGTGAACTGAAAAAACAGAGAGATGCCCTCCGACAGTACGAGAGATACCTGCCCACCCTGCAACTCAAAAAGCAGCAGATCCAGCTAGAAATCCTGCACCAGCAGAGCGCTCTCAGGGAGAAGGAGCGCATACTGTCCGAAAAGAGGAGATTGGCAGAAGAGTGGGCAGGGCTCCTGTATGAAGTTCCCGGAATTCGAAAATGGCTGAAGATTGAAAGAGTAGTGACCGGCAGGAGGAATGTTGCCGGGGTTGACATACCGGTCTTTGTAAATGCGCAATTCGAGCCGGTCGAGTACGATTTATTTCTCATGCCACTCTGGCTTGATACGGGATTGGAAACCCTGAGAGGACTCGTGTCAATGTTTGAAGAGATACGGGTTATGGAACAGGGCGTATCAGTTCTGAACCAGGAACTGCGGATCACCACCCAGCGCGTCAACCTCTTTGAAAAGGTAAAAATTCCCGGGGCAAAAGAGGCAATCCGCCTCATTAAGATATATATCGGCGACCAGATGACCAACGCGGTCGGCCGTAGCAAAATTGCCAAAAGCAAGATCGAACAATCCGGCTTTGAAGAGGTGGTATCGTGATTGTCCCGATGAAAAAGGCCACCATCATTACCAGATCACGTGATGCAGAGGCGGCCATCACCACCCTGCGCAAACTGGGGGTTATGCAGGTAGAACACCAGAATCTGCCTGAAAGCAGGGGTATATCCGAACTCATGGAAAACGTTGCCCTGATCAATTCCTCGATCAATATCCTGAACCAGGTGCCCCTATCCAGGAGAGGTCCTTCACAGCATATCCCTGTCAACGGTGACTGGGCAGCGACAGCCACCGGAATAATTGAAATGGGACGGAGACAGGAACAACTGGAACTCTCCAGGAGAAATATTCTCGGCCAGATTAACGAATGGGAGCGGTGGGGCGATATTGATCAGGCCGAGATCCGGTCACTGGCCAGGAAAGGTATTTTCCTCAGGTTGTACCAGGTTCCGGCCGGGCAGATCGGAAAATTTCCCGGGGATGTGGTGGTAAAGACAGTATTTATCGCTGGAGATATCGCCCATGTTGCGGCGATATCCCGGCGGCAGTATGAATGTGATTTCAAGGAAGTCATTCCCCCGGAGCAGGGCCTTTCTGCTCTCAAATCCCGTCTCGCCGAAAATACCAGGGATGCGGAGACCATTACATCCGGGATTGCCAGCTCAGCTGGCTATTATGATCCCTTTCTCGACATTAAAAGAAAATTGGAAAAAGAGATAGAATACCAGCAGGTACTGGCCGGGATGGGCAGGGAAGGAACATTAAGCTACGCCACGGGATACATCCCGTTTGACATTGAGGACTCCCTGATTAATGAGGCCAGGAAAAACCAGTGGGGAGTCCTCATCGCTGAACCCTCGCCAAACGACAATGTACCAACGCTCCTGCGCAATCCCGGATGGATCGAGGTGATTAAACCGGTTTTTGGACTTCTCGGGCTTATGCCGGGTTACCGGGAAATGGACATCAGTCTGGTATTCCTGATTTTTTTCAGCATATTTTTCGGCATTCTCATTGGCGATGCCGGTTACGGACTTACCTATATCATCATAACCCTGCTGTTGTCCCTCTGGCTGAAAAAGAAGAGGATGATGATGGAAGAGATGAAGACCGCCTTCCTGCTTTTCTATCTCCTGGGTTTCTCTGCGGTAGTGTGGGGTGTGCTGACCGGCACATTTTTTGGCCAGTGGGGGTTGCCCGAACTGGTTCCCCGGCTCAATGACCCGGCATTCGTAACAACATTCTGTTTCTTCCTGGGAGCCCTGCATTTATCAATTGCTCATGCCTGGAGAGCAATACTGAAACTCCCCTCTCTCACAGCGCTGGCTGACGCAGGATACATCTGTATCTTATGGACTGCATTTTTCCTGGCCAACACGTTAATTTTGGCCGATCCTTTCCCGGACTTCGGCATCTGGCTGGTTATTGTGGGAATTATCCTTGTAATTCTTTTCACCAATCCCAGGCGATCGAATATTCTCCGGGGGATCGGGGAAGGCATGGGAACCATGGCATTGAGCTTCATGAACAACATTACTGACGTTATCTCGTATATTCGCCTCTTTGCGGTGGGTATGGCAACCCTGGCGGTGGCAAACACGACAAACTACCTTGCTTCCGGACTCGGCACTGGTATCATTGCACTGGTTGCAGGTGTCGTAATTCTTTTATCCGGCCATAGCTTAAACCTCATCCTGGGATTGATGTCAGTTCTAGTGCACGGGGTACGGCTGAATGTGCTTGAATTCTCAACACATGCAAATGTCACATGGAGTGGTTATCCGTTCGAACCACTAAAGGAGTAAAAGAGAGATATCATGACGATGGATCTGGGATTAGGTCTGGTGCTTGGCTTTTCTGCCCTGGGATCCGCGGCCGGATCAGGTACCGCGGGGATGGCTGCGATTGGTGCATGGAAAAAGAATTACGTCCAGAACAAACCAGCGGCATTCATGCTTGTGGCCTTTGCGGCGGCACCGCTTACCCAGACGATTTATGGGTTTATCGTGATGAACACCATGGTCGGACTTGCCTTGCAGGGGAATGACTTGTGGGGGATCGGTGCCTTTTGTGGGGCTGCTATTGGCCTTTCCGCATATTTCCAGGGTAAATGCGCTGCATGTGCCTGCGATGCAATGGGAGAGACGGGTAAAGGATTTGGGAATTTTATGATTATTCTTGGTTTGACCGAGACCGTAGCGTTACTCGTGATGGCGTTTATCCTGGGTATCCTCGGAAGATTTGCAGTAGTGTGAAACTGTAGACGGGGTTTTCTCTTTTTTCCATCCTTGCCAGACAAGGCAGTACCATACCGGGGTTTGAAAATTCCGGATATGGCCTGGTTGTTACTCTGGTTTGGATGAACGGATTATGATAACTGGTTGTCTGGCATTCACCGCGACGCTGTATGCGGTGCTTCCAAGTAACAATTCCCGAAACCACCCTTTTCCAAGTGAGCTGATCCAGATGACCGATACGCCCTCATCGTCGGCAGTTTTTATTATTTCCGTTCCGGGGTTACCGGTCTTCACCATTGTTCGGACAGGAATACCCTGCCTGGAAAGAGTTTTACCTATTGTCTCGAGCTGATGCTCTGCTGCCTTAACAGCATTCCTGATATCAGCTTCCGTTTCGCCACGCGAGACCACGTTAAGGAGGATGATCTCGCCTATACCTTTTGTTGAACCAAGAAGGTTGATCGCATTGTCAGAATGGGGTGAGAAATCAATCGGGCAAAGAATTCTCGAGAGTATCATTGGGCATACCATTTCATACGTCTTCCCGGTGAGACCTTCTGTAATTTTATGCCGCATGACCAGGACATTCATTTTGCTCCGGCGGATGATTGCCATCGATACGCTGCCAAGGAGAATACCATCAACAATACTGCTTCCCCGGGCTCCCACCGCGATAAGGGTGACTCCCTTCTCGTCTGCAGTATCGAGTATTGCCCCGGCCACATCAGAAGATGCCCTCACTTCTATTGTCACCCTGAGATCTTTTACGAGTTTTTCAAGGCGATTTTTTTCCTCCCGAAGGGAATTCCATTCAGCGGGGGTAAGTGTTTCCTGTATCTCCCCTCCTCCCCTCGGAGACCAGGTCTCCTCGAGGATATGGAGCAATACTATCTCCTTAGCACCAGGAAAACCTGCAATACAATCAAGGGCTTTTTCTGCATATTCTGAAAAATCAGTCGCGAATAAAACTCTTTGAAACATCCCGACCGCTCCTCTCTGCATGTAAATGGAACCCGGGCAGCTCTTAAAACCATTGGAGATACCTGGTGGTGCGGTGTCGGATGTGGCATTGATATTTATCAAAGGTAAAGTATCCATCGATAAAAGGAGAGTTCGGGCGAAACATATTTATAATTGCAAAATAAGTTGTCACCGATCCAGTCTGATTTGGGTTGCCGGGAATACCATGTCTCTTTCCAACCTGGAAATGATAGAAAAATTAAAACTGGCTGCATTACGCCGTTGTGAAGAGCGCATAGAATCTGCTCGGACACAGGGCAGGAGTTATGTTTCACAAACCCCGCAGTTCGGAGTCTCGGCACTCCTCAAAAGTCGACATGGTCTGTAACGGGTGATGGATATTGTGGTGGAGGCGGATTTGGTAACCCCCAAATCATTCCGGCTCTGCAGTAAGGAGAGGGGTTCGCGACATGGTCGTTGAAAAATCGCTGTTGGCAAAGATCCGGGAGAAAGAGCTTGAAGTCAGCATAAAGATTGACGATGTCCGGGTCGAGGCGAATCGCATGATCGAGAACGCGAGGAAAGAATCCCTCGCAATAATTACCTCATCGGAAACGGAAGGAAAGAAAGCAGCGGATGAATTTCTCAAACGGGAAATAGAACGAGTCAGGGAAGAAGCAGATCATATCGGGGTTCATACCAGGGAAGAGGTTGAATCGGTTCGCAGGAAAGGGGAGAAGAACCTGCCGAAGGCTGTTGAGAAAACCATTGCCATAGTCCTGTCAGGATAGAGCCATGCTCCAGAAAATGGTGAAAATCCAGGTTTTAGGTCCCAAAAAAGACCTTCATAACGTACTTGATTTACTCTATGCCAGGGGCACCGTGCATATCGAGGATGCCTCTGTACCAACGGCACCCGGTGAAATCAGCCTGAAAAGGATGACCGCAGAACAGGTCGGGGATATCGCGATTGCACATTCGAAAATCGGGGGCATCCTTCTCACGCTGCCAAAGAGCGTATACGATGAAAAAGCTGTGGCGTATTCTTATTCCAACCTTCAGGCGATAAGCCATGAGGATCTCCTCGTCAAGGCAAATTCCGTCATCAATGAACTGGAAACAGCCACGAAAGCCCTCGCAAAAGAGAAGAGCGAACTTGAGCTGGCTTTGATCAATCTTGGGCGGTACGAAAAGATAATTGAAAAAATCCGGCCGCTTGAGACCAGTATGCCCAAGCTGGAAGGATTTGAAGTCACGGTTCTCCTCATCCAGAAAGAATTCAAAGATATCATCGACATTATCCGGAATACCCTTACAGAGATTACAAAGCGGCAGTTTGAACTGCTTTCTGCTGAATTGGATGAAAATACCATTGCAGCGGTAACCATTTTTAATAAACGGTATTCGGATCAGGTACATTCCTACTTTTTCAGCCAGAATGTGAATGAGGTCCGGTTACCTCCTGAATACCTGGGAAAACCATTCAATGAGATCTTCGCCCTGATTGAGAAGAAAAAAGACCAATCGACAGGGGAGATTTCTAAGTTGAACGCTGAACTGGGAAAAATTTCTTCGAAATGGTATATAGAACTCACTGCATTGCACCGGATCCTTGGAGAGCGGACTGATGAGCTGAGTATCTTCTCAAAAATCGGCCAGACAGAGTACACATTTGTGCTTGCAGGATGGATTCCAAAAAAATCACTCAGGGAGACCAGGGATGCCCTTATCGATACCTTCGCAGGGCGGGTTATTGTCAACGAACTGATTCTCACACCCGATGAAATGGCGGAGGCCCCGACATTTTATGATAATCCGCGTTTTGTCAAACCATTCGAATTTCTGATGCGAGTGGTCAGCCCGGCGAAATCCACTGAATTTGATCCAAGCCCGGTAATGGCAATTTTTCTTCCGCTGTTTTTTGGGATCATGGTTGGGGACATGGGGTATGGTCTGATCATATTGGTTTTTGCCCTCATCATGAAGTGGAAATTTGCCGATCGTGACTGGCTCCAGCATCTTATGAACATTCTCATCATTGGTGCAATCTGGACTATCTTCTTCGGTTGGTTGTATGGAGAAATTCTGGGTGACATGGGTGAACACATGGGATGGATTGAACCACAAACACTCTTCGGTGTTTCCTGGAACCGGATAGATGCGATGGTCCCCTTCCTCATCCTCTCCGTAGCCATCGGTGTCTTCCATGTAATTCTTGGGCTTGTCCTGGGAATCGTGAACTCATATACCGAGATGAGCTGCAAAAGACATGTCGACAAGGCCAAGAAACATATCTGTGAAAAAACGGGTATGATTATCGTAATCATCGGTCTTATCCTGGTGATTGCCGGAATGGTCCTTGCACTCCCAGCTGCCCTTGTTACAACAGGGGCAATCCTCGTCATCGTGGCAATACCCCTCATATTTATCGGCGGTGGCGCATTTGGCATGTTTGAGATCATGGGCACGGTATCGAACATACTCTCATATTCCCGTATTATGGCAATCGGCATGGCATCGGTCATCCTGGCCGCTGTTGCAAACAAACTGGGTGGCATGATGGAGGTGGCTCTCGTTGGAGTCATCATTGCAGTTCTTCTCCACACCCTCAACCTTGTCCTTGCCATGTTCAGTCCCTTCCTCCACTCCCTCCGTCTGCACCTGGTTGAGTTCGATTCGAAATTTTACGAGGGAGGCGGAAAGATGTATAAACCTTTCAAAAAGGAAAATGGGGAAAAACCGACATGAATCGTCCGGACGGATATGGCCCCGCCATCATTTCAATATTCAGGAAAGAGGATGTGTCCATGTAAATGAAAGTATCTGAAAGAATTGATTATTTCGTCACTTTGTGCCGTGATGAGATATGAGATGCATAAACTGGTATTGTACCATGAAAACGATGTGCCGTCTGTGCATAGGGCGGCGTTTTGGAAGGAGACTGATGTGAATGGTTGATTTCGGAATCCCCATCGGGGCAGGCATCGCATTCGGGCTTGGAGCGCTCGCTACCGGAATTGCGCAGTCAAAGATTGGCGCAGCGGGAGCGGGAACGATTGCAGAAAAACCGGAAATGTTCGGGCTGATGATCATCCTGGTGGCAATTCCCGAGACCCTCGTCATCCTGGGTTTTGTGGTCGCATCGATGATCATGATCATGCTGGTATGAACCCGGGAACGGTCAGACAAAGAAATCCCATCGGATTGTCAAAAGGAATGGGTGAACCATGGCAATTGAGGATCTGATCAAGGCAGTAGAGGTGAGCGGGCAGGAACGTATTTCCGAAATACAGGAACGCTCAAGGGCCGAGGCAGATGAAATTATCAGGGATGCGCAGTCAAAGGACCTACCGATTAAAAACCAGTTCATGGAAGATGCAACGTTATCGGTTGCAATAGAAAGGAACAAACTGCTTTCCGCGGCCCGGGAAAAAAGTCGCATGGAGGTCATCAAAGCGAAAAATGAGGTCTTCGAGAGAGTTTTTGAAGATGCCGCTGCGAACCTGGGATCCATCCGGCAACATCCGGAATACAGGGGTATTCTGAAAGTCCTGCTCGATGAAGCCCTGCGCGACCTTGGAATCGATGGTGTCGTAATTCATCTGGATAAAAGGGATGAACAGATTCTGAAAAATATCCTGAGTGAACTGAACATTTCCGCTGAAGTTGTGGCCGATCTCACCACTGCCGGGGGATTGAACGTATACAGCCATGATGAACGCTTTGTCGTTTTCAACACGCTTGAATCCCGGCTGAAAAAAGCAAAGGAGATTTACAGGCCTGATATTTTCTCAATCTTATTCGGTGAGTGATATGGAGTATGCGTACGTCAATGCCCGGATAAAGGCCATGAAGAGCCGTCTGCTTGACCGAACGCTCCTGGAACAACTGATCAACAAACCTGACATCGATTCCATCATAACAGAGCTTGAAAAAACAACGTACCGTGAGGAGTTGGACAGGGCAGGGGTGCTGTTCTCTGGAATTAATCGCATTGAAGTCGCAATACGTAATGACCTCGTAAAAAAATTCAGAACGATCCTGAATCTCATCAAAGGAGGTGAATCAGAGCAACTTATTTCCATCATCCTCCAGCGATGGGATATCCAGAATATCAAGACCATCCTCAGAGGGAAAAATATCCAGGAAAACCCATCAGAAATCCTCGAGTGTCTGATCCCGGCAGGAGAACTCGATGAAGCAGCGCTGACCGAGCTGGTGAAGCAGCCGGACATTAAAGCAGTAATTGACCTTCTCGCTACCTGGGGTATTGTCTATGCCCGCCCCCTGGCCCTCAATTTCAAAGAATTCACAGATACAGGAGATATGGTTGTATTGGAATACGCCCTTGACACATTTTACTATGAGGACGCAATTTCAGGTGTAAAGGCCGCAGAATCGGAAGACGCCCGTATTCTGATGAAGATGATCATCACCGAAATCGATATCAACAACATAAAAACAGTGCTCCGTGCGATCCGGGATCGTATCGATGTTGAGGAAGCAAAACGGTATTTCATAAATGGAAGCCCTGATTTTCATGCCGGCAAACTTATCTCGATGATGAAGACTGGAACTATCGAGGGAGCACTTAAACAACTTGAGAAGAGCCCATATGAATTCATCACAAAGATCCCTAAAGAATATATTGCGGCAGAAAAGATTTCGGCTTTTGAAAAGGAACTGGAACAATACCTTATAAAAAAGGCGATAAGCCAGTTTATGGGTGACCCTCTTTCAATCGCAATACCGATTGCGTATATCTGGGCAAAATATAGCGAAGTAACGAATATCAGGGTCATCGCCCGCTCCATATTCATGGAAGTGCCGGAAAAAGAGCTAAGGGAGGCGCTCATCAGTGTATAAATTCATCGTGGTAACGGACCCTGATACCGCTCCCGGATATCGGCTGGCTGGTGTTGATGTGATGGAGATCCAGGATTCTGAAGAGGTTCGTTCATTGCTCCCCTCTCTCCTCTTAAAAGACGATACCGGCATCATAGCAATCAACGAGGATTACATGACGTCGCTTGATGAAAGGATGATGGAACAAATTGAGAGATCGTATAGGCCTATCATCATCCCGATTCCCTCCCGTGCAAAGAGGCTGGACCGGACAAGCTACATCGAGGGGCTGTTGAGAAGAGCTATCGGGTATAACATCGTGCTGAGGAAGTAACTGTATGATTGTCGGTGCTATTTCAAGGATTTCGGGCCCTGTTGTCCTTTCTGAAGGCATGAGGGGGTCACGGATGTATGATGTGGTAAAGGTTGGGGAGCAACAACTGAACGGTGAGATAATCCGGCTCGATGGTGATCAGGCCGTCATCCAGGTCTACGAAGACACAACAGGCCTTCAGGTCGGTGAAAAAGTATCAAATACCGGCCTGCCACTTTCAGTCGAGCTTGGGCCCGGCCTTCTCTCCTCCATCTATGATGGTATCCAGCGACCGCTCCCCCTCCTTGCGGAGAAGAGTGGCAGCTTTATTTCACGGGGAGTAACACTACCCGGACTCTCGCATGAGAAGAAATGGGAGTTCAAGCCACGTGTGAAAAAGGGCGAACACGTAGTCGGGGGTGATGCAATCGGAGTTGTTACAGAATATCACCTTGAACACCGCATAATGATACCGCCCTTTATTTCCGGAACTATCAGGGATATTTACGACGGTGAGTTTACTATCGACGAACCGGTCTGTACACTTGATAATGGTACCCGGATAACCATGCTGCAGTCCTGGCCGGTACGGAAAGGAAGACCTTACCGGAGTAAAATGGATCCCGACACATTGCTTGTCACGGGTCAGAGAGTCTTTGACACGCTCTTTCCGGTGACGAAAGGGGGAACTGCAATGATTCCCGGAGGATTTGGAACGGGTAAAACTGTTGCAGAGCAGACTCTTGCCAAGTGGTCCGATACCCAGATTGTTGTTTATATCGGTTGCGGTGAGCGGGGAAACGAAATGACTGATGTGCTCACCGAATTCCCCGAGCTGCTCGATCCTAAAACTAAGCGTCCCCTGATCCAGCGGACCATTCTGATCGCCAATACTTCCAATATGCCTGTCGCTGCGCGGGAAGCCTCTATCTACACCGGGATTACCCTCGCTGAATATTACCGCGACATGGGATACGATGTAGCTCTCATGGCTGACTCGACTTCACGGTGGGGTGAAGCGCTACGCGAGGTTTCTGGCAGACTCGAAGAAATGCCCGGCGAAGAAGGCTATCCTGCATACCTTGCAACACGACTCGCCGCATTCTATGAAAGGGCGGGGCGTGTGGTCTGTCTTGGTTCTGATGAACGAAAAGGGTCCGTTACCGTGGTCGGCGCTGTTTCACCTCCTGGAGGAGACTTTTCAGAACCAATAACCCAGAACACCCTGCGCATCGCAGGTACATTCTGGGCACTTGATACGAGTCTTGCATACCGACGCCACTTCCCCTCGGTGAACTGGATTAAAAGTTATTCACTTTACCTGGACCAGATCAAAGACTGGTTTGCGACAAGTGGCTTTTCGGACTGGAAGGATCTCCGGGCACAGGCCATGTATCTCCTTCAGAAAGAAGTTGAGCTTCAGGAGATTGTGCAGCTCGTTGGTCCTGATGCATTACCTGAAAGTGAGAAAGCGATTCTTGAGATCACCCGCATGATCCGGGAAGATTTTCTCCAACAGAGTGCATACCATGATGTCGATTCATTCTGTTCACTCGAAAAACAATACTGGATGCTCCGGGTTATACTCTCGTTCTACGACCGTGTGAACCAGGCCATGGGGAAAGGTGTTCCACTCACAAAAATCCTGAAACTCCCAGTTAAGACAGATATTGGGCGAATGAAGGAACTTACCGATATCGGAAAAATAAAAGAACTGACCATCCAGTTTGATCAGGCTATCAGTGCACTGGAGGCGGAACGATGAACCGGGCCCCACTCTTTACCAAAGAGGCCAGAGCCATCAGCTACGTTTCGGGTCCCCTGATATTCATCCAGAATGTGAAAGGCGTCTCATATGGTGAAATTGTGCGAATCATCCTTCCCACGGGGGAGGAGCGCACCGGCCAGGTACTTGATATCTCTAAGGACATAGCGGTGACCCAGGTTTACGAAGGGACCAGTGGTATCGATAACAAGGATACCCGGGTCCGGTTCACCGGAGAGCCACCAAAAGTCAAGGTCTCAGTCGAGATGCTGGGCCGGATTTTCAATGGGGTTGGAAAACCCCGTGACGGTGGACCCGAAATCATTGAAGAAGCAAACCTTGACATCAATGGCATGCCCATCAATCCATCAGCCCGCGACAAACCCGCCGATTTCATCCAGACCGGCATGTCAACAATTGATGGCCTGAATACACTGGTCCGGGGACAAAAACTGCCGATTTTCTCCGGCGCCGGCCTTCCTGCAAATAAACTTGCCGCCCAGATCGCAAGACAGGCCAGGGTCCTTGGTGAAGAGGAAAAATTCGCTGTAATTTTCGTCGCCATGGGAATTACTTACAAGGAAGCCTCTTTCTTTATGAGAGATTTTGAGAAGACCGGGGCACTGGAACGGGTAGTATTCTTCATGAACCTTGCCGATGATCCAACAATCGAGAGGATAGCAACACCCCGTTGTGCGCTTACCGCCGCCGAATTTCTCGCCTACGAACACGATCTTCACGTACTGGTCATTTTGACCGATATGATCAATTATTGTGAAGCATTACGCGAGATCTCCACTGCCAGGGAAGAAGTTCCCGGCAGGCGGGGATATCCGGGCTACATGTACACTGACCTCGCATCACTCTATGAGCGCGCTGGCAGGGTGAAAGGCAAAAAAGGCTCTATCACCCAGATCCCAATCCTCACCATGCCGGATGATGATATCACCCACCCCGTCCCTGATCTTACAGGATATATCACCGAAGGACAGATCGTCCTCTCCCGCGACCTGTTTCGTCGGGGAGCGGATCCTCCGGTCGACACTCTCCCATGCCTTTCACGCCTGATGAACCTGGGAATCGGTCCTGGAAAAACCAGGGAAGACCACCGGAATGTCGCTGACCAGCTCTATGCATCTTATGCATATGGCAGAGACCTCAGAAGGCTCGTGGCAATAGTTGGAGAAGAAGCGCTTACCGAACTTGACAAAAAATATCTGAAATTCGCTGATGAATTCGAGCGCCAGTTCATTACCCAGGGCGATGAGAACCGAAGCATTGAAAGAACACTTGAAATCGGGTGGCAGCTCTTCACCATGCTTCCCGAAGAGGAATTGAAACGAATTAAACGTGAATTCATCCAGAAATATCATCCTGCCCCTCGAAAGGGATCGTAATGGAACAAATAAATCCCACCCGGATGGAGCTTATCAAAAAGAACGCCCAGATCAGGCTTGCAGAGCAGGGGCGCGATCTTCTCCGGGAAAAGATGGATGCGCTCATCCAGGAATTTTTCAATGTCATGGAGTCTGTCTCACAATCACGTGGAGAGCTTGAAAGGATTTCTGATGCCGCGCAGCATGCCCTGCTCATCGCTCTGGCAATCGACGACCCTGTCACCCTGAAATCGGCCTCATTTGCTACAAGGAGGGGCATTACCCTTGATATCAAAGGAAAGAATGTCATGGGAGTGCCTGTTCCGATCATCGAAAAGAAACGTTTCGTAAAAAGCCTTCTCGAACGGGGGTACAGCATTCTGGGGGTGAGCGGGCGGATCGATGAGGCAGCAGAAAAGTATGAAGCAGAGCTGGATCTTATCATAACCCTTGCAGAGACTGAAACATCGCTACGGAGACTCGGAAATGAGATCCAGATGACCAGGCGGCGGGTAAATGCTCTTGAACAGGTGCTCATTCCTGAATTGAAGCGACAGGCAAAATATATTGAGATTACGATCGATGAGCGGGACCGCGAAGATCTCTACCGGTTGAAAAAGGTGAAAAAGATCATTGAACGGAAGAAAAAAGCAGCAGAGATCATGTAAAGTTCACGAAATCCCCCTGAGTATCCCAATTGTCTCCGCTGTTGCATCCTCCTCCCGCCTCTTCCGGCTCTTTGACTCTTTTCCAACCTTAATAATTTGATCGAGTTCCTTTCGTGAAAGCCTTGAGAAGGTACATTGCTTCCAGCTGTGGCGATCCATGGAGACCCAGCTCTCCCCCAGCATGTACTTGAGAATAGCGATATCCGATTCAGAATAAAGTTTCCAGTCCTGCCCGATACCCTGTCTGATCTTTTCCAGCGCCGTCTCAACAGCCATTCCTTTATGGATCTGGAATACTCTCCTTCCCCGTTCGTCTTCTGTTATTTCAGGCATGCCAATCTCACTACAGTAGCCGGAAGGATTTATATCTTTCGACGAAGGATTCTTTGCCGGAGATTCTTGGTTCGCAGGTATCTGGGCCGCCACCTGGAGTGCCCGGGAAGATGCAGTCTTCGGAGTTCCCCGAAATGGTTTCGCGGGATACATTATATGAGTAAGAAAATGCTTGAAAACAGGTACGATTACGATCGCTCCCTGAAAGCCGCCCGGATTCCTTTTACACATGTGTCCCTGATGTCAGGGATACTAGGCTTTCCGATAGTTCCGATAGAGATCGAGCAATTAACCCTGATCTTTTTTCTTACAAATCCTGTCGTATATTGAAATCAGCTGGTTGCTGCCGTTAGACCTGCCCGCTCCCATCGTCACGAGGAGTTGCTTCGTTCTCTTATATGATTGCATTGTTCAAGACCTCCCTGAATCACTATTAGCACGGTGTTTGTAGAATGTTTATCACAAAAAGTTGGCGGAAAGATTATAAAAAAATATGCTTATCACCACTGCATAGCGGAATTGAAAAGGAATATTTGAACCTTATTTCTTTGGGATTAGGATTGCCTCACTCATTTGAACTGCTTTTTGTCCACTTAAGGTATTATCGGAAGCATTTCTGCCGATCGAAATAAGTTCACGCAGGTCAAGTCCTGTCAACCGGGTGAACGATATCCTGTCCCAGGCATCGCGATCGATGAAGACCCAGCACTCCCCGAGGATGTATTTCAAAGCCTCGATATCTCCATGGGTGTAGAGCGACCATTCAGAGCCCATATTCTGCCTGATCTTCTCGATTGCTTTTTCTACATTCTTTTCTTTATGTAGCTTGTAAAAACGCCGTCCGATTTCCGTTTTTGAGACCTCAGCCATGGTTCGCCACTCCTCACCCAGGGGTATGCCTGAATTGTATGTCGGGGTATAAATACCCTATGCTCAAAAATAATTGTTCTGCATCGGATTCAACCCTGGGATACAAAGTTACGACCGATCTTCCTGGCGAGGATATCTGCCGAGTGGATCGGGTGCGGCATTCTGTGATCCCTGGCAGTGCCAAGAGTAACTTTCACCGCAAATGGGAGGGTTGTGCGGTATCCGGCAGATACATAAACCGGCCGCGAGCTTTCCCGGGTCCGGACCGCCATGCCGATCTGTTCCTCTCCATCCAGAAGAGGGGCAATGGACCCCTGTTTGGAATCCAGATGTCCGCTGTGCCCTGACAACGGCCGGGAGGCGACCCCTATGGTGGGGACTGCCAGGAGGGCACCTGCATGGCAGGCTATCCCGAACCGTTCCGGGTGGGCGTAACCGTGGCCGTTTACCAGGAGGAGGTCTGGCCATGTGGATAGTTTTTCGCAGGCGGCCAGGCAAAGTGGAACCTCCCGGAATGCGAACAGCCCTGGTATATAGGGAAACCGGGCGTATCGGATGGCGACCGAATGCTCTACCACCTCCAGCTCAGGGAAGGTAAACACTGCAACCACGCCTATGCCAATTTCTCCGGGAGTGTAGAATGCATCCATACCACCAATATACCGGATTTCCAGCATAGTCTCACCGCGCCCGCATCCGCAACGGTCCCTCATCCTCCTCTGGACCACCTTCGCGTTCTCAATGATTCGTTTTTCATCGCTTGTCTGCAACACCCGGATCATGGTACCTGATGCAAGGAGCGATAATGAACCTGATTGCGGGCGATGCTCCGGCACCCGGTTAAATGATATTGCAATCATTTGTTGAACCGCCTGGTTCGATCATAGAACGCAGCCTGCCAGAGAATGTTTTTGTTACATCAGGTCGATTTTTATACAGGAGGCGACAAGGATGCCGGAGCGTCTGGAAGCAGGACATACAGTTGTGCTCGATCAGGAACCTGATTATTTCAAAGAACTTTCGGAATACCTCGAGGTGCTCTCCAACAGCCAGCGCCTCAAGATCCTGAAAACCCTTGAAAAGCGGCCAAAAGACGTCAGGATGATTGCAGCAGAGATCAATACGAGCTACGAAAATACCAAAAAGCACCTCGACAAACTGATTGGCATGGGCCTGATCAGGAAAGACGTGGGCCTTGGGCAACAGACCTCCAAAGGGGTACATCCGGTCTGGAAATATTCCCTCGTTGCCGGGGCTATGGAAGCAGTGGTCAGGAATCTCGGCATCTTCTCAAACATGCGCATCAATATCGATGATGCTGATCTGAAGAAGAGGCTCGACGAGGTCCGTGAAGCTGTGGAGGGGGAGATTACCGGAAAGAAGCCAATGGTGATTCTCCTTGGGGGCATCGATGACGGAAAATTGTTTGTCCTTGAGAAGGAAGACACCCGTGTCGGACGGGTCGATCCGACCAAGCCTGAATCGGCCGATCTTTCAACTGACGTCATCCTTTCCCGGGAGTATTCATCTGTCAGCCGCGTCTCGAAGCCTCATGGCATCTTCAGGAAGGAAGGCCAGAATTTTTATTTTGAGGACAGGGGGAGCAGTGGCGGGTCTTACCTCAACGGCACCGAGTTGCAGAAGAAACAACCCGCGGTGCTCAACGATGGCGATCTCCTTGAACTCGGAAAAGGGGCCCACGGTGCTCGCCTCCTGGTCATCCTTCCCTGATCATCACCACCGCCAATTCCTGACATGAATAACCGCCTGATTTGTCTCCTGATCGGACTTATCCTCTTCGTGGGGATGGCGACCGGCCCTTCTGCAGCAAAGGATTACTACATCATCGCCGCAACATCAGGGCCGGGGGGCTCCATCATTCCCCCGGGAGAATTTTGGGTGAGAGAGGGAGGAACCCAGATGTTTGCCATCACCCCAGACGAAGGTTACAAGATCGGGATGGTATATGTCGACGGGAACCTTGTTGGTCCAATACCGGTGTATACATTTTATTCGGTTGCTGCCGACCATACTATCTCCGCTACATTCGCCAGGACCACCGGATCGATATCGGTGGAATCCCGACCTCCCGGAGCATCGTTTTATATCGATGGAACTTATGCGGGAAAGACCCGGGCGCAGGGGCCCCTTCTCATCGAGAACGTCCCTGTGGGGATACGATCGGTCGAACTCCGGCTGGAGGGATTTGAGG
>Ga0302247_1000094_pt1 | contig 100459 bp, 108 predicted proteins | sample AAG_UR_Ile_MG_FD_193529 | JGI IMG/M metagenome (GOLD analysis project Ga0302247, IMG submission 193529) | Enriched activated sludge microbial communities from anaerobic digester in WTTP, New Holstein, Wisconsin, United States - AAG_UR_Ile | ecosystem: Engineered > Bioreactor > Anaerobic >...
CCCAAGAAAAACAAGCTGGATCCCGGCTCGCGTGCCTCACTATCGTTCGGCACTTGGCCGGGATGACACCTTTTTAATTGAGTCCGCACCCTAACCCCTAACCCCGAACCCCGAATGCTTCAAAGCATCCTCTGGGAAATGGCCTGAATCAGCACGTCCGTGACAAGGTCGGGGCCAAGCACTTTCTCGATCGTTTTGGCTATTTTCTTTTTGACGCGAACAACGTTGACCAGATGGCCGTCGCGCAGCGTCCCCTCCCCCAACCCGCCGTACAGGGCCTGAAGAATGGCGTCGTTGACGCGCGGCATGTTCGCATGAAGCTTATCGGCGACGTCGAAATTCCTAACCTGAAGATCGATCACAAGGACGACAAGCTGTTGCGCGCCGTTCTTGTCGATCACCGGCATGATTATCGGCTGAAGATGAACATATACAGGATCGCCGGCCAATTTGCCGCCGGTAATGGATTTTTTGTCCTGCTTCTCCTTGGATTCGCCTTCCTCTCCATGAGCGGCTTTGGGCGTCTCGCCGCCGTGTTCTTCAGCGCGCGTGAAAGCCGCGCTTGCGCCCAATGCGAACAGGCCAAGAGCAACGGCGGCGATCACTCTGATAAATATTTTTCTCATCCCGCCTGTCACGATAAAGGCGAAGTTTTGACGAGGCGTTAATGGGATAATCTTAAGGAATTAGCGCAACTTACCTGCCAGCTTGTCCAGCACGCCGTTCACAAGCCCCGGCTCCTTGCCATTAAAGAAGGCATGGGCGACATCGACGTAATCGTTAATGACGACTCCCGCCGGGATTTGATCGTGATGACGAATCTCGAACGCGCCCGCGCGAAGGATCGCGCGCAAAAGCATCTCAAGGCGGCCGGCGGAAACTTTTTTGTCCAGCGCCGCTGCGATCGCTTCGTCCATGGCCTCCTGATGCGACGCCACGCCCTGAACGATGGCGACAAACAATTTGACATCGGGTTTTTCCGGAACGGCGGCGGCGTTCGCCTCGCCGTCGTTCAACGACTCAAAACCGCTATCGAGGGCATCGCGGATGATTTGCTCAAGCGGCTGCTGGGCGAAGACGCTTTGATAAATCGCCTGCACCGCCGCAAGACGCGCCAGCCTTTTGGCGGCGTGAGAAACGGCTTCAGGCGTTGCGGCATGCGTCATTCTTACCGCGCAATCCATCGCCGTTTGGGCGACAGGCGGAAATGATGCTTGAGCTCGATCAGACGCAAACACGCGCGCGCCGCCGCGCCGCCCCGGTCCTGCCGGGCCGGATCGGCGCGATCGATGGCCTGGTCGCGCGTCATGCAGGTGAGAATCCCGTTGCCGATGGCCAAGGTGTGTTGCAGCGTCAACTCCTGCAAGCTTCGCGCGCTGCTCATGGCGACGACTTCGTCGTGCATCGTCTCGCCTTTCAGCACGCAGCCGAGAACGACATAGCCGTCGTAACGGCGGCGCACCGCGTCGAAGTTCAGCGACTTCACGGCATACAGTATAGCCGCCGGAATCTCCAGCGCGCCCGGCACCGCATGGACGTCGTACGTCACGCCCGCCTTCTCCAGCGCCGCTTTCGCGCCCTTCAGAAGCAGGGCCGCGACGTCCTCGTAAAAACGGGATTCCACGACCATAATGTGCGGTTTTTCATCGAACTTGAACGATTCGACAGAGGCTTGTTTTTCCTTCATGTTTCATCCTGTCAATAGGGGTCTTTGCTCCAGAACGCGAAGGCCGTAGCCTTCAAGCCCTTCAAATACGCGCCGCGAACTCGATAACAGAATCAGCCGGTGAATACCAAGATCCCGCAAAATCTGGGCTCCCGTGCCGAACTCCCGTTTATCCCGGATTCCGGCTTTCAGGCCGCTCATCTGGAATTCCAGCTTTTTCGAAAGGCTTGTCGGCTGGCCTTCGCGCAACAGGACGATTACGCCGCGCCCGGCCTCCGCGATCATCTTCATGGCCATTTGAAGCTCGCCGCCGTGGCTGTCCGTCAGGTCCCCCAGCACGTCTTCAAGAACGTTGAGCGTATGCCCCCACACCAGCGGCGGCTCGCCGGACGCGCCAAGATCGCCCTTAACAAGAACGACGTGCTCGGCATAGGCCAGTTTGTTCACGTAGATATGCAGCGTGAACGTTCCGCCGTGCAGGCTGTTGAACGGCACGGACATGCGCCGTTCGACGACGGTTTCATTCAAACAGCGGTGTTTGATAAGATCGCCCACGGTGCCCACTTTCAGGCCGTGGAATTGCGCGAACTCGATCAGTTCCGGCAGACGCGCCATCGTGCCGTCGTCGTTCATGACCTCGCAGATGACGCCCGCCGGAATTAGTCCCGCCAGCCGGGCAATATCGACCGCCGCCTCCGTATGGCCCGCGCGCGCCATAACCCCGCCGTCCCGCGCGACGAGCGGGAAAATATGGCCGGGCGAGACGATGTCCTGCGCCGCGCTTTTGGGCGATATGGCGGTCTGGATCGTACGCGCCCGGTCCGCCGCCGATATGCCTGTCGTAATTCCCTCGCGCGCCTCGATCGATACCGTGAAGGCCGTTTGGTGACGGCTGCGGTTGCCGGCGGTCATCAGGGAAAGCTCAAGATGCTCCACGCGCGACTTTTCAAGCGCGAGGCAGATCAGGCCGCGCCCGTATCGCGCCATGAAGTTGACGGCTTCCGCCGTCGCGAATTGGGCCGGGATGACCAGGTCGCCTTCGTTTTCGCGGTCTTCGTCGTCCGCCAGAATGAACATCCGGCCCGCTTTGGCCTCGGCGATGATTTCCTCCGTCGAGGACAAGCCGCCCGGGGTCTCATGAATAAGGCGAAGGGGAACCGTCATGGCGTCCTCAGGTGACGAGGCAGAAAGCTGTGAATATAGCGCGCAATCATGTCGACTTCAAAGTTCACTTTGTCGCCCGGTTGCAGTTCTCCCAATGTCGTCATGAGGCGCGTGTGGGGTATGATGTTGACCCCGAAACGCGGCCCGTCCACCTCATTGACCGTCAGCGACACGCCATCCAGCGTGATCGAGCCCTTTGGCGCAAGAAACGGCGCGTATTCCGGCGGCGCCTCGAACTGGTAGCGAACGCTATCGCCCTCTTTCTCGCGGCGCTTCACGCACGCCACGCCGTCGACATGACCCGCCACCAGATGCCCGCCGACCTCGTCGCCCATCCGGAGCGACCGCTCCAGATTGAGCCGCGTGCCCACGTTCCAGCGCGAGGCCGTCGTTTTGCCCAGCGTTTCGGCCGACACCTGCACCTTGAAACGGTCCGGCGCCGTTTCCGTGACCGTGAGGCATATGCCGCTGCAAGCGATCGATGCGCCGAGCGTTACGCCTTCCAGCGGCGTTCGCGGCATGATCGTAACCGTCCAGTCGCCCAGCCGGTCTATGGAATGGATTGTGCCGATGGCCTGAATGATGCCGGTGAACATCGGATTATTTGTTTTCAGATTTAAGTGAATCCACGAATTCGTTGAAATCGCCGGGCGTGCGGAAATCGCGGTACACGGACGCATAGCGGACATAGGCCACGTGGTCGAGCTTGTAGAGGGCTTCCATCACCATTTCGCCGATGGCTTTGGTGGGAATCTCGCTCTCCCCCATCGTTTCCATCCGGCGCACGAGGCCGTTGATGAGCTGTTCCAGCTTTTCTTCGTCGACGGGCCGCTTGCGCAGCGCCACGCGCATGGATCGCGCCAATTTGTCCCGGTCGAAAGGTTTTTTGGAGCCGTCGTTTTTCAGGACCGTGAGCTCCCGCAGCTGCACGCGCTCGAAGGTCGTGAATCGCGCGTCGCAATTCGGGCACGAGCGGCGGCGGCGGATCGCCGCGTTATCCTCGCTGGGGCGGCTGTCCTTCACTTGCGTATCGTCGAAGCCACAAAACGGGCAGCGCATGTTGCTTTCCTCATATGGCCGGGGCCCATAAGGACTGTACCAATTCCGTATCGCGCTGTCGAATACTAAGCTTTAGGCCGTTTTGCAGCGCAAAAAGGGGCGGTTTTGAAGAATATCATGCCCCGGGTCCGGTTCGATTTATTCGATGTAACCCGGCGGAAAAGCTGGCGCGTGCCCCCTTTCGCTTCACCGGGAATTGGTCTAGCCTTTCCCGGAAAAATCGATTTGTTTTGGAGATCACAATGAGCAATTCCACCTATTCCGCCGCCGCCCTGCAACGCCTCGAGCGATCGGACCCGGACGTCTTTCAGGCCCTGATGCATGAGGAAGTGCGCCAGAGCGAAGGCATCGAATTGATCCCTTCCGAAAGCTATTGCTTCCCCGAGGTGTATGCCCTTCTCGGTTCGGTTTTTAACAACAAGTATTCCGAAGGCTATCCCGGCCGCCGTTATTACGGCGGACAGGAAAACACGGACGTTGTCGAAACGCTGGCGCGCGACCGCGCCAAAAAGCTTTTCCGCGCCGAATACGCCAACGTCCAGCCCCTGAGCGGTTCGCCGATGAACCAGGCCGTGTATTTCGCGCTTTTGCAGCCCGGCGACACCGTTTTAGCGATGGATTTGACTCACGGCGGCCATTTGACTCATGGCGCGCCGGTTTCGCACATGGGCAAGGTCTTTACCTTCGTCCGCTACAAAAGCGAGCTGCCTTCGGGAAAGATCGATTTGAACAAGGTTCGCGCCCTTGCGCTTAAGCACAAGCCCAGGATGATCCTTTGCGGCTTTTCGTCGTACCCGCGCGAGCTGGATTACGCCGGATTTAAGAAAATCGCCGACGAAATCGGCGCGCTTACCATGGCCGACGTGAGCCATCTTGGCGGGCTGATCGCCGGCGACGCGCTGGCCAATCCGATGGACTTCGGTTTCGACGTCATGACCACGACCACGCACAAATCCCTCCGTGGGCCGCGCGGCGGCATCATTTTGTGCAAAAAGCAGCATGGCCCGGCCATCGACAAATCCGTTTTCCCCGGCTTGCAGGGCGGCCCGCACATGCACCAGATCGCCGCTTTGGCAACGACTCTCAAGCTTGCGGCCACGGATGATTTTAAGGCATACGCCCGCAACGTTATCGCAAACGCGAAGACGCTGGCCGCCACGTTCCTTGAGGGCAAAGCCGATCTCGTCACCGGCGGCACCGACAACCACATGATGGTGTGCAACACGGTCAACAGTTTCGGGTTTACGGGCGACGTGGCCGAAAAGGCGCTCGACGCCGCGGGCATCACGCTCAACAAACAGCTGGTTCCGGACGATCCCAACCCGCCGATGAAGCCGAGCGGAATCCGCTTTGGCACCCCGGCCGCGACATCGCGCGGCATGGGCGAGACGGAAATGAAGCAGCTTGGCGATCTGATGCTGCGCGCACTTCATACGGTGGAGGACACGGCCGGGTTGGCCACGTTGCGCGAAGAGACACGGGCCATTTGCTCCCGCTTCCCGGTTCCCGGCATTACGATTGACGGGAATTCCGCCAAAAAGCGCTGCTGCGCGGCGTAATCTCCCTAGAGTCCGCCCAGACGGGTGAGCTGGTCGCGGCGCTCTTCGTATTTGCCGCCGAGGGATTCCGTTTTCAGGAAAATGTCCAGACAATCCAGCGCGACTTTGGCGCCGATCACTTCCGCGCCCAACGCAAGAACGTTCGCGTCGTTATGCTCGCGCGCCAGACGCGCCATCGTGCCGTTCGCGCATACGGCGGCGCGGATATGCCGGAAACGGTTCACCGTCATGGCCATCGCCTGCCCGGTCTTGCAAATCAACACACCCCTGGCGGCGGCGTCTCTTTTGAGCGCTTCAGCCACCTTTAGAGCAAAGTCATAGGCATCGCAGCGAACGTCGCTGTCCGTGCCGAGATCCTGCACGGCATAACCTTGCTCGCCAAGCCACGCGACAAACAGTTTTTTCATGGCGAAGCCTCCATGGTCGGAGGCGATATAGACAACGGATGGTTTCATGGGCCGCGATAGTAGGGATTGGGAACCGAATCCGCAAGACGCTAAAACACCTTATATTTGAAAGGACTAGCCAAGTCTATGACAGGAAAATATCATCAGTGAATACACACATATTTCCTCGTTCGGGATTCTTCAGTGTGTATTAATTATGCTCCTGTAAAAACATGGCCTTGCGAAATCATACTCGGGCGTCGCCGTCATGCGTATTAACAGGAAAAGTATTCTTCTTATCGCCGTTCTCTACCTTGCTTTTTTGGCCTTGACCGTTTCCGTCAGTTATTTCTGGGACCGCGCGACGAAAGGAAGTTTTCCCGCCTTCGCCGACAGATCGACAAGCCTTTATATGCTGCCGCCTGTGACCGTCAACCTGGCCTCCCGGGGATCGAAAGCGCACACGGCGCGGATGAGCATCGGCCTTGAGGTCAAGAACGACCAGCTTCCACGAGTTGAAGGTTACGCCCCCCGCATTATCGACCGCATCCAGACGACTATGGGACGCGTCTCGCTGGACGAGGTCAGGGACCGAAAAAATCTTCTCTGGCTTAGCCGGACTCTTTTATGGGAAGTCAATCAGGTTAGCGGTCCGGTGAAAATTCTCGACGTTTTATTCAGGGAAATCGTGGTTACCTGAACCGCCCTTTCCGCCTACCGCCCTTTCGTCCGCTCTACGGAATTGATGGCTGTATTCGCGCGCAGGGCGGCGACGATCGTCATCAGGTGGTGCGTATCCCTCACCTCGACATCGACAAGAATATCGAAGAATTCGGGCGTGCGGTTCGTGATCTTGAGATTGAGCATGTTGCCCAGGCCCTTGCCGATAAGAGTCGTCAGCGTGCCGAGGCTGTTCGGCTGATTGGTCAAAACGACGCTGAGCCGCCCGACCATGACCGGCTCCTTGCCGTACCCCTCGCCCCAGCCGATATCGACCCAGCGCTCGGGACTGTCGCGGAAGGATTCCAGCGTTTCGCAGTCCACCGTGTGGACGGTCACGCCGCGTCCCGTGGACACGATGCCGACAATCGGATCGCCCGGCAGCGGATGGCAGCATCGCGCGAAATGCACAGCCATGCCGGGAATGAGACCCTTGAGCGTCAACGGCGAACTTGTGGTAGCGCGCGCCCTCGCTTTTGGCGGCGCGGTTGCCGCTTCCGTTCCAGGGGGCGCTTTTTCCTGTGGCCTGGCCCGGAACCGGGGATAAGCCGCGAGAAATATTTCGCGCGGGGATTGCAGCGACGCGCCGACGCTTGCGAACAGGTCGTCCAACGTGACCGACTGGAAGTTTTTCATGATCGCTTCAAACGGCTTTTCGCCGAAATCCACGCCTTCCTGCCGGCAAATCTTTTCCAGCAAGGCGCGGCCCAGCGTCGCGTATTCCGTCTGTTGCTGAAGGCGGATGAAACGGCGGATGCGCGCCCGCGCCTTTCCGCTAACCACAAAGCGCTCCCACGTCGGCGACGGCGTGCCGCCTTTTTGCGTCACGATTTCGACTTGATCGCCGTTATGCAATTCCGTGCGAAGCGGCACCATGCGGCCGTTCACTTTCGCGCCCACGCATGTATCGCCTACGCGGCTGTGCACCGCATAGGCGAAATCGACCGGCGTCGCGCCGCGCGGCAGCGCGATCAAATCGCCTTTCGGCGTAAAGCAGAACACCTGATCCTGGAACAGTTCCAGCCTGGTGTGTTCGAGGAATTCTTCCGGCTTTTGCGCGTGCTCGACGATATCCAGAAGTTCGCGCAGCCAGCGGTACTGGATGCTGTCCGTGCGCGGCGCGTCCTGTTTGTAGGCCCAATGCGCGGCCACGCCGAGTTCCGCCACCTCGTGCATGTCGTGCGTGCGAATTTGCACCTCGATTCGCTGGCGTTCGGGGCCGATGATGCTGGTGTGCAAGCTTTGATACTGGTTTGGCTTCGGCGTCGAAATATAATCCTTAAAACGGCCCGGCACGACCGGATAATGGCTGTGAAGTACGCCCAGCGCCTGATAGCACTGCTCGACGTTATCGACGAGAATGCGAAAGGCCATGATGTCGGAAAGCTGTTCGAAAGCGACGCTTTTTCGCTTCATTTTGCGCCAGATGGAATATGCCGTTTTTTCGCGCCCTTCCAATTCGGCCACGATGCTCGCGTCCGCCAGAACCTTTTGCATCTCATGAATGACTTTGGCGACAATATCGCCTCCTTCGCTTCGCAGATAGCTGAGGCGCGTCAGCACGCTGTCGCGCGCGTCGGGGTTCAATTCCTTGAACGCGAGGTCTTGCAGTTCGTCCTGCATTTTTTCGATGCCGATGCGCTCGGCAAGCGGCGCATAAATGTCCAGCGTTTCGCGCGCGATGCGGCGGCGCCGGTCCGTTTCCTTCAGGTAATGCAGCGTGCGCATGTTGTGCAGACGGTCCGCCAGCTTGACCAGCAAAACGCGGATGTCTTCCGACATGGCCAAAACGAGCTTGCGGAAATTTTCGGCCTGTTGCGCCTGATCGTTCTGGAATTCGATGCGCGACAGCTTGGAAACGCCATCGACCATTTTCGCGATATTGGGGCCGAACTGTTTCTCGATATCGGCGACAGACGCGGTTGTGTCTTCCACCGTGTCGTGCAGCAGCGCCGTAGCGATGGCCGTGCTGTCCATCTTCATCCCGGTGAGGATGCCGGCCACTTCAAGAGGGTGGGAAAAATAGGGATCGCCCGATGCGCGGATTTGCGTTCCATGGGCCTGCATGGCAAATACATAGGCGCGGTTTAAAAGGTCTTCGTCGGCGTCCGGGTCATAGGCTTTCACGCGCTCGACAAGCTCGTATTGCCGCGTCAGGCGGGCAGGCTTGCCGGGGTTCGTGTCATGGCGTGAATCCCTGTCCTCACTCGAAGCCGAAACCGTGTTTTCCATATTAGGCCTACCGCGCACCCCTAAAAACGGAACCGAATTCCCATCATACCTCAGGAGCTTCGGAAGAGTCATCGCCAAGCGGGACAGCTTTCTCAAAGGAATCGAGAACACCCCCTTACTTATTGTTATTTAAAGGATATTTCTTTTATATTGCTCCCTCTCCTTCAGCGTTATGTGGTTTTTCGTTCGATTAACCATATCGCTCATTTCGTACGAATAAAACCAAAATTACTAATTCAAAGACCGAATAATTCGTTTTCATCTAATGATTTAGAATGAAACTAAATTAATCCTTGCAAGGGCACCAATTTTTAGTAACAATTTACCCATTAGAGATATCATCTTCTAATTTAAGGAATCAGTCAAATGTATAATTTTTTTAATAATCAAGAGGTTAGGGGGAATACCTTTAAGAATGGAGACTATTACTCCAAAGTTTCCTGCATGCGTTTAAACAATCAAAAAGGGAAGCCGAGCGATAATAACGGCGATATTAACAGAGTTGCCAAAATACACCCGGAAATAGCTTCTCTTCTCGCGGACATCCCGGTTGAATTCAGGGAAATTTTAGCCGACTACTTTTCGTTCATGAAAAAGAGAAAGGGCGATGAAAACATGCCCAAAACTCTTGCCGACAGAATGGCAACTCTTCCGGCACAAATTCGCCGGAAGACCGTTTTCGATTGTTTGAAAAAACTTGAATTATATCCGGGCATTTACTTTCCGCCCCAAAGCCGGGCTTTGTTGCAATCACCTGGGTCCCTGACACTCTAAACAACCGCTTTTGCGCAAAGCGTTGCCGCTACTCAGGCGCGGGTTGCCTGTTTTTCAAATGTTCCAAAAGGTATTTCCTTGCTCGAGGCGTTACGAGGCGCCCAAGGTCTTCTTCCGTTCTGAGCCTTTCACCTTCCTCCCCCTTTACAACATTGACCATCGCCAAATCCGGCAATACCTCATGCGGCGAAATCTTCCCCTCGCCATTGACTGTCACCCACTTGCATAAAACGCCCAGTCCGGTATGAACGGCGTAGGCGAAATCGAGAGCCGTCGCCCCCTCGGGGAGAGCTATAACCTTTCCCAAGGGCGTAAAAACGAGGATTTGCCCTCCATTGCCGTTCATGGAATGTGGACCTATTTTGTCAATCAGCCCCTGTCTAAGTCCGATGACATGTTCCCTGAAAGCTCTGCTGAAAGCGCCGAGAAGCCCTTTATTTTTAGCGAAAAGCTCCTTTTCCATTCCCATTTGTTTAAGCCTGTAAACCCAATGGGCCATTTTCCCGTGGCGACAGGTAGCATATCCCCCCTTGTCGTAAAACTGGACCTCTACCGGCAACCCCTCGATACCGAAAACGGCCTTGCGCCGGGGTATGCCTGAATCCGTCATTTTATCAAATGTTTCTTCGAGAAATGCGTATTTTCTGGAAGCGACCTCAAACGCCAGTATGTACTCTCTCTCGTTGTTCGCAACCAGCATGACCCCAACGGGATCTTTTATTTCCTCTCCTCTTTTCATCTTGTCGCGCATATCCACGGGCGTTTTGATGCGCGCCCTGTAAGGAAGTTTAAGCTGATGGAAATGCAGCAAATCCAGAAAACGTCCAATTCTCACGGGCGCATTCAAGCCTTTGTAATATTGCCGGGCCATTGAAAACATTTCCAGGTAATTCGCCGGATCTTCGTGCTTGAACGCCATGTTCTTCAGGCTGGTGGACAGTTCGTGCAAATCCATGCATGAAGCCAGCGGCGCGTAGAGATATTTGCTCTCGTCAATGACAGTATTCTTTCTTTTTTCGGCCTCTTTGGCATCCAAAGGCGCCGTCATTTCATCCATATGGAGCAACAGGAATTTCTGATGCTCAAGCAAGGCAACCAGAACCCGTATATCCTGCCCGTATTTCTTGAGAATGTTGATGTGGTTGCCGATATCCATGCCCCGGCATGGTTTGATGGGATGATCGTAAATCAGGGTAAAAAGGCATTCCGCCAATTGAAGCGTTTCGTCGCCGAAACTTTCTATCAGGGCGCGGCCTTTGTCCCTCATAGCCAAAAAAGGGAAAAGAAATGCCGCCATTAGTCCGTTCTCATCCAAACGATCCTCGGCCAGGGCGGCCACAAGAGCAAAAGGATATTTTCTGTAAACGGCAAACATGGAACTGTTTGCCGGATGGCCTTTCCATGCCTCCGCAATTCCGTCCGCATGGGAATAAAAGAGCTTGCGCAAATTCTCCAGCTGGAAAACCGTCAAAAAAGATTCATATTCGTTGAGTTCTTTTTTAAAGCGATGAAAATGTTCGCCTATGTGCGCGAGAGGCGTCTTGCATATGTTCGCCCCTTCCTCCCAGAAATGCACCACAGCCGGTTTGAAAGGTTGGTGCTCCCTTAGCATGCGCCCTCTGGATGAAAATCGTTCTCTTTCAAGAATTTTCTTGTTAACGCCGCTTCATAAAAAAAAGATTCCAGTCCGAAGCACGGAAACCCTAGTCCTTAACGTCCGTATCTTCAAAAGCGCCGACAAAGTCGAGGTTTTCGTTGGTAAGGCCGTCCCTTTCGCCTTCTCCCTCTTCCTCAAACGCTTCTTCACCTTCGAGCAGTTCATCGCCGGATTCTTCGTCAGCCGGATCATCGGCGCCAATATCGGCGTTGATCCAGTGCTGCTGTTCGACCGCCATCAGTTCCGTCACTTCCTCTTCCGGCTGGTCCGGCTCGATGCGTTTTTGAAGGCCCTTCACCATCGATTCATGAAGGCTGTCGAGATCCAGCTTCATTTCCGCAATTTCACGCAACGCGACAACGGGATTTTTATCGCGGTCCCGTTCAACTTTCAGTTCTGCGCCGGACGCCAGAGCCCGGGCGCGATGCGCCGAAAGCATGACCAATTCAAAACGATTGGGTACCTGAATGACACAATCTTCCACAGTGACGCGCGCCATAGTCTATCCTTACCAATGTTGATGTATCTTCCGTTCGGCAAGTTTCACTTACCTATAACAGAAAGTTAGTTACCCTCTGTAGTCAACTCTTCTTCCTGTTTGCCGGACGGTTTTTATATTAGCCGTATTATTCCGTGCATGTAAAGTGTTGACGCATTATAATTTGTTTTCCAGAGGGCATAGAAATTACGGATATGCCTCTTGCGGAAGCGGTTATTTGAGCGTAACGAGCTTTTCCGTTGATTCGATGCCCGGCACAATCGTGTTGCCCTTTTTTGGCAGCGTAGGTATGCTTAGTTTTAACGATTGAGCTTGTTTGGCGGGCTTAAATATGGTTAACAGGTCCAGTTTTCTTAACGTATGAGGGAAAAGATGATTTTCTATAAAGAAGAACGTATGGCGATGTTTATTGACGGAGCCAATCTTTACGCCGCCGCCAGAGGATTAGGATTCGATATAGATTACAAGAGGCTATTGGAGCTTTTTGCCGGTCGTGGCCGTCTTGTCAGGGCTTTTTATTACACGGCTCTTATCGAAAATGAGGAATATTCGCCTATCCGGCCCCTCGTCGACTGGCTGGATTACAACGGGTACGCCATGGTCACAAAGCCGACCAAGGAATTTACGGACGCTTTTGGCCGCCGCAAAATCAAGGGCAACATGGATATTGAACTCGCCATCGACGTGATGGAGATGTGCGACCATGTCGATCATATCATGATCTTTTCCGGCGACGGCGACTTCCGCCGCCTTGTCGAAGCCGTTCAACGCAAGGGCGTTCGCGTCAGCGTCGTCAGCACGATGCGCTCGTCGCCGCCGATGGTGGCCGATGAATTGCGCCGCCAGGCCGACAACTTTATCGAACTTCAGGAATTGATGCCCCATATCGCCCGCGCGCGCGATCCCAATCAGCAACAGCCCGGCCAGCAGCCCGGCATGAAAGAAGTCGCGGAAAGCCTCGCCGAAACGCAGGAAGCCATTCAGGACGTTGCGTAAAGCGGAAGACATAAACCAGAAACCGGAAATTATTTTCTAATTTCCGGTTTTATTTTTTTCTCTCGTCTGAAAAGAGCACCCGTTCTTTCGATCTGATTTTATCCCCCGCCTTAATCCGACGGCGCGCCGCTTCGCCGCCGTTGAGTTCGATCACGTATTTGACGGATCCGGCGGAGTCAACCGGCGTAAGGTCCAAGGGTATGGCGCTCTCCTTAATCTTCGCAATGGTTCCATCGGCACGGATAAAAAGTATATCCAGGGGAATATACGTGTTTTTCATCCAAAAGGCGGCCGGCTCCGGCGGGTCGAATAAAAAAAGCATGCCTGCATCCTTTGGCATCGACTGACGAAACATCAGGCCGCGTTCGCGTTGCGCAGCGGTTGTGGCGATTTCCATTTCGAAGATGTGCTTTTGACCGTCCGCGCATTCAATGACTATTCGTTCGCGGGGCAAACCGGAAGGTTTTCCCGCAGCCGCAAAAGCCGCCGGAACCGATATAAAAAGAACAATAAAAGCCGCCGCGATTGGCGGCAGAGCAACTATGAAACGCAACGTTTAGCTCGCTTTATCCAACGGCACTTGCTGTTCCACCGGTCCGTTACCGTGCACGCCGAGGAGCTTGAGTTTCCGGTGCAGCGCCGAACGTTCCATGCCAATAAAGTTCGCCGTGCGGGAAATATTTCCCCCGAAGCGGGTAACCTGGGCAAGCAGATATTCGCGTTCAAACATTTCACGCGCATCGCGAAGAGGCAGCGTCATGATTTCCCCGCCCTTCTCCCATCGCAAAACATTCGGCGTCGTCGCCGTAATATCCGGCGGCAGCATTTCCGCGCGTACGGGTTCGACGCTGTCTCCGGGCGCCATAATCAACAGCCATTCCATGGCGTTTCGAAGCTGACGGACGTTGCCAGGCCAGCCATAAGCCTGCAGCGCCGCAAGGGCGTCTTCGCCCAATACGCGCGGCGCCAGACCCGATGTTTCGGCGGAGCGCGACAAAAAGTGCTGCGCCAAAAGAGGAATATCCTCGCGGCGCTCCGCCAGCGGCGGAATGCGGATCGGCACGACGCTCAGCCGGTAGTACAGATCCTGACGGATGCGCCCGGCCTGCATGTCCGGCTGGAGGTCCTGATCGCTGGACGCCACGACGCGAACATCCACTTCGACCCGCGTCGTTCCGCACACGCGCGTAAAAACCTGTTCTTGAAGTATGCGGACGATCTTGCCTTGCGTTTCCATCGGCATGTCGCCGACTTCATCCAGATATAGCGTGCCGCCATGAGCCTGTTCGAACAAGCCGACCTTGCGGCCCGCGCCGTTGCTATCGCCTTCCACACCGAAAAGCTCGGCCTCGATCTGCTCAGGCCTGAGCACAGCGCAGTTCGTAATCACAAATGGACCGTTTGAGCGCTTGGACCGCGCATGAATGACGCGCGCCACAATTTCCTTGCCCGCGCCCGACGGGCCGATAATCATCACCCGGCTGCCCGTAGGCGCCACGCGTTCGATAAGCTGCCGCACCTGATTGATAGCTGGCGATTTGCCGATTAAATCCAGATCCGCGCCCGCGCGGAATTTCAATTCCTGGTTCTCGCGCTTGAGGCGCGCCGTATCCAGCGCGTGGCAGACTTGCAACACAAGCCGGTCGGTCTTGAACGGTTTTTCGATAAAGTCATAAGCCCCGCGTTTGATGGCGGCGACAGCCGTTTCGATGTTGCCGTGGCCGCTGATCATAATAACCGGAACTTCGGGGTGATCGCGGACGATGCAATCGAGTAACTGCATCCCGTCCATGTTGCTTCCCTGCAACCATATATCGAGGATCACAAGGCTCGGTCGGCGCGCCGCGATTTCCGCAAGCGCCTTGTCGGCGTTCAAGGCCTTGCGCGTTTTCAGGCCTTCGTCGTTCAGGATGCCTTCAATAAGAAGGCAGATATCAGCCTCGTCATCGACAATCAGGATGTCGTGGCTTAAATTGCGATCCTTGGCAGTTGAACTCATCGGCGTTTATTTCTCATAAATAGAAAGTTGTTCGATTCGTGATATTTAACAGATTCGGGCCGTCAAGACAAAACATGTGTGCTTATGGGGCAACATTGTAACTTTTCCGCGCCACAGTATACCAAGCGTACCCCTTTTACCACTCTTTCTAGGCATTCACAGCCTCAGGAGGGGCGGCACCTTCCTCTTCCTGTCTCTGTGCCCAAACAAGCCGAACAATCGCGCCGCCGCCCGGCCTGTCCGCCAGTTCCAGCTGTCCGTGATGATCTTCCATAATTTTCTTCACGATAGCCAGTCCAAGGCCTGTGCCTTTCGTGCGGGTCGTGACATAGGGCTCGGTCAAGCGGTCGCGATCCTCAACCGGCAGGCCTTTTCCGTTATCCTCGACGGTAAGAACAACATTCTGGTCCGTCACATCGAGACGAAGGCGAATTTCGCCCGCCGGTAAAAGACCGTTCACGGGCTCGGGGCGCGCATCGATGGCCTCGGCCGCGTTTTTCAGCAAATTGGTGATGGCTTGCGCCAACTGACGCCCATCGCATTCGGCATAAACTTTCTGCGACGGCAGTTCTTGCGCGTATTTGATGTCCGTGCGGCCCGTCGCCTGCATGAAAACCGTCTGGCGGCACAGTTCGCGCAATTCATGCTCTTTCATGACCGCCGTCGGCATGCGCGCGAACGCCGAGAATTCGTCCACCATGCGCCCGATGTCTTCGACATGACGAACGATCGTATCCGTACAGGTTTGAAAAACTTCAGGATCGCTCCGGATTTCGTTCGCGTATTTGCGGCGCAGGCGTTCGGCGGAAAGCTGGATCGGCGTTAATGGATTCTTGATTTCGTGCGCGATGCGCCTCGCCACATCGGCCCATGCCGCCTTGCGTTGCGCGGAAACGAGATCCGACACGTCGTCGAACGTCACGACATAGCCCCTAACTTCGCCGCCTTGCATTTCCGACGACAGGCGCACCAGCAACGTGCGCAAAGCCTGGCCCGGACGGCGAATTTCGACGTGCCCGTCTTTCAGGCGCGCGCCGCGCGGCATGACTTCCAGCAGCGTCTGAATCTCTGGCGCGATGACGTTCAAAGGATGGCCCGTCAAGGCTTCGGGGTTGGTAATCTGGAAAAACTCGGCCGCCGACGTGTTCATCAAATTTATATGGAATTGCGGATCGAGCCCTATAACGCCCGCCGACACGCCGGCCAGGACGGCTTCGGTAAAACGTCGCCGTAAATCAAGTTGGCGATTGGCTTCGATCAAATCGGCGCGTTGGGTTTCAAGCTGGTGCGTCATCCGGTTGAAGGCGCGGCCCAGCGTTGCCAGTTCGTCATCCGTCTGTGAACCTCCTGTTTCGCTGACGCGCGCGGACAGATCGCCCGCCCGTATGCGCTCGGCCGCGTTGATAAGCTCGCCGATCGGCCGGACCAGCTTGGTCGCAAAGTTCAACCCGAACCATACCGCCGCCAAAAGAAGCAAGAGAGCGACGACGGCAAATATGACCGAAATCATGATGCGGATGCCGGAACTGTGTTCCTTCAGGTCGTGGTATTCCTTGACGGCTTTTTCGGTCGTCGCCATGTGGGACAGAACCTTGGGTTCCACAAGGCGTCCCACGAATAAATAGGTGTCCACAAAATTGTCCAGCCGCAGCAAAGCGCGCACGCGGTCGTCGTTATCGCTTATAAGCAAAACCATTTCGCCCAGGCGCGCTCTCTCGCGCATGTCCTCGGTAATCGGCTCAAACGACAAGGCGAACGTCAAGCCCGAGCGCGCCAGAATTTTTCCCGAACCGTCGAAAACGATCACTTCGGTCAACGAACGCATATACGCTTGCGCCGAAACGATTTGCGCGAAACGCACAGGGTCTTCGGCAAGCATAACCGCTTGACGGTTAAGGTCGTTCGCCATCGCCAGCGCATCGGCGCGCAGGACTTGTTGATGTTCTTTCAGATAGGCCTGAGCCACCTCCTGGGATTCGCTCAGAGCCGTATGAACGCGTTCGGAAAACCAGGCTTCGACACCGTAGTAGAAGAAAATGGCCGCAAACATCGCCACCAACAGCGGCGGTCCGGCCGCCAACAGCGTAAAACCGGTTACCATACGCACGTGCAGACGCGAACCGGCCTGATTGCGACGGCGCTTCATCCAGATGGTCAAAATACGTTGAACGACCAGCGCGCCGAGCAGAAGCAAAAACGCCAGATCGAGCGCGAGAAGAATGGAAACGGTTGTCGGATCGTCGCCGAAAAACGGCTTTTTGGTCATAGCCGCATAGGTGGCGAGGCTGCATGCCACCGACGCCACGACAAAGACGACCGCCAGCCTGTTACGCAGACCGATGCGACTTGCCCAGACCGAAAGACGGCGATAGAGCGAGGAAACGATCATGTTGCCCGCTTGCCCCTTCTTCGGGAACGTCCCGCGTTAAGGCCCAGTTCACGGATTTTTTTGCGCAGCGTATTGCGGTTCAATCCCAGAATTTCCGCCGCGCGCAACTGGTTGCCCCGGCATTGCGAGAGCGTAAGGCTTAAAAGAGGCCGTTCAACTTCCTGAAGAACGCGGCTGTAGAGCCCCGATGAAGGCAGGCCTTGCTCGTGCGCGTCGAAATATGCGCGCAAATGGCTTTCAACCGTGGCGGAAAGCCCCGCTTTGCCGGAATGCGTTTCAGGCCGAGGCGCCGGAAAAGAGGTTTCGGTTGTCATGCGGCAATTTCCTGTAACGGCTGAAAAAACTCATGGATAAGCCGGTGCATTTTGTTCGGGTCGGCGCAAGCGTTGATGGCCGCGCGGAACTCGGCGGACCGGGGCAATCCCTTGCTGTACCAGCCAATGTGCTTGCGGGCAATGCGCAATCCGGCCTGCGCGCCATAATGGGCCAGCATGGCTTCAAGATGCTCAAGAACAAGCGCGCGGCGCGCGGGTAACGACGGCGGTTCGTCAACCTTTCCTGAATGCAAAAACGCCATCACTTGCCCGATGAACCACGGACGGCCATACGCGCCGCGTCCGATCATCAGACCGTCCGATCCCGATCGTTCGAGCGCCTGAAGAACGTCCGGAAAATCGGCAATATCGCCGTTGGCGATGACGGGAATTTTTACGGCTTCCTTGACGGGACGAATGAGGCCCCAATCCGCCTTTCCCTCATAAAACTGGTTGCGCGTGCGGCCATGCACCGTAACCATTTGAATGCCGCAGTCTTCGGCGATTCTCGCAAGGCGCGGCGCGTTCATGTTTTCCTGGCCCCAGCCAAGACGCATTTTAACCGTCACCGGAACACTTACCGCCTTTACGACGGCTTCAAGTATTTTAGCGGCCAGCTTTTCGTTGCGCATTAATGAAGCCCCGGCGTGTCCCTTGACGACCTTCTTAACGGGACAGCCGAAATTTAAGTCGACGATTGACGCGCCGCGATCTTCATTCAGGCGCGCCGCTTCAGCCATAACCTCCGGCTCGCACCCCGAAAGCTGGACCGCCACGGGCTGTTCTTCATGAGCTTGAGGTATCATCCGCAGCGTTTTACGCGCTTCGCGCACCATGGCCTGACTGGCGATCATTTCGGAATAAACAAGCCCCGCGCCGTGCTTTTTTACCAGACGCCGGAAAGGCATGTCCGTAACCCCCGCCATCGGCGCAAGGAAAACCGGTGTTTCAATGACGACCGGCCCCAAGCTTATCGGTTTGAGTCGGGGGAAAACCTCTGTTTCGTGTGTCCGTACGGTCATGCGGCTGTTTGCCTAAATTTTAGGCAAACTTAGCCGACCAGGAGCCTTCGGGCAAGAAGGGATTTTCTTCAGGATAAAGGAATATATCTCAACATTTCCGTCACTTTGGATCTTATTTCATGGGCGTTATGCATCGGTTCATTATAGACGCCCAGCAAAGAAACGCCCAAGTTTTGGATGGCTTTATACAACTCGGCCTCCGTAGAACCATTTCCGGACTCCCGCAACAATACCTCACGCTTTTTCCTCACCTCACGAAGGTTGTTGACGGCTATTTGGGCAGCTTCCTTGAGTTGCTTCCTTACAGCGATCTTGGTGCAGCCTCCGATATCGCGAGCCTTTCTTCGCGCCTGTTCAGTCAGCTCATGCGCCGCATTCTCTGCAATCAAAAGCATTTGCCCGCACATTGCCTGAGCCGGCAAAAATCCGGTTTGCTGAACGTCGCGTTTTTGCGGACTCTCTAGAGGCATAATGGACGCCCCATTTGTCTGGAATTACTCCAGTTCTATTATTTTAGCGTTATCACATTGCGCCGGACAAAACAACACAGGCGCGCCATAAACATCCTAACGGATCAATTTCAGCGGGGGCGCTCCCTCGTTCTTTCTCCTTACATTGCCGCGCTGCAAACAGGGGCTTGGCCGTTCAGGCAGCAAACGGCATAAAGGCATATCCAGATATTTCATTGTCTCAATAAATTTCGTCACCAAAGGTCCCATCGAAGGCAGGCATCCGCACGAAGCAAGCTCCTCTCTCATATCCTGTAGAAACTCGACGGCATTATCTTCTGTCAAAACGGCCTTTGCAGGATGATTAAAAGCGTCCACAAAAAGAGCGGACCGATTGGAAAGCCTGGCCATAATTTCAAAAATACCGCTGATACCGGCAACACTGCCTGCACCGTTTTGGCTCAACGCCTTATTTTCCAGCGCGACTATGGATTCCTGAACAAGACCCAATACGCTCACAATCACATATTTGGGCAATGGTTTCGACATGAATAAGGCTCCTGAAAATTCACAATAAAATCAGTTTATTGAAATGCTATCCTTCGCCAATCGAACAAGTAACACGCAACTCCGGCAAGTCCTTTTCGCTCCCCATTAAACTATATTGGATAACCCCTTGCAATCCCACAATTTCGCTGTAGTTTCACCTCATAATTCCGAGGTTTGAATGTCCACGTGCACAACGCTAATCGTCGCCGCGGGAGCCGGTCATCGTTTTGGCGGTCCCGTACCCAAGCAGTATCAGGAAATCGGCGGCATGCCGATTTTGCGGCGAAGTCTCCTTGCTTTTTTGGAACATCCGCTCATCGACCAGGTGCGCGTCGTCATCAACCCCCAGCACCGCGATTATTACGATAAAGCCACCCAAGGGCTCGAACTGCCTCCGCCTGTTGACGGCGGCGTTTTGCGACAGGATTCCGTGCGATTGGGACTCGAAGCTCTGTTAAAAAACGGCAAACCCGATTTTGTCATGATCCATGACGCGGCACGTCCTCTCATCGATGCCGCGACAATCACAGCCGTACGCAAGGCGCTGGACAACACGCCGGGCGCCATTGCGGCCAGGCCGCTTGTCGATACGCTCAAGCGAGGGAAGGACGGATGCATCGCCGAAACCATCGATCGCGTCGGCCTTTGGCAAGCGCATACGCCGCAGGCCTTTCATTTCGACGCCATCCTTGCCGCCCACCGGGCCGCAGCGGGGGAAAATTTAACCGACGATGCCGCCGTGGCGGAGAAAGTCGGCATTCCCGTAACCCTTGTTCACTCAAATCCGGACAACATGAAAATCACAAACCCCGACGACCTTGGCCGCGCCGCGCGTCTTTTGGGCCATAACTTTGGCGATATCCGCACGGGTCTTGGCTTTGACGTTCATCGCCTTGTTCCCGGCGACGTTATACATCTTTGCGGCATTGCCATTCCTCATCATCACACGCTGGAAGGACATTCGGATGCCGACGTCGCGCTGCACGCGGTCGTGGATGCGCTTTTGGGCACGATGAGCGCAGGCGATATCGGTATGCACTTCCCGCCCGGCGATCCCAAATGGAAAGGCATGAACAGCGGACATTTCGTGCGTCACGCCGTTAAAATGATCAACGAACGCGGCGGGCTTATCGCACACGTCGATGTTACGTTGATGTGCGAACAGCCCAAACTGGTGCCGCATCGCGAGGCGATGTTGAACAAGCTGGCGGGACTTCTTGAAGTCGAGAGGAACCGCGTGAACCTGAAAGCCACGACCACCGAACGCCTTGGGTTTACGGGACGTGAAGAAGGGATCGCGGCGTACGCGATAGCGACGGTCAGGTTTGAGGGGTGACGGTGTTTCCAGCCGATATTCATCAACTCGCCCGGCAGGTTATCAAAACCTATGCCGAGCAAAAGCGGCGGATTTCGACGGCGGAGTCGTGCACGGGAGGTCTGGTTGCGGCGGCCTTGACGTCGGTCCCCGGTTCGTCGGCCGTGTTCGATCGCGGTTTTGTCACTTACAGCAACGACGCCAAAACAGATTTGCTCGGCGTGCTGCCCGATACATTAAACAGATATGGCGCCGTGAGCGCGGAAGTTGCCGAAGCGATGGCCGAAGGCGCGTTGGATTGTTCCCTTGCGGATGTAGCCGTTGCCATCACAGGCATCGCGGGGCCGGACTGCGCCACGCACGGCAAGCCGGTCGGCCTTGTTTTTCTGGGACTTACCACGCGCGACGGCGCGCGTTTTCATTACCGTTGCGAATTTCAGGGGGAACGCGACGAGGTGCGCGTTGAAGCCGTCAAGGAAGCTCTTAAGCTCCTTGCGTCAAGCGCAGCGTCTGGCGCGATTTAATTTTTTAGTTGTAGTGGTTGCGCGGGATTTTTTCCCCGGGATAATAGGTCCTGGGTCCACTGCGGCGTGTGATTTCATAAGGAGAACGCCTTTCGCCACCGCTCATGGCCGCGTCATACAAGAGAACGCCAATAGCCGACATGGCGGCATTCGAATCCTTATAATTTTGCAGAACCCAGTTCAACCGGTCCGTTAGCCTTGGATTCCTTTTTGCGGCTTTGAAATCAATCTTCCAACTGTTCACGGAACCTTCCGCGCCCATGGGAACATGAACGACATGACTGCACCGTGAGAAGCCGCGCTCACCGCTTGCCGTCATGCAAATACGGTAACCTTCTTTGGGATCACTGGCTCTTTCGATGAGAAGGTGGGATCCGGCATTGCGTTCGGAAATATTGACGAAAGCCTGAACCAAAGGCTCATAGCCCCGCGGCGACGTGTAATCCGGACGATCCGAAAAGGCTACCGTAGCTTCGGGTATTGTCTTCGGAAAAGCATGAAAGATTTCTTCAAGAACTTGCTTGAGTATCGCCAAATCTTGAGGCTTTTGCGCCGACATGGCCTATCCTTCTTGTTCAAACAGCAAGAATAGCACGTCTGGGTGAAGGTTATGTAAAACCTTGCTTTTTAACTTCCCTTTACGCTTCGTTAATCGTAACGGAATTATCTGCGGCCGGACAAAGCCATAGCCTCAACGCTTCAGGCTTTGCGGCGCGAGAACGGCTCCTTCAGATCGGCAATGCCTTCGGTTTTTTCCAATTCAGCCAACCGACAACCTGCAGCCGTGTGACCATGATTGCTGAAAAGATAGACGTGATAATGCCGATGCTAAGCGTCACGGCAAATCCCTTCACCGGACCGGAGCCGAAAATGAACATCAATACAGACGCAATCAACGTCGTCAGGTTCGCGTCGATGATGGCCGGCAGCGCCCGGCTGAAACCGGCATCGATGGAGGATAGCGGCGACCGGCCAAGACGCAGTTCCTCTCGGATACGCTCGAACACAAGGACGTTCGCGTCCAAAGACATGCCGATGGTCAGAATTATGCCCGCAATGCCCGGCAAGGTCAGCGTCGCCTGAAGTATCGATAAGGCGGCAAAAAGCAACGCCATATTGAAAAGAAGCGCGATGTTGGAAAATAGGCCGAACACGCCGCCATAGGCGAGAAACATGAACAGCATCGCCAAACCAAGCCCGACAAGGCAAGCCGTCGTTCCGGCGTGAATGGAATCCGCGCCAAGACCCGGCCCTACCGTTCGTTCTTCCAGAACCTTGATGGGGGCCGGTAAAGCGCCCGCGCGCAGCAGCAAGGCGAGATCTTGCGCCGACTGCGTGGTGAAATGGCCCGAGATGACGCCGCTGCCGCCCAAAATGGGTTCGCGAATGACCGGCGCGCTTATGACCTTGTTGTCGAGAACGATGGCAAAAAGCTTGCCGACGTTCTGGCGGGTCGCTTCGCCGAAGCGCTTACCGCCTTGCGAATTGAAGCGGAAACTGACGACAGGCTCGCCGTCCTGGAACGAGGGCTGCGCGTCTTCCAGCGTGTCGCCGGAAACCATGATGCGTTTTTGCACGACAAAATACTGCCCCTGCGTTTCCGCCGAAGGCAACCGTTCGGTTCCCGGCGGCAAAATGGTCGCGGGACTGGCCGTAGCGGATTCATCCACAAACCGGAAGCTCAACTTTGCCGTTTGTCCGAGCAAATTCTTGATGCGTTCGGGATCGTCGACTCCCGGCAGTTGCACCAGAATGCGGTTATCGCCTTCGCGCTGGATCGAGGGCTCGCGCGTGCCCGTTTCATCGATGCGGCGTCGCACAACCTCGATGGATTGCTCCAGCGCGTTGCGCGTTCTTTCGATTATTTTAGCTTCCGCCATGCGAAGCTTGAATTCGCCGTTGGACTGCTCGACGTCAAGGTCGCGGTCCATATCGTGGATGATTTCCTTGGTCTTTCCGCTCAACGACGAATCCGTCAATTTAAAGCGCACAACGCCCTGGCCAAGCCCCAGATCCGTATAGCCGATTTTCGCCTTGCGCAGTTCGGTGCGCGTTTGATCGACAAGGCCATGCATTAATTCTTCGATGTAAGCGTCCGTCTCCACCTCCAGCAAAAGGTGCGACCCGCCGCGAAGATCCAGCCCCAGATTGACCGTCCTGGAGGGCATAAAGGAGGGCAAATGGCTTTGCATCCACTCCACCGTCCTTGGCCCCATAAGATTGGGCAAGGCGTAAAGAACCCCCAGCGCGCAAATGCCAACGATCAGATAGACTTTCCATTTTTCGAGATAAAGCATGGTTGGGACTCTCAGTTCTTTTTGTCTTCCGTGTTTGCCGTCGCCTTGGCGGCAGGGCTGTCGTCAATAAGGTTGCTGACCGTGTTGCGCAGAATTTTTAAATGAATGTCCCTCGCCACTTCGATCATCAGGTAATCCTCGCCTTCCAGTTTCGTAATGGTGCCGACGATTCCCCCGGACGTCACAATGCGGTCGCCTTTTTTGAGCGCCTTGACCATGGCAATCTGAGAATCCATCTTTTTCTGCTGGGGACGGATGAGAAAGATATAGAGGACAAAAAGAATAAGAAAATACGGCACGAACTTCATAAGCTCCGATCCGGCGGTGGCGGGCGGCGCGGTATCGGCAGCCGTTTGAGCCCACGCGGAACCGACAAGAAGCGACGACAAATCCAGCATGCGAATTCCCCTCGAGGATGAAAAACGCTGGAACTATAGCGGGATAAAGACGGGGCGCAACCCTTTTGCATAAACAAGGGTTTAAGGAGTTTCTTTTAGCTCTCCGACCGTTTTACGGTATTCCTCGGCCGACAAGGGATAACGCGACTGGGGCTCGACATTGATTAGCCGGTCCGCCGGAACGTTCTGGGGCGTGGGATAGCAATCGGCTTCAGCCAAGGTCTTGTAACACCACGATTCATGCGGCGGCATCCGGTTCTCAGTCGAAACGACCCGGGGACGCATTGGATTCCACGACGCAGGCAAAACGCACCCGCCAAGTAGCAGCGTTGTAAGCATTGGCAGAATAAACACCGGGGCCTTGCGCGCAAGGAAATTAATGGCCAGAATCTTCATGAAGGGAAGGCTAAATGACGTAAAGTTAATGAATGTTTAAATGGAGTTGTCTTCCGTTTCATTTTCAGCCCCGCTTTCCTCCGGCTTTTCGTCCGTCGGCACGCTGTATTTCCCGCTAAACCAACGGCCCAAGTCGACCTGGGCGCAGCGTTCACAGCAGAAAGGGCGATATTTCTCCACCGCCGGTCTTTGGCATACAGGACAATTCTTGAGCATGGCTTGCCCCATGTCAGATTCCCTCCTCTGTATCCTGAAGGCTCGGACCGCGCCGCGTTCGCGTCATTTCAATCAAGCCCAGCTTTGTCAGGCCAAAAACATGAACACCTGCCGGATCGTCCTCCGTGGCTTTGTTGAGAGCGTTTAGCGCTTTGGCTTTGTCGGTCCGCGCCTTCATCTTCAAACAGTCCATAACGATAATGCCGCCCAAATTGCGCAGACGAATCTGGCGCGCCGCTTCGCGAACGGCCTGTAAATTGACGGTCAAAGGATTGGTTGCTTCCCCTCCGTTAACATCGACGGCGACGAGAGCCTCGGTTTGTTGGATGACAATGGCGCCGCCGCACGGCAAGCTGACAATCGGCTTCCGCAAACAATCAATAATGTCGTCGAGTTCAGGATGGACCGGTTCTTTCGACAATGGGTTGAGCGCGGCGGCAATAGACGGCCTGTTTTGTCGAATCCATCGGCTCCCGTTTTCGCAGTCTTCGCGATAAGAAAAAACGATTGACGTTATCTTGCTGTCTTTCAAATCCTCTATGGCACGTTGCCATGGGAATGGCGGATCGACAAGAAGACCCGTTTTTTCGTCCGCGTCCGCTGCTTTAACAAGAACGCCTCGCCAAGCTTTGGTTTTTACGTGTGTGCTTTTAATGCGTGCGACACAATAATCGCCTGTGCGAATTGCCCCGGCGTTTTCAATATAAACTTTCTCCGGCAGACCGCAATTTAGCCACGCGGCTTTTTGCCCGGCCAGAACCCGCACAACCTTGCCGCCAACGACAGCGTCCGTGAGGTTGGGATCGTCAGTCTTGTCTATATACAGATCGCGAAGCTCTCGCCCCTGCCAGACGGCTACGCGCCAAAATCGTCCTTGACGGTCGCATGTAATCGAAACGCCGCTCATAAAGGATACCCGCTATGACGCAACATACGGGCCACCTCATAAAGAGGAAGGCCAACGATATTCGAGTACGAGCCGGATATAAACCGGATAAACGCCGCCGCTCGCCCCTGTATCGCATAACCGCCCGCCTTGCCTATGCCTTCGCCGCATAGCACATAGGCTTCGATGTCGGACGGCATTAGCCGTGCAAACGTTACGATACTGTCCGCGATGCGCTGAAGAAACTTTCCCTCTCCCGTGCGCATAGCCACGGCTGTGTATACATGATGACGTCTGCCCGATAGAAGTCTTAAAAAATTGCGAACATCTTCCGGCGTTTCCGCCTTGGGCAAAATCCGCCTTCCGCAGCCCACAACCGTATCGGCGGCCAGCACAATCGCCTTCGGATCGCAATCGTTCAACACCGCTTTCAATTTCATCAGGGCGAGGCGCTGCGCCTGCTGGCGCGGCAATTCGCCTTTTTCCGGCGTTTCATCGGCATCGGCTGCCATAACCTTATCCGGCGTCACGCCAAGATCCGCCAGCAAGGAAAGTCTGCGCGGGGATGAGGACGCGAGAATGAAAAACGGTTTGGTCATAATACGGTTATGTCCAGGCTCTCCTATTTCTTCTTCTTAAGCTTATACACATAAGAAATGACTTCCGCCACAGCGCGATAATGCTCGGGTTTTATGACCTCGTCGACGTCGACGGTATCGTAAAGCGCCCGCGCCAAAGGCGGGTTGCTGACGAGAGGTATTTCGTGTTCCGCCGCTATTTCTCGGATGCGCTCGGCAATGCGGTTCATGCCTTTGGCCAGCACCAAAGGCGCCGTCATGTTAGCCGACTCGTATTGAAGCGCCACGGCATAGTGCGTCGGGTTGGTAATCACCACGGTGGCTTTCGGTACCTGCGCCATCATGCGCTTGCGCGCCTTTTCGATGCGGATCGAACGCAAACGGCTTTTAATCAGCGGATCGCCTTCAAGCTGTTTGTGCTCGTCCTTGACCTCCTGCTTGGTCATTCGCAGATTTTTAAAGTACGTGAAGCGCTGATAAAAAAAGTCGGCGATGGCGATGACCGTCACCACCAACAGGATCACGATTATAAGGTAAATGATCTTGCGATGCAGGTACTGCATCGCCATGCTGAGGCTGATGCCAACGAGCATGGGCCATTCCTGAAGCAGGGGAACGAACACGAAAAAAACGACCGAACCGATCGCCACGAGCTTAACGAAGCTCTTAAGAAGTTCCACCAGCGACGTCGAGGAAAAAAGCCTTTTGAATCCGTGAATCGGTATCAATCTGTTCGGATTGAATTCCAGACGTTTCGTATTGAAATAAAAGCCCGTCTGGATCATCGTTCCCGTTATCGCCGCAAACAACAACAACCCGAAGACCAGAACGCTTGCCACCCCGACGTTTGCCATCACCCCCGCGAGCGCCGCTTGCAGACCGTGTCCCTCAAGATTGATGGCGTGCGGATTCTCAAGAAAACTGCGGAGGCTTGACAGCAATTGCTCTCCCATGCGAGGCCCAAGCCAGGCCACAACGATAAGACCTGCCGTCAGAATGAACCAGGTGCCGACTTCGCGGCTTATGGCAAGTTGTCCCCTGTCTCTCGCTTCCTGGATGCGCTTGCCTGTCGGATGCTCTGTTTTTTGTTCTTTATCTGTTTCGGTCTCGGCCATAACGGATCACCAGGCAAAGATACGGCCAACGGACTCGTCAAAATGGCGCAACCAGACGAGCATCATAATGTTAACGGTGGATGCGAACAAAAACAGGCCTCCCCATATCTGTAAGGGCAGAAGAACCAGAAACAGTTGCACCTGTTGAATAAGCTTTTGCATGATCCCAAGGACGACGAAAAGCATCAGTCCCACTACGATAAAGGGCGCGGCAATCTGGACGCCCACCGTAAAGGTCGTGGCGACAAGCTGCGCATAAACCTCAAGCATATCGCCCGTAGGAGGCTGATCCTTCGCGGGAAATATTTTATAGGTGTCGATCAAGCCCCGTATGAGCAAATGATCGAGCCCCGTCAGAAAAATCAAGGTAACGCCCGCCATGCCCAAAAAAGCGCTGGGTAAGGCGCTTTGTTTAGCCATCGCCGGGTTGAGAATCATCGCGTTGGACAAACCGACTTGCACCGCTACGATCGATCCCGTCGTTTCTATCGTTCCCACAAGCAGCCGCAATAAAAGCCCAAAAAACAAGCCGACCAAAGCTTCCTTGGCGATCAAGCGCGACAGATCCGCTATCTGCTCCGGCATAGCGGGCAAGACGTGCATAAGCACCGGAAACATCAGAAAACTGAACAGAAGGGCGAACAAAAGCCGCACACGCACCGGCACAAACGATTCTCCAAGCCCGGGAAACAGCATGAATCCTGCGCCAAGCCTCGTAAAAACGAGCAAAAAGGGGAAGATATGTCCCGACAGCGCTTCCGCAAGGGAATAGGTTGTCATAAGCGGCCTATCCGCTGCTGCCTATTTCGACGATCCGTTCCGAGAGTGATCGGGCAAACCCGCCCAGTGTCGTCATCATGAAAGGCAAGAGCCAGAGTGTAAGAAGAAAAACCACAAGCATTTTCGGAATGAACGTAAGGGTCATTTCCTGAATCTGGGTAACGGCTTGTATAAGAGAAACAAGGATACCGACCGTCAGTCCAGCCAGCAAGACAGGCCCAACGACCTTGAGCATGACAAGGATGGCTTCGCGGCAGATTTCAATGACTTCGGCTTCGTTCATGGCAGGACAAATTTCACGCAGGAAGGGGCGTCCGGGAATTTAGTCTAACCCGTTTTCCGATTCCTGTCTTCAGCCTTCTGAACGTCTTTGAAGCTGATTGTTGGACCGCGCCGGAACTGATAAAAGCGCTGAATGGACAGGGATTCCATCATAAAGAATCTTCAGGATCGCTGGCGGCAAGACAAGAGTCTGGCCATCATCGTCTTCATGGCCGCCATGGCCGTTCGTCTTGTTTTCATAGGACAATGGCATACGACGCCCTATGGCGATTTGCCCCTTCTCGACGCACAGGCCTATGACAAATGGGCTCAAAACATCCTCAACGGCGCGTGGCTGCACGGAAAAGCGTTTTATCAATCGCCTCTATATCCCTATGTTTTGGCCGTTCTTTACGGGGTTTTCGGTCATTCCTTTTTTCTGGCGTCTCTTTTCAATACCTTGCTGGACTCCGCCACTTGCGCCTTGTTGAGTTGTTTTGCTTTTCGCTCTTTCGGCCCCGGCGCCGGTATCTTGACCGGTTTTCTGGCCGTATTCTACGGACCCTTCATATTTCACGCCGCGCCGGTCACGAAAGAATCATTGGCGCTTTTTCTCCTAACTCTTTTTCTCATAAGCTCTTTCCAAACGCTTGAAAAACAAAAACTGAAAGCCTTTTTTATAAGCGGTTTATGGCTTGGAATCGCTTCGCTTGCGCGAAGCAATTTTCTTTTATTGGGCATCCCCTTTCTGATTCTCGCCGGGGCTCGAGAAAGCAAAAAGGCCCTCAAAGGCTGCCTTCTTTTTCTGTCTGCCACAGCTTTGACGATTCTTCCCGCAACGCTTCACAACGCTTGGGTCAGCCACGATTTCGTTCCGGTCAACAGCAACGGCGGATTCAATTTTTATGTCGGCAATTCGCCCGGATCGAACGGCGCGAACATTTACCCGCCCGGTATTTCGTCCGATCCGTCGAAAGGCGAAGAAAGGGACACGGCTCTTGCCGCCCAAGCCGCCGAAGGCCGCAAACTTCTTCCTTCCGAAGTTTCCCGTTACTGGTTCAAAAAGGGGACGGATTATCTGATCCATAACCCGGATCAGGCGCTAATCCTTTTCATAAACAAGGTCTGGCTGTTCTGGGACAACGGCGAACACCCGGACAACTACGATATCAACTTCATCGCGCGTAATTTCGATACGCTTCTCTCATGGCCCCTGATCAGTTTCAGCGTGCTTTCCGTGCTTGCCGCCTTCACCGCCGTTGTTCGCTGGAAGAAAAAAGAACAAAGGACGCGATGGCTGGTCTATTTCGCCCTCACCTACATGTTATCGGTCATTCTGTTTTATGTCACCGACCGTTACCGCTTGCCGGTTGTCGTCTTTTTGTTGCCGCTTGCCGGAGCTTCCTTTTCCTCTTTCGCCGGCATCGTCCATGAAAAACGCTGGGCCCGCATGTCCGCAGGCATCGCGTTTGCCGCCCTTTTCCTTTGGATGGGGCTAAGCCTTGTGAACCGAAGCGCTTCCACGGATGCGCACAATTGGGGTTTGCTGGCCAGCCTTCAAGCGGAAGCAGGAAAAGACGAAGAGGCTATTCGCACGTTGCAAAAGGGTTTGGCGCTTTCCCCTCACAGCGTCGGCCCCGACGCCCTTATCAAGGCTTCTTTTTCGGCTGAACGACTGGGACGCCGGAGCGAAGCCGAGCGGCTTATGAAGCTTGCCCTCGACTGCCATCCTGAAGACGGCTCGGTCCAATATCATTACGGGCGCCTGGCCGCATCGGCGGGCGATTTGGGCGTAGCCCGGATAGCCTTTGAACAAGCGACATTACAAACCCCATGGAACTCTTTGTTTTATTTTGCTTTAGCACTTGTCGAAGATCGGATGGGACAGCGCGAAAAAGCCCTTGCGGCAGTCAAAAGCGGTCTTGCCGCCGATCCTTCAAGTCCCGAGCTAAATCAAGCTTTAAATGACCTTTTGAAAGGCCGCCCGATGAGGGAATCGGAGACAAAATAGGGATGGATTCCCGTCCCGCCAAAACAGTGCTAACAATTAAGCGACATGTCCCTTTTTACGCCCGATCTCATCCTTGCTTCGCTCGCCCTTTTGGGCTGGCTTTATTTAGCCTTCTTGCGCGGACTTTTCTGGAAGCCGCTTGTGGATTCGCCTGCGGCCGAACCGGATCGCTGGCCGAGCGTCGATATTGTCGTCCCCGCGCGAAACGAAGCGGACGCATTGCCGCTTTCCCTGCCATCCCTTCTGGCGCAAAACTATCCGGGTGAATGGCGTCTTCTGCTGATCGACGACCACAGCGCCGACGGCACCGGCAGCGTTGCGCGGCGGTTGGCAAATGAAAAAGGAAGCGCTGAACGCCTGACGGTCATCGAAGCCCCCGATCTTCCGGAAGGCTGGACCGGCAAGGTTGCGGCTATGCAGGCCGGTGTCCGTCAAAGCGCTAGCGACTATATCCTTTTCACCGACGCCGACATAGCCCATCCGTCTCATTCCCTGCGCCGGCTTGTCGCGCGTTCGATGGCCGACAATCTCGATCTGAACTCGTTGATGGTAAGGCTGAACGTCAAAACGTTTTCCGAAAAGCTATTGATCCCCGCTTTCGTGTTCTTTTTTGCGATGCTTTATCCCTTCCGGCTTGCCAACAAGCCTTCGTCGCGCGTGGCGGCGGCGGCAGGCGGCGTTATGCTCGTAAATAAAAAAGCCCTTGCCAACATCGGCGGATTGGCGCGGATCAAAGGGGCTTTGATCGACGATTGCTCGCTCGCTCGCGTCATCAAGGACAACGCGGGAAATTATGGCGCGCCCGGGCGCATTCGCCTGACCCTCGCGCGCGACGTTCACAGCCTGCGGCCTTACCCTTCGATCAACTCTGTCATGCGCATGATCGCCCGCACGGCTTTTACGCAATTGCGTCATTCCTATGCGCTGCTTTTCGGGACCGTTGCGGGACTCTGTTTGCTCTTTTTCGCTCCGGTGGCAATCCCTCTTTTTGCCAACGCGTTCGACTCTCTTGTCGCCTATGCCGCCTTGCTGATTATGATCCTCATCTACATTCCTGTGGTGCATTTTTATGGAATTTCATGGATTTGGGCCTTGACCCTTCCTGCGGCAGCCCTGATATACATTCTCGCGACCATCCTATCGGCATGGCAATACAGCCGGGGCAAAGGCGGACAATGGAAAGGACGATCGCAAGCGTCATGACCGAATCCGAAAAAATCGAAACGCCGAGCGGAAAAAACGCGGAAACGGAGAATTTCCCCGTCGGCTCGATCCTGATCCGGCCCGACTTGCGCCCGCACGTTCACGCTTTTTACCTTTTCGCGCGCGCCGCGGACGATATCAGCGACAACCCTCTGTTGAGCGCCAAAGATAAAGTGCTGCGTCTCGATTGTTTTGGGGCCGCGCTTGTGGACGATAAAATTCTCGATGTTCCCGGCGTCGTCCCCTTGCGCAACAGCTTGAAAGCGACCGGCGTCACGCCTCAGCACAGCCTCGACCTTTTGACGGCGTTCAAGCGCGACGCCTCGCAATTGCGTTACCGCGACTGGGACGATCTTATGGATTATTGCCGCTTTTCAGCGTCGCCCGTGGGACGTCATGTGCTGGCGTTGCACGGCATTGGTGAAAACACGTGGCCCGCAAACGATGCGCTTTGCTCCGCGCTTCAGGTCATCAACCACATCCAGGATTGCGCCTGCGATTATCGGGAACTGGATCGCGTCTATGTTCCTCTGAACATACTGAAGGCTCACAGGAGCGATCCGGCGGAACTGGCGCAGTCGAAATCGACACCCGGCCTGACGGCTGCCTTGCAGGAAATGCTGGACAAGACGGAACAGCTTCTTTCGGTTGCCCGGGGCTTTCCGCCTGTTGTGACCGATACGCGCCTGAAGATGGAGGTGTCCGTGATTTGCGTTATCGCCGAACGTCTTGTCAAACTGCTGCGACGGCGCGATCCCCTGTGCGATAATGTCAAGTTGAGCAAGCCATCTCTTGCGGCAGCCGCTTTGACAGGTATTTTCCGCGCGTGGTTCTGATGAATAATGCCCAATATCAGAAGGCCCTTAAAAACGTTCGTGCGCGCGTGAAGGCGTCGCGCAGTTCTTTCACAGCCGGAATGATTGTTTTACCGAAGGCGCGGCGCGAGGCGATGTTCGGCCTGTATGCCTTCTGCCGCGAGGTAGACGACATTGCCGACGACGGCGCGACGCTCGCTCTTCGCCGCAAAGGGTTGCAGGAATGGCGGGAACGCATTCATGCCTTGTTTGCGGACAATTTAACCGACGATGGCATCACCGAAGTTCTCTTTCCGGCCATTCGCCTTTTCGGCCTTATTGAACGGGATTTTCAGGCCATCATCGACGGCATGGCCATGGACGCCGAAGAACCCATCTGCGCCCCAAAGATGAATATTTTAGACACCTATTGCGACCATGTTGCCAGCGCCGTAGGCCGCGTTTCGGTCCGTATTTTTGGCGAACCTTCAACAAAAGGCGAACGTGTGGCCTATCATCTGGGGCGCGCGTTTCAGCTAACGAACATTCTCCGCGATCTGGCCGAAGATGCCGAACGCAAACGGCTCTACCTTCCCGAAGAGCTTCTGGACAAACATCGCATCGCTTCGCGGGATCCGGATAAGGTTTTGCGCCATCCGCACCTAAAGTTTGTTTGCCGCGATTTGGCCGCCGTTGCGGGGAAACACTTTGCCGAAGCCGACGCCGCCATGCGCCTGTGCGCACGCGCGGCCATGCGCCCGCCGCACATCATGCGCGCGTATTACGGCGAAATCTATAAACGTCTTTTGGAAAACGACTGGCGCGACCCATTCAAGCGGGTAACGTTGCCGCGATGGAAGAAAGCCGGTTTGATGCTGCGTGGCGCGATAGGTAAAGTTTCATGACGGAGACGCGGCATATTCATATTGCGGGCGCAGGCATGGCGGGCCTTTCGGCAGCCCTGCAACTTTCGCTTATGGGCGAAAAAGTCACCGTTTATGAAGCTGCGCCTTACGCGGGCGGCAGGTGCCGCTCGTACTACGACCGTGAACTCGACTGCCGCATCGACAACGGCAACCATCTTGTTTTGTCAGGCAACGTGGCCCTCCAGGATTATCTGTTCCTGACCCGCGCGAACGAAAGCATGACGGGGCCAAACGCGCCCCTGTTCCCTTTCATGGACCTTGAGACCGGCGAACGATGGACTTTATTGATGAACAGCGGCCGCCTGCCGTGGTGGATTTTCGATCGAAAGCGGCGCGTGCCGGGAACAAAAGCGAAAGACTATTTTTCGTCTCTTCGTCTTCTGACGGCGGGCACTCAGGATACCGTCGCGTCGCGTTTTAAAACCCGGGCGACAATCTACCGGCGTCTCTGGGAACCCTTGGCCGTGTCGATACTCAACACCGAACCGGAAAGCGCGTCGGCCCAATTGCTAAGGAACGTTCTTGCGCAAACCGCCGGCGCGGAAGGAAAGGCATGCATTCCCATGATGCCGAAAATCGGCATGTCGGAAAGTTATGTCATGCCGTGTCTGAACACGCTGCGCCAGCACGGCGCTGAAGTGAAATTCGGCCAACGGTTGCGGCGTCTCATCACTGACGCTACTGTTGTAAAAGGTCTCGATTTCGGCGGAGCGCCTGTTGAAATTGCGCCTCATGACTGGGTTATTCTGGCCGTGCCGCCGTGGGTCGCGCGCGGCCTCGTTCCCGGCCTTACAACGCCGGAGGACTATCGCTCGATCATTAACGTGCATTACCGCGTGGAAGCGCCGCCAAACCCCGCCGGATTTACCGGCATTGTCGGCGGCCTTGCGGAATGGATCTTTGTCAAGCCTGGCGTCGTATCGGTAACCATCAGCGCAGCGGAACGTTACGAAGAACAACAGCAGGAAACGTGGGCCCTGTACGTGTGGCGCAACATCGCCAAGCTGTACGACCTCGATCCCCAGCGCATTCCGCCATGGCGCGTCGTGCACGAGAAACGCGCAACCATCGCCGCCACGCCTCAACAAAACGCGCTTAGGCCACGCGCGTATATCGACTGGAAAAATCTGGCGTTGGCGGGCGACTGGACGAACACAGGCCTGCCCTGCACCATCGAAAGCGCCATTCGCTCGGGCATTAAGGCTGCGCAGGTTGTGCTAAGGTGGGTGTAAAACGGGAGACGAACAAATGCCCAAGCGTCAAAACATTTCTTCCGGTTCGCCTTTGGAAAAACCTATCGGCTTCTCGCGCGCCGTGCGCGTTAGAAATAAGATTGCTGTGGCCGGCACGGCGCCCATCGCCGCCGACGGCAGCACAGCCTGTCCGGGCGACGTTTACGGCCAGACAAAATGCTGTCTCGACATCATCCGCAAAGCCGTCGAGGAAGCCGGCGCGAATGTCACGGACATTGTTCGCACGCGGATCATGCTGACCGATATGGCGCGCTGGGAAGAATCAGCCAAAGCTCACGGCGAGATGTTCGGCGACATTCGCCCCGCGTGCACTTTTGTCGAAGTTAGCCGCTTTATCAAGAAAGACTGGCTCGTTGAAGTCGAAGCCGATTGCGTGATTGACGACTGAGAGGTCAGCCCCGCGGGGCAATAGCCCCCGCCTCCGTTTGCTCTTTCTCCTTAAGAAGCATGCGATAGACCGCACAAGAGAAAAAAGCAGCCACCAAGACAGGAACAGAGAACATAAGCCCCACGTAAAAGTACAACATCAAAATCGAGAACAATTTCATTAACGGAACGGAGACGGAGCCTAACACTTTGCTTGCCGGGAAAGAAAGAACCGATAAAGCAATGCTTAGGCCCAATTGATAGGCCAAGATAATCAGGTAAATCATCCACGAATTGCCAAAGATGCGCCACCATTTTCCACGCGTCATATTCCAGCTTCCCTTAAGAACAGGCTTGGACCGGATAACGGCCAATGGCGTAACCAGAGTAAGACGAATCGAACTCAGTAAAGCAAAGAAGATCGAAGCGATAATCAGGATGACAAACACCGCCGCTGATGCACTTTCGAAGGGAATGAAATCCCTGATAACTATAAACAATGCCGGTAAAATAAGCGGAGGCATTAAAACAATAGCCCATTTTATTAAATCCCAACCCAGCCAATAGAAAAAATTCCTAAAGCCAAGCTTCAAATTGTCCTTTTACATAACGTGGCGAAAATATAAAACCGAGAAGATATAAAAAAAGGCGCGCTCGCGGCTAAAGTTACGAGAAAAAACAAAGGATCTTCTTCACTCACCTTCGGCCTTGAGCCAGAGGCAAGTTCATCAATACCGCCAATCAATATTACATAAGCATAGATAATTAACGGAAAAATCGCCGTTGCTGCCAACACCCACAACCTAAAAGATTTATGCAAGCCCCTGAGATCACGAAGCGTCTGCCGCCAAAGAGAGACTTTTTTCACTTCATCTTTCTTCATACCCGCCTCCCTTTCAAATATTTAACGACAGGGGGTTCACTATTTGCTATGCGAACTTTTCATTCACCGTCCCAAAAGCGCTGCGATGAAGCTTTTGAATGAGCTTCATCGTCCAATCGGCATCGAACCGGATAACGCGCTGACGTTCTTCTTCGGAAAGATTGACCGTGTCCGAACCATAATGCTCACGAAAATAGCGCAGGCTCTCAAGGCCATAACGAAGGTCGTCCGGCACCCGGACGTCACCGCCAATCCGGTCAAGAAGCGAATCCAGGTCCTCTGGCTTGCCGAACAAAAGGGCTTCCTGAATGGAAAGCGTCAAGGACGGATCGACGTCGTCCAAAGAACCGGGTTGAAAGGAAAAAGTTTCCATGCTGCATATAACCAAAAGCCGAATCGCCTTTGTACACGTTGCCACTTTTTTATTAAGGATAAAAGAAACCATACGATAGGGCCAAAACATCCGGCTTGAGCCATCGCGATATCTCCACTTAAAAAACTCATCGATCCCCCTGTTTTTACTTCACAATTTCTTGAAAAGCCTTATGGTTTACATTGCCTGCCGATCACTTTAGATTCCCCCTTCCATGGCCAAAACCCATGCGTTAACGCCGAATGTTCGGCTTTCCAGACAGGAACGGATAATGAAAGTCATTCTGGCCCAGCCGCGGGGCTTTTGCGCTGGCGTTGAACGGGCTATTGAAATCGTCGAAATGGCGCTGGACAAGTTCGGCCCACCTATCTTTGTGCGGCATGAAATCGTGCACAACCCGCACGTGGTGAAGCGGCTTGCGGACAAGGGCGTTATTTTCGTTGAAGAGACGGACGAGGTTCCCGAGGGCGCAGTCATTATCTTCAGCGCCCATGGCGTTGCGGAAGAAATCGAGCAGCACGCCAAAAAGCGCGGATTAAAGGTTATCGACGCCACCTGCCCGCTTGTGTCGAAGGTGCACACGGAAGGCCAGCGCTATGTGAAAGCAAATCGCGAGATTATCCTGATAGGCCATGAGGGCCATCCCGAGATCGAAGGCACGCTTGGACGGATTCCCGGCGCCGTTCACCTTATTTCGACCGTCGAAGACGTAGTAAAACTGCAAATTAAAAATCCCGACATGCTCGCCTACATCACGCAAACGACCTTGAGCGTTGACGACACAAAGGGCGTGATCGACGCGTTGAAGGCGCGCTTCCCGAACATCATAGGCCCGGCGACCAAAGACATTTGCTACGCCACCCAGAACCGTCAGGGCGCGGTGCAGGCCCTGGCCAAGCATGTCGACGTGGTTTTGGTTATCGGCGCGCACAACAGCTCCAACTCCAACCGTCTTCGCGAACGCGCGGAAGAAGTCGGTGTGCAGGCCTTTCTGATCGAAGACGCCACGCACCTCAATCCCGACTGGGTCAAGGGCAAAAAAACAGTAGGCATCACGGCGGGCGCGTCAGCCCCGGAAGATTTAATTCAGGATTTAATTGAATCCCTGAAAAGGATCGAACCCGTCGAAGAGGTTTCGGTTCTTCCCGGCGTGGAAGAAAACGTTCACTTTCGCCTTCCCATGTCGCTCGTCAAGGCCGAGCCGCGTACAGGCTCAACATCAGCCGCATAACAACAAGCGAGGTTCCCGTGTCCGTACCCCTTCGCCAGCAGTTTGATATCGCGCTTTACATGATCAAGCAGAAGCTGAAAGGCAACAAGCGCTATCCGCTTGTGCTGATGCTGGAGCCGTTGTTTCGCTGCAACCTCGCCTGCACAGGCTGCGGCAAGATCGACTATCCGCCCGAAATTCTCAACCAGCGCCTTTCGGTCGAAGAGTGCCTGAAGGCCGTCGATGAATGCGGCGCGCCGGTGGTGTCCATTCCGGGCGGCGAACCACTTATCCACCGCGACATGCCGCGCCTTGTCGAGGAACTGATCAAGCGAAATAAATACGTCTATCTTTGCACTAACGCGCTGTTGATGGAAAAGAAGATGGATCAATACAAGCCATCGCCCTATTTCACATGGTCGGTGCATCTGGACGGCGGGCGCGATGATCACGACCGTTCGGTCAACAAGAAAGGCGTTTACGATATGGCCGAAAAGGCTATTCGCCTTGCCATCCAAAAAGGTTTCCGGGTCAACATCAACACGACTTTATTCAACAACGCGGTGCCGGAACGCACGGCGGCCTTTTTCGATCACATGATGGACATCGGCTTGAACGCGATTATGGTTTCGCCCGGCTATGCTTACGAACGCGCGGCGGATCAGGATTCCTTCCTGACGCGCTCAACGACCAAAAACCTGTTTCGCGAGCTTTTCCGCCTCGGGAAACAACGCAAGAAACAAGGCAAGCCGAAATGGCGCTTCAGCCAGTCGTCGCTTTTTCTCGATTTTCTGGCAGGCAACCAAACCTATGAATGCACGCCATGGGGCGTGCCGACGTATAACATCTTCGGCTGGCAACGCCCTTGTTATCTTCTCGGCGAAGGCTTCGTAAGCAGTTACAAGGAATTGATGGAAACGACGGAATGGGACAAATACGGCACGGGCCGTTATGAAAAATGCGCGGATTGCATGGTGCATTGCGGTTACGAACCAACCGCCGCCGAAGACGCCTTGAACCATCCGCTCAAAACCATGTGGGTTGCGTTGCGCGGACCGAAAACGAAGGGCGCGTTTGCGCCCGATCCCGATTTGTCGAAGCAACGCCCGGCCGAATATGTTTTCAGCCGCCACGTTCAGGACACCCTCGATGCCATCCGCTCGGGCAGCGCAAGAACTTTCACCGACAAGAACGATGACGAAGCCGCCGCCTAGAACGGGCAAAATCTAAAAAGCGTCAAGCGCCTTCGCTACTTTTTTCAGCGCCTTCAAGGCTTTCGCCGTATTCTGGCCCAAGTGAATAAGCGAAGGAATTTGCGCCGGTTTGCCAAGGACATTCATCATAATCCGGCCCGCGTTCACGCGCCCGTCATCCTGCAAGGGAGTCATTGCCACGGAGGGCAAATCCATGTCCGCCGTGTCGGTGATTACACGCAAAACAATAAAGGGAATATTCGCCTCGGCGGCGGCTTCGGCGACATAGTGGCTCTCCATATCGGCGCAAACGCAACGTGAACGTTCAAAAAGGCGGCGTTTGGCGGCCGCCTTCGCGACGATTTCGTCGGATCCCCAAACAGGCCCCACCGTCATGCCGGGTAAAAGGGCGTCCATCGCGATCAGCCATTCCTTATCGCAATCCCAGATCATCGTGCCGGATTGAACCATCGTGCCCATGACGATCGCGCCTGCGGCCACGCCGGTTTTTAAAGCGCCGGCCAACCCGAAGCTTAAAAGCCTTGTCGCGCCTTCCTGAACAAGCCCGTGCGCCCGGGAACGGGCCACCTCCGGCCTGGCCGCCGAACAGGCGACGAGCGCGCCCCTGACGCTTCGCGCCAGCGCCGCTTCCGTCTCAAGGCCGCAAAGAATCCCAAGCATGAGTCCACTCTAAAAAGTATCTAAGCTTTACGATAAAAAAAACTTTTCTTCTCGCTTAATTTTTGCCAGGAGATCATCATTTTTAATATTCTCAAAAAGAACAACATCAATTTTGAACACGAGAGACAATTCATCTATTTCGAAACACAAACGGGCAAATTCCTGATTTGTCATTTTCGGCGCATGAACGGCAATATCGATATCCGATGTTTCCTTAAACGTCCCTTTGGCGCGAGACCCATACAAACTTGCCGATAAAACTTCCGGAAACCGGCGTAACACCTTTCTTATATCTTCGAGAACAAAGGGTTCGAGCCCATATTCTTTCATGGGGTGCCGGTTATCTTGCTAAATTGGCCGTCAAGAGCTTTCAACAATTGAATGCCTCTTGTGCGAACGAAATCCGCCACTTCACATGCCGTGGCTTCATCATAGGTATGGCTTGTCAGATTACGCATTTTTTGCAATTGCGTCCACCCGTTGCCGTCTTCGATCCAGCCCTGCTGAAGCGCCTCGCGAAAGGCGTCCTTGGCGTAATGAACATCGATATTTCTGCTTTCAAGCCAAAGCCTTAAAGCTTTCCAGGCCAATTCATAGGTAAACTCAAAACGCTGAATAAGAGCGTCCCTGACAATAGAATCGTCCTTCAATGCAGCGGCTTCGGGCAGTCTCGTCAAGGCCTTGTGGTATTCGCGTATTCGCTCAAAAAACCGTTCGCTGTCCATGATCACATCCCGTGCATCACTTGCAGCGAATTGCTCTGCTGCAGGTTGCGGTAACGGGCCGTAGCCCAAAGCGGGAAAAAGTTCTTGTAACCATGATAACGCAAATAAAACACGCGCGGAAACCCGACGGCCGTGAAATATTCTTCATTCCACAAGTTCTCGTCGTTCTGGGACTTTCGCAGGTAATCGATCCCCCGAACGACGGCAAGGCTGTCCACCTCGCCCACCGCCATCAAGCCCAGCAAGGCCCAACCGGTTTGCGCGGGCGTGCTGATGGGTCCCTGCCCTTTCGGCTGGTTTTTCCAATAGCTTGCGCCGCTTTCGCCCCAACCTCCGTCCGCCCGCTGGCACGAATTCAGCCATGCTACGGCACGGCAAACCATGGAATCGTTCCGGTCAATACCAATGGCGTTCAGCGCGCACAGAACCGACCATGTGCCATAAATATAATTGGTGCCCCAACGCCCAAACCAGCAGCCTTCTTCCTCCTGTTCGCGGCGAAGATAATCCAGCGCCGCCTTCACAGCCGGATGATCCTGCTTAAAGCCAAGCTGCGCGAGCATGGAAACGCAACGCGCCGTCACGTCCGCGCTAGGCGGATCGAGCAAAGCGCCGTGATCGGCAAACGGAATATGGTTCAGATAGTAATACGTGTTGTCGGCATCGAAAGCGCCCCACCCGCCGTTTTTCGATTGTAACCCAAGCACCCATTCGACGGCGCGATCGATGGCCGCGCGGTATTTCCCGGAGTTGACCCTGTCGAGCAGCATGACGACAACGGCGGTATCGTCCAAATCGGGGTAATGCGGGTTGGCATACTGGAACGCCCATCCGCCGGGCCGAACCTTGGGTCGGCGCGCTGCCCAGTCGCCGGCGACATCCAAAACCTGCTTACTGATAAGCCAGTCGCAACCTTTCTCAATCGCCGCCTTGTCCGCACCGGCCTCCATAAGGGAATGACACGTCAAGGCCGTATCCCAAACCGGCGACAAGCATGGCTGGCAATAGGCGCGATCAACACCGTTATCGACAACCATCTTGTCGATCGACAGACGCGCAATGGCCCGGTCCGGATGATCCGACGGATAATCAAGGGCGTGATACATCATCACGGCATTGGCCATGGCCGGATAAATGGCGCCAAGTCCATCCTCACCGTTAAGGCGTTCCTTGATCCATGCCACAGCGTTGTCAATGGCCTTCTGGCGGATCCTCTTTGGCATTATTGGCTCAAAATAACGCAGAACGGCATCAAGCGCCCGGAAAACGGGAACCCAAATCGATGGCGTGTTGTTGCTATGCCAGTTTTTGACCTTCTCGGGCGGGACAGTGAACAACTCATTGACATTGACCTTGCGCGGGTTTATCGCCTGCGGCTTTTTGGCCATCAACACCAGCAGAGGCGTAATCACCGTGCGCGACCAGTACGCCACCTTATAAAGATGGAACGGGAACCAGAACGGCAAAAGCATAATCTCGACCGGCATAACCGGCACGGCCCGCCAGGGCAACGCGCCGAACAGAGCAAGTTGAATCCGGGTGAATACGTTGCTTTTAGCCGCCCCGCCGTTTTTAAGAATGGCTTCACGCGCGCGAATCATATGCGGCGCATCGGGGGAATCGCCCACGCACTTGAGGGCGAAATAGGCCTTAACGCTGGCGCTCATATCGAAAGCGCCGCGATGGAACAGCGGCCAGCCGCCATGGTCTTCCTGAATCGAGCGCAGATAATTGGCCATGCGCTCATGCAGGGGCTGGTTAACCGTATCGAGGAAATGATCGAGAAGAATGTATTCGGCGGGGATCGTCGCGTCGGCCTCGAGTTCGAAAACCCAGTGGCCGTCATTTTTTTGAAGCTTAAGAAGAGCTTCTGCGCTTAAATTAACCTCTTGGTCAAACAAAACCCCGCCGTCCGCCAAAGAGCGGGCTGCGCCATAAGCTACGTTTTGCCTTGAGCCGAGATTGTTCATGTCCGGCGCGAAGAATACGCAAAAGCGATGGTTAATTCAAGAAGTTAATAGTCTTAATAGTTTCGTTATATCAAACCCTAATCGCATGAAAACGGCAAAATTTCAGCCCGTGTTCCATCGCCGCAACGCGCCTCTCCCAAAGGTCAATTTCCTTCAAGACCAAGGGCTTGGTCTCCTCTTCGGGAATATTATGGGTTAAAAAGGCGGCAAATCTGGCCAACCCTTTAAGCACGTCACGCTTGTACATGGGCGTCAGGTCTTCGTTAACGCGCATATCGAACCCAAGCCCGGTCCAGGACTGGCTCATTTCGCCGAGGGACAATGGTGAGGCTTCGGGCTCAATCGCCATCCATGACGTAACGGCCTCGTTCTTGATCGCTTTGGGATCGAGAATGTAATCGGTAAAGACGATGTGGCCGCGCGCCTTCAGGGCGGAAGCTATCGTTTTAAAAAACTTGTTCTTTCCAATAACGCGATAAAACAATTCCCGCGCAATGATGCAATCGTAATGACGACCGGGCGTAAACGTCGCGGGATCGTAATGTTCGATGCTGGCCTGCTTGCTCTTTCCGGCATTGACGGACAAGGTCATGCCTCGCCGGGCTAACGCAGGATCCGTTTCCAGTCCGGTCACATACGTTTCGAATTCTTCCGCCATCTTGCGCGCCAAACCGCCAAGCCCTGCGGACAAATCCAAAACATTCATTTCTTTATTAAGCCCAAGCGGAGCCAAAAGAAGATCGACAAGTTCTTTGCCGCCGGGCAAGGCCTCGCCGTCGCCCCACATTTTTTCCAGAACTTGCGGACGGTCGGCATACCACAACTTCTTACTGGCCGCCGCCCGGCGTGCCGGTTGAGGAGATGAAGCCGCCGGAGCATTCGCCGGGGAAGATTGCTTGACAGGAACAGGCTTAGCCCTGGGCTGAACGGAGGGCTGCGCCGTGTCTTTCCAGAAATCCTGCGCAAGGCCGACAAGAGTCACGCGAATGCGGGCCCAAAATTCAGAGCCGGCGCATCGACGGACTAATGACAAGACCTGATTTTTCATCGAATCGTGAAGGGAGGCTACAGGAGGACCATATTTATATCATGCCGCCGATGCAAGGGTAGAAGGATAAACAGGGAGGGAGAATTCGGAAGAAAAGAGTGCGTTTTATTCTTACTGACAGGCTATTATCGCCGCTTCGAGTTGAATTTCATAAGCCTGGCGAAGCTCGTTTTCCGCCAGCATGGCCCTGACATGCTCAAACAGCGTCGCGTTCCGTGGCAAGGATTCCGTGGGCCATACGGGATGAAGAACGACCGGCGCCCGGCAGGGCACCGGCACAGGCATTTCAACGACCACGGGTTTTGTAACAGGCCCCGAAACGGCGCATCCCGCCAGTAAAAGACAAAAAAACAGCTTTTTCATTTTTGCCTCTTCCGGTAGTCGTCCAATAACGCTTTGGCGGCCAGGCAATCGTCGCCTTTATAGGATCTGTCCAAAATGGCGTTTGCCTTCTTCGTATGCACATTGGCCGCCTTCGCCGCTTTCGCTTCCGCCTCAGCCGCCAGTGTCGCGCGCGCCGCCGCTTCTTCTTGCAACTTTCTTGCCGCTTCGTTGAAGGCAAGCGCCTTGGCCGCCCAGTCGTCATTGGCCGCCTTACACAGCGCATAACCGGCGTGCGCGCGCGCCAGATCGGCTTTCAGGTTTGCCCTCGCGACAAAAAGCCAGGCCAGAACGCCGGCAACAGTCAAAACGACCGTCGCGCCGACGCCTATCTTCCATGCATCAGGCAGAATCATCTTTATCCTTCGGTTCGGCGTTAGCCTTCACGGCAATGCCCCCGGCGCCGCCGAACAAAAGCCCTGTCAGGCCGGTGCTGAAGTTGATGGCGTCGAAGCGTTGCGTCGAAAAAACGTCATAGGCGGAAAATACGAGGAAGCTGACGACCCCGAGAAAAAGAAGAAAGCGCGAAATCTCATAGGTCTTGTTGTCCTTGCCGGTAAGAAGATAGCGGAAAAACAATCGCATCCCGTCACGCCCCTTCCGTTCCAATTTGCGGAAAAGCCGGCGTTTCCGGTTCATCGGGTTTGTTCCAAAGACGCGCTTCGGCGGCGCGGCGGCGCGCCAATCCCCCCAGAACCTCGCCTGCCGCCCGGTTCCAGCGCATCAGTTGGGCGGGAACTTGCTCGTACCATCCGCGATTCAAAAGCTTCAACAGCGTCGATCGCTCGAAATTGGCCGTGCCAACGTTAAAGACAAAGCTGGCCAGTGCGGCGAACTGATTGTTCGTCAACGGCACCTTAACCAAACGCGCAAGCGCGCGTTCGACAAGACGCAAATCGTCGTCAAGAAGCGCGTCCGCCTGGTCCGCCGTAATTTTCATGCCCGGCCTGACGGTCCGGGTGTGTCCATAGCCAACGGTCCATATGTGCCCCGGGCACAAATAAGGCGTCAAACGAAGATTTTCGTATTCCTTGATAAGAGCAATGCCGTTCGCATTGACCCGGCGCGCGCGCCATAACGCAGCCGCCGCCTCCAAACTGTCGTCCATGATGCGAAAACCTATTGTTTGCGTAATGACGCGAGATGTTTTTCGATCCTGTCGATCATCGAAATCTGCGCGTTCTGGCGTTCCTCGATACGCGCCAAACGCTCCAGAACCTGCCCCTGTCCGTCGGCCGCCCGCGCGAGTCCGGATTCCAAATTCGTCACGCGCTGGCCAAGAAAAAAATTGTCGCGCTCCCTTGCCGAAGCCCACCATACGACCGTGGCTGCCTGCAAAAGGAGCGTGAAGACAAGCGCCAGCGGCACGTGACGCCCCGGCGACCCGTTCATCAGAAGTTTCATTTTTTCACCTTTAGGCTTTCGTAACCCGCACGCGCCACGTCCCCGAAGCCAGCGTAACGCTTCCGCCGGTCTGGTTCTGCAAACGCACGGCCGCCGTATTCGCCTCGCTGACATACGCCGTCGCGATGACGCCCTGAAGATCGTAAGGCGCGGCAACTTGAACAAAATCCCCCAACGCCGCCCCGGTTACGGTCACGCCGGAAGATGTGAGACCGCTCCCGTTCGCAATCGCGCCGGGATTCCAAACAAAAGTGCCGTCGAGGCAAGGCACGGCCAGCGGCGACCAACCCGTCCCCGTAAAGTACAAAAGCTTGCTCTCGTTCTGCACCCATGCCCGCCATCCGGCCTCCGGCGCCTTGAAACGCCACCCTGAATAATAGGCGGCAACGCAATCGGCATAACCGCTCCAGGCTCCGGTTGGCGAAGAACCGACGATATAGGCGTCGCCTTCCCCCGGCGACGACGGAGGCGCGTTCAACGTCCTGTCGATAACCGACATCTGGGCCAAACAGTCCAGATCGTTCAGCGCGTCGTTATGCGTAACTTCTTTCTGCGCCTGCGACGCCACCAGATAAGGCATCGCAAGATTTGGCGTATTCGGCATATGTCTCTCCCTAAACTACCGCGCTTGCCTTTTGGCCGCGCCCGTACCGCGAGCTCAGCTGATACACATTCACCGTAAAGGCCGACGGAACGCTGCCGCCCCAATCGGCGGATTGATCGGCGGCGCTATAGACCTGCGACACGCCAGTTGCGCCGCTGAACGTGCGCTTGACGGACGACCCGTCCATGATTTCCACGTCGTACAGTTCCTCGGGCTCATCCAGCGGCACATCGACACAATCGGCCCAATCGGCATTTAAACGCGCGCGCCGCTTCCAACCCAACGTCAAATCGCTTCCCGTTCCGCCGCTGCGGCTTCCCGTCAAATGAACGGGAGCCATAGGCTGCAACGTCGCCAAACTGTAAGTAAAATCCACATCCGTCACATCGCCGAGCGCCTGTCCGTTCGACAAAGCCCGAAAATCGTAACGGCGGTTCCGGTCGGTAAGCAGCGCGGGAATAAATCGCACGGTTCCTTCCGTCAAAAGGACGAACCGCTCGCCCGCGGCGTGCGAACCGGTTTTGCCTTCGGTTCCCCGCCTTCCCCGCAAAAGATTGCCAAGCGTATAAAGCCCGGGCCCCGTCAGCGTCGCGGTCTGAAACTGGATAATCTCCTCGCCCAGCAAAGCCACATTCGCGCCGTTGAGCAAATCGTCGAAGCTGCAACTGGCCAGCGTGCCATGCAAAAGCTGAACGCAAACGGTACCGGCGCGATCCATATACCAGGCCGGACGGTCCTCAAGCGCCGTCGTTGCAATGCCCGCCGTCGCCGGAAGATTGAACGCGGCCAGCGCGCCGTAATTCGCGCCGTCGCCGGACCGCCACAACGAAGCGCCCGGCCAGCCGTCTATACCGGCCACCGCCGCATAAACGCCCGGCTGATCGTCGGCGGCGCGCAATAGCGGCAAATCCATCAAATAAAGCGTGCTCAACACCGAACCGGCACCGGCGACGGAATTGAACGATCCCTCATCCGCCTCAGCCGTGCTTGATATCGCCGGATAAATCAGCGTTCCCTGCGCTTCGATCACGCCGCCATCCAGCCGCGTTTTCGTCACGCGCATAAGCCGTCCGCCCAAATCGGCAACGTCGCCCGGCTCGACTGCCAGCCATCGCCGCGACCATCTTACACAAAGGTTTTCACGCTCGGCCCATGACGTGTAAAGCCTCTCCTCGGCAATTTGCTTGGCCTTCGCTGCGGTACAGACGATCGGCAAGCCGATCCTGGCCATCGTCCGCGCCCCGCGCGTGGCGGAACGGCGGGCGCGCTGGCTTCCCACCTCATAGTCGCGCGAAGCGTCTAGATAATCGACCGTAACCTCGACGGGCAGATCCAGTTCCTGCGTCCGCGTTTGCTGGTGCAAGGACAGGCTTTCCCGCTCTTTTCCCGCGCGGCATTCAGCCGATGGAATAAAAAGCGCCGCCTCGTTCCTCTGCTTGACGGCCTTCAGTTGCGCGCCGCTCTCGACAAGCTCGAAAGGCTGATAAATCTGCAAAGACTGCAGCGCCGCCGCCGCCGGCATCGGTTCTTCCATCACGTAACCGTCAACCGGCACGGCGGCCAGATCGGTCAAGTCGCAATCGCCGCTCGCGTAACCGGCGCGCGCAAGAATGTCCGCCACAATGGCGTCCAGCGTGCCGCCCGTGTTGCGGCGGCGAACGATCGCCAATAGCGAAAGCTCGTTCTCAAAACCGTTAATCCCCATCAGCAGCAAGCGCGTGCCGTCGATGGCCTCCGCGCCAAAATTGCCGTAAGCGTTGGCAAAACCGCTAACGATGACCCCGTCGGCCTCAAGCGAAAACGACCCGCCGTTAAGCGCTATTTCCGACAACCGGTAATAATTGTCCGTGCTGCTCCGCTGGACAACGGCAATGCGGTTTCCGTAAACGACCGGATGACTCGTAACGCTCTGAGCGAAAGCGCCGTTGCTCAACCGCTGCCAGGGCCGCGTAATCGTGGCCGACGTCGACCCCGGCTCGAACGACATAAGCTGCATGTCGAGAACGGTGGCGAAATACAACGTCCACTCGTCCTCGCCCGTTTTCAGCAAACAGGCCTGTGCGCCGCTTCCGGGACCGGCATAATAACCGCTCGTCAGCGTGTATTCATCGCCAACGATAAGCGCGTTGTTTTGCCAAACGACGGATCGCACGTAAATCGCCGTAAAATAAGGCTGAACGTCGGCCATATAATGCAACAGGCCGTTCGCCAAAGGCGTAAACTGCGCGTAATACAATGGCACGCGCGACGTGGCAGACCCCGCGCCCCACACATCGTGAAAGCCAAGATCGGTTATATTCATTCCCGCGCGCGCAAAAACGCGAAGCCCGCGCCTGCCTCCCGAGCTGTCCGTCAGAACGAAATGCTGCGCGTCGATCCAGGCTATCTGCTTGTTGTCGGCGCAAAAATCGAGGTCGATCGAAAACACGTCGCCGAACTGGCGATTTTTCGAATCGTAAATAACCAAACGGTGCGACGGCGTCGTCTCGGCGAATTGCATGTACATCGCCACAAAACGCTTGTCGGGCGCCATGGCCCAGGCGTGATCGCCCGCGTCGTTCGCAGGAAAACTGTCGCTTTCCGTATGCGCGATCCCGGCCGGAATGTCGCCGGTAACGTCGGAATCGATAACGTGAAACGATGCGCTGGTGCCGGAAAAAGTAAAACCGCCTGCAATCATCCGGCGCGCCCCTGCGCTGCCGCTTTCGACGGCCAGCGGCGGCATGCCCTTGTTGCGAATGGGCCCCGGACGATGCTGAATGTCCGTACCGGCACAGCCGAGCCACTCCGGCTGCGAGCCGCCGACGGGCGGCGCAACCTGAAACGTCAGATTGGGCAGCCGGTTGCCAAAGTTCGACAACTGCAAAGATTCAAGAACGATATACGCAAGCCCGCGATAGGCGGGCACCCGATCGCTGCCAAGAAACGACTGCATCAACGGATCGGGATCCTGCGCCGGGCTACCCGTGTAAACCGTAGCGCTGCCAACGACCCCTTCTTTCCATACGCCGTTTTGATAAATCACCTTGCTATCGGCCCAAATCGTTTCGACGCTGCCGATAACGCCGGCCGCCAGCGCAACCGCGCAGTGCAGGCTGTAGGTATAGGTTGTCCGCGTACCGCCGAAAACGCTGCTGACCGTGCCGCCCTTCCCGCCGCTGGTCTGGCTTTCATGGCTGGTTTCGATAAGATCCGAAACCCAGATGACGTTCCCGGCCACACGAACGCGCCCGAAGACGACGGGAATACCGGCGCCATAGCGCGAATCCTGAACGTTCAGGCTTTCAAGGCGCGGTCCGTCCTTGACCGGACTTGACCCGAGACCTATTTCGCTGTCGAGGTAACGCCCCGCTCGCGTGCCAAGAAAACCGAGAATCCGGCCGCCGATCCCCGGCACAAGATAATTGCCGAGCGAACGGCCAAGGCTCGAAAGAACGATAGAGGCCATGGATTCCTATTCGTCTGTGAAAAAGCGGTAAATGCCTGCCAGCCGCCGCCGCCAGTAAGCGCCGATGGCCGTCTCGACGACCTCTCCGGCAGGCGCAAAACTATGGATCATTGTGTCCGGGCCTGTCGCCAACGCCACGTGCTGCGGCTGGCGGTCATAACGAAAAAGCAGCAAGCAACCCGGCGAAATTTCTTCCTCCTGAACGGCGCCATGCTCAAGCAAAGCCTGAACAAGCGTATGGCCGTCCGGTCTTTGCCCGTAATCGGTGCGGTCTCTTACAACAAAACCGGCGGCCCGCAACGCGACCACGATCAACCCGATGCAATCGAGGCCGGTCCCCAGCTGTCTTCCCTGATGATGAAACGGCGTTCCGAGACAGTCCCTCGCGACGGCAATCATAATCGCCGCTTTTTTGCTTATCGTTATATTTACCGCGTCATCCCCGCGCAGGCGGGGATCCATTTTTTCATACAATGCAATTCATCCTTTGTTATCCGGATAAAGCAAAATCTTCCCGACGCCCGGCAAATGCGGAAAACCGCCGAAATTGATGACGTTATTGAACGTATCCCGACAACAGGCGAGCCGTTTGTCGCACCCCGGATAAACGCTGTAACCATCCCCGGCTGCGATGGCATTGGGCATGGGAAGCCATAACGTGAACGTCTTGTTTGCGGCGTTCCAATCCTGCACTTCCATGCCAAGGCCCTGATTGGCTCCGCTTGTCCACGTCAGCTTGCCGTAGGCGAACGTTCCGTCGCTTTCCGTGCGCGCCGTATCCGAAAAAACGGATGCGTTCGTCGCGCCTGTGACGCTTCCGGTCACCGTCAAGGCGGCAAGATCGATCCCGCAACGGCTGTCGCCCAAATCATACCGGCATTCCGGCGTATACGTTTCACCGATTCGGCGCTGCAAAAGGTCGTGAAACCCGCGCAATTCCGCCGTATAACGTCCGTCTTCGAGCAAAACCTCGCCGATCCACCCGCGCCGCAACTGAATGACGCCCTGGGTCAAATCGGCCCAATTGCAAACGTAAAAATCGATACGCGCGTGATCGTAAAGCCCGGCCTTTAAATCCGTATCGCTGATGACCGCGCTGTCGAGAACGCCCGCAATCTCGAAACGTTCGGCTTTCAGACTCGCGGCGCTGTTCAAATCCTGCGGCGAAAAAGAACCGTCGGCCTTATACGTGACCCCATCGACGACAAGATCGGCATCGTGCGTCGTAAAAGCCTTGATAACGCCGTCCGTTCGCGTGATTTTCACCAATTCGGCCAACGTCGTCAGTTCGCCGCCCAAATGCTCCTGCAACGCGGTCGAAATCGTTTTCATCAGACCCTTATCTCGACAAGAGGTATCTCGGCCTTGGAAAGTCCGGCGTCCTGCGCCGTCAAAAGAAGCTGATCCGTGTCAAAACGAACGGGAACGTCGAAACGGTATCCCGCCGTAATCTCATGCCCCGAAGCGGGAGGAGAAGCGAACGTCACGACGCCCGTCGCGGCATCCACGCTCCAGCCTGTCGTTACTTGCGCGCCGTTTACCCCAATGGTCACGCTGTCCGCCACGGGCTTGCGTATCGCGCGCCGGTAGGTCACGCCGCCGCTTCCATAGTTTTTGACAAGTTGAAACGCCGTGACGCTGCCGTCGCCCGTCGCGAGGACCTGATCGCTCCATAAAGGCGCCGAAACGCCGTCGGTAGCGCTGGTAAAATCGCTCCAGTCCTTCAAGCGAAACCCGCGCGCGCGTCCGGCGCGCGCCTGAAAAAAGATGGACAGCAACATGGCGTCGGCCGCCGAACGCACGCCCGTGCGCGCGTCGTATTTCCGCCGCGCCTGTGCCCAGTTCTGGTTGCGCCTCTCGAAGCCGCCGTCGATGGTCACGACGTCCGTCGAAAACTGCGGACCGCCGCCGGAGCCGAATCCTATCACAAAAGGCAACTGCACTTCATCGAATGACATAAAGCCTCGCTATTCCAGCCCCCCGCCCTCTTCCACCAAAACGTCGAGCCAACGGTTCTTCTCGCCGTCGATCACGACATAGCGAACGGTGAAAACGCGGCTCCCGCAAACGAAACGCATGCCCGTCGTGACGGTTACATCGCTGCGGTAGCGCGCGCGAATAATATGCGTAACGCGCCTTTCGCTGTTCAGATAATCGTAATATCGCGTCGATGGCGCGATCGAACCCCAAACCGTCGCGACGATCGTCCAGCTGCCCGTTTGACCGCCCGGCGAAAGGCTTTCGCGCTGCAGCGTCAGTCTTTTCCGCAAATCCCCGGCGGCCATCACAACCTCACGCTCTGGAGGCGATAAGGACAAAGCAGCGCCTTGACGCCATGGGGCACGGACGCCCCGTTCGCCGCCGTTCCGTCGCCGCGATGCTCGTACCAGTGCGTCGCCAATTGCATGACGGCAAGCCTGACGGCCTCCGGAACGTCCGCGCGCGCGTCGCCGTACCCGGCCTTGTATTCGATGCAAATGCCGTTGGCCCTCCGCGAAGCCACAGGCCATCTGGCCCCTGAACGAAGGGCCAAACGGCCCGGCGTGGAATCCGTATCCACGAAATAATTCGAGGAGTCCCAAACCGTTCCAACGTCGTCTTCATCGAAAACCTGAACGCTCGTCACGGCCATAAGCTGCGGGCGAGGCAGAACGATAAAAGCCGCCTCGTCCAGCGGGCTGGAAAAGCCTCGTTCATAACCCTCCCAGGCGTCGCGCATTTGCTGCGGCCAGTTGTCGAAAGAGAACCGCCATGTCTGTTCAAGCAAGGCACGGCTCGTATAAAACTCGATCCACTGACGCGCGGCCGTAATCAGGCCACCGATAAGCGTATCCTCGGCGGACGTATCGATGCGCGCCTGCGCCTTGATTTCATCGACGGTCACCGGCTCAAGAGCCGGGGAAGTCACAAGCGTAAAACATGTCATGTCGGTCCCGTTTCCTTATCAGAATCCTGCTTCCGCAATTTTATGCCCACACCCCGACAACCGCCGCGCCGGTTTCCGGCGTTTCAACGCCGATCCCTTCCAGCGCTCCAATCGCCATCGGCGCGCGCACGCACGCATAAAATTTGTCCGGATCGCCTGCGGCGTCGCTATCCTCCGTCGCCACGCGGCCTGGCAGCGGCCCGATCACATTCGTGAAAAAAGCGCAAAAAGCGCGAAGCGCCGCCTCGTTGTCTGAAGAAAGATACGTGTCGATCATTGCGTCACCTTTTGAAGCGTTGCGTTGGCAAGTCCGTAATTCCAGTAGCGGAAACGGCGCAGGTAACCCTTAAAAGCCTGCGTGGCCGTCCCGCCGAAACCGCCCAACTCAAGCTGTGAAATGCCTGTCGGCATGCTGGCGGACGTATCGGCGCCTGCCGCCGCGCCGTTGCCGGAGAGGGCCACATCGTCCGTCTTGTAGCGCATGGCCAGTTTCTGAACCGCGTTAAGCGCAAGCGTTCCCGACGACGGGTTCGCCTGAAGGGTCCCGCCCGTCGTAACCGCGCCCGCCAGCGCCGATCCCGGATCGATGTTGATCTTGAGGCGGTTGTTCGACGTGCCGTCGCTGAAAGTGGCAAGCGCCGGATAGCAGCCCGTCGGCGGCGTGTAATCGGTCATAAACGTGGCGGCAAAAGTCCCTTTCGACGCGCTAAACCACGGAAGGCTCGTCACCAAAAGCGAATCCGCCGCGCGCGTAACGGCTGCGCCGGTTGTCGGAATGTAAGACGAAGCCGCCGGAGCCGCCTCGAACTGCGCCCCATACAGATAGACATTCATGGAACCCGTAGACCCGAACAGAATGAACGCCGAAGCCTCACCGGCCGGGGCCGTAAACGTCACGCTTATTCGTGTCCAGTTTGTCGTCGATAACGTGGTATCCGCGCTGTAATAATTATATGTCGGCGATGCGGAACGAATCCTTATCTTGAATTTATTTGACGTCGCGCTCTGAAGCCTGGCGAACACGCTTACGGTATAAATAACGCCTTCGGCAATCGGGACGCTGGACTTGTACACGGTCGCCTCGGTTGCGCCAATCGACGTGCCATTAAGTCCGGTGACCAGAACGGCGTTGTTTTCACCGTCCGGTGACGCCTGGGAGTCGGTATACGTGGCTCCGGTTCCCCGCGTCCATCCGGCCGACAGGTTCTGGCTATAAGTCAAAGCGTTCGTGCTCTGCCCTTCCAGCAACAGCCCTCTAATCCCATTCGTGACCGGATCGTACTCGAACGCCGGATTGTTGGCCGCAACTTCGGCTAAAACGCCCGAGGCGTTAAACGCCCGCTTCGACGACGCGCGTGTCAGCGCGCAAACGCCCGGCAGGCTGCCCATGAAATTCAGGTCCACGAGCGGCTTGCCGTTGTCCCGGAATAGAAGGAGACGGTTGCTCATCGGGTCACACCGCCCGCAAAACAAGCGTAAGCGAGCGCGCGGCGCCCTGAGCCACAGGCGTCGCGGCGGTGCCGGAACGCACCTTAATCCGCTGAACGGCGGCAAAGTTCGCCGGATCGAGCGCGATGAAGCGCGAGGCGGCCGCCGTCGCCGTCAATTCGTTGCCGTTGACGTCATAGACGTCGGCCCACGTCGCGCCGCCGTCATAGGACGTCTGAAACGTCAGGTTGGCCGCCGTCCAGGCCGCAGGCATAACGACGCCGAACAGGCGCAGACCGCCGAGATCGAGCGCGTCGGTCAGCGAAGCGCCGTTGGAAATCGCCGCCGGAAGCGTATCGAGCATATTCACAATAGTGTTGCGCATAGATTCCTCTTTTCAAAAAGGGATCGGGGACCGGCTTCGGGGGATCGTGAGCCGGTCCCCGAAAACCGTTTACTGAACCGGCGCGTTACGCGGCTCCCCGGCGATCACGCCGGCGGAGCTCAGCGCGCCCGTGGAAGCGCCCGACGTCGTCATCACGACGCGCACATAGCGCCGCGACCCGATATAGCCGGCCTGCTGAACGGTGTTGTTTCCCGCCGAGCTGCTAACCGCCGTCAAGGAACCGTCCAGATCGGACGCGGCGCAGTCCGCATACGACATGCCGTCGATGGAGTGCTGAACGGAAGGCGTATGCGTCCCGTCGGTCCATGCGCCGAACGTTACGACGATCATGGCGGCATCGTAGCCGCGCAGATCGACGGCGGATCCCGTCGCCGTTCCGGTGACTCGCGCCGCCGGGGCCAGCGAAAGTATCGCCTTCGTCTTGTGGTAAAGATCGCGAAGTGCCATGAGAATAACTCCTTATGATTACGAAGCTGAAAAACGCAGAAGCTTGATCGCCTCGAAGTTGACGACGTCGCCGCCCACGCGCTTGCTGCAACGGAACTTGACGAAGGGCGCGGCCGTATAGGGATCGCGCAACACGCGCAAACCGATGCGATCGACGATGGTATAGCCTTCCTCGAAGTTGCCGAACGCGACCGAAAGGCTTCCCGACGCGATGGCGGGCATATCCTCGGCGAGCGTGATCGGGTGCCCGAGCAGCGTCGCGGGCGTACCGGCCTGAAGGCCGGGCTGCCAGATGTAGGCGTTGCTCGTGTTTTCCTTAAACTTTCGTATGACGTCGGCCACCGCGCGCGGCATAAGCCACACGGCCTTGGGCAGGTAACCGGCCCTGAGCCTGTGCATCAGGCCGATCAACGCGTCGGCCCCGTTGGCGGAGTCGAACGCGGCGTCGGCGCCCGTGTTCACGTGCTCCAGAATGCCCCATGAGCGCGAACCGTCGGCTGTCGCCTGTGTCGTGTAGCTCAAAAAACCGCGCGGTTGCCCGATGCCGTCGCCGCTCACGAAAGCCGTGTTCTCGCGGCGCGCGAACCGGCTGGCGACGCGGCTGACGAGCCATTCCTCGACATTGATAATCGCGTCGTCGAGAAGCTTTTGCGTCGCGCGCGGCTGGGCGTGCAACTCGTGCGCGGGAATGCGGATGCGCCCGATGGTTCCCTCGTCGGTGTCGGCGCGCGCGCCGAGTTCGGAAACCCATTGAGCGTCCGGCTCGTTGGTGTCGCGGAGCATTTCGACCGCTTCGGACGAAATGTTCATGACCGTCGCGAGCTGGCGCATCGGCGTGGTGTCGAACTGGCGGGTGACGATACGACCGGCCATTTCGACCGGCACCATATAACCGCCCTGCTGATCCACAATCACTTCCATGTCCTTAGTCTGAAACGCGGTCAGATCCTGCTCGGCGCCTTTCGTGACATAGCGCATGAAGGCGCTTTTATATTCGCTGTCGCCTTCGGCGGGCGCGGCGTAAGGCAAAGAGCCTTTCGCCGGACGGCGCAGCGCGACTTTCACGCCGCTCACGTCGTCCTGCAATTTGTTGAGCGCCTGATCCATGCGGCCCAGCTTGTCGTTCAACAATACGTCGGCCGAACCGCGCCGCTCGATGTCGAGCAGGCGCTGATCGTTGACCGCCTTATATTCTTCAAAGGCCCGGGCCAGCGTGTCGGTGGCCGCATGAACCTCGTTCATGTCGATCATTTTAGACTCTCCTTGTCGTGTTTTGTTGCAATGTGCGGGCAGCTTGATGCAACCGCGCGACGACGGCCCGCGTCGTGTCGGAGTCGTTCTTAAGGCGCTTTTTTCGCGCCGCGAGGACGGCAGGCGCCTTCACTTCGCTGACGCGCGCGGCCTCGTTCGCCGGAAACGTGACGAGCGAAATTTCAAAAAGATCGAGATCGGTCAAAACGCGCGCCTTGCGTTTGTTGTCGATGCGGCTGGCGATGACGCGATAACCGATCGAAAGCCCGGTCAGCGCGCCCATCTTGAGAAGCTCATAAGCCTCCATGCCTTTTTGCGTCCGGAGCGCGAGGCGTCCCTGCACGGCAAGGCCGTTCTTGTCCTCGTTCAACGAAAGCCAAAGGCCGATGGGCTGCGACGGATCGTGCATCCACAGCATGGCGGGCATGCGCCCCTGCTTGCGCCAGTTGCCGAGCGTGCGCGTGAACGCGCCCGCCGCGACGATTTCGTTTTGGCAGTCGAGCGCGCCGAAAACGCTGGCGTACCCCGAAAAAAGCCCGTCCGCCCCCAGCGACTTGATCGCCAGCGGACGCGCAATATGCATAATGTCCATGGTTCTCCTGTTTGTTGCACGCCGGAACGGCGTCATCCCGGCGGAAGCCCGGATCCGTTTATCCCTTCCCCACCCTCAACCGGGCCATACCCGAGCGCCTCGCGCTTTTCGTTGACGGTCAGGAAGTCGGTCCGCTGCAGCTTGTCCCACAGCGCGTCGCGGCGCGCGGAAAGGGCGCTGATTTTGTCCACGTCGTAATCGAGATAAAGCTCCTCGTCATAAAGCGGCGTCAGCCAGTGATCGAACGCGCCGATTACGCGGTTGACCAAAGGCAAAACGGTCTCCTCGTAAAACGCAAGCCGCGCCTCGGCCATGTTCGCGTACGTTTGCGCGCCGGGAATGCCGATAAGCTGCGCGGGAACGCCGAAAGCAAGAGCAATGTCGCGCGCTGCCGTGTCGCGGCCGGCCAGCCAGTCCATGTCCCTGGGCGACAAACTCATCTCGCGCCAATCGAGCCCGCCTTCGAGAATAAGGGGCCGCCCGGCGTTGGCTTTGCCCATGTAATGCTGCTCCATTTCTTCGCGCAGGCGCTGAATCTGGTCGTCGCTCAAACTCGCGGGCCCGTCTTTCGGCGCGTAAACGAGAGCGCCCGAAGGCCGCGCGCCCTGATTGAGCAGCGCCTGGTTCCATGCCCCGGCGGCGTTGTGCTGATCCACCGACAACAGCGCGGCTTCAAGCGGCGCCATCCCGTACCAGTCGTCGAGCGGATGAAAACTTTTAATGTGCAATATGGCGGAAGCGCCGGTCACCGGATCGGCGGCCCAACGTGTCGTCTTGCCGTTGACGCTGTACTCATAGCCCTGCGGCAAACCCGCCGCGCCCGGAATAACTTTCATCCGATCCGCGCGTAAAACGTAAAGCTCGGCGGGCAAATGGCCGTCGCGCGGCTGCACGGCCTCGATATAAACGTTGCCCGCGATCTGCAAGCTGGCGAAAACGTTTTCCAGAAAAGCCGCGCCGTCCTGCAACGGGTTGGGATGCTGAAGCAGATTCAAAAGCGGATGCCGGTCGGCTTCGGAACCGTCGGCGGCGTAAAGAAGCCATGGCACAGCGGCGGCCGCCGTCGCCACATGCATGGCGCAGCGATAAGCTACGACGTTTTTTCGGAATCCCTCTTCGGCAAGGTTTTCATAACGGCGCGGCGTCCATTTCGGACGGCCCACATGGCTCCACGCGATCACCGGCCCCGCCGCGCTTGTTTTCGTTGCTTCGGGACGCAGCATACGCGTCACGAGACTCCTCAATCCCATGCTGTCTCCTTGGTTTTTTGTGCTGTCGTGCGACTAGCGTCATTCCCGCGAAAGCGGGAATCCAGCAGCCCGCGTCCGCGGGCCATATGAATGCGTCATCCCTGCGAAAGCAGGAATCCAAGCAATAAAACGCCTTAGTTTTCGAAGGTGAAGAGGTTTCTTTTTACAAGGTCCCTACAACCCCCTGATCCTCGGCTCGGCGCGCCCGGTTTCGCTCAACTCCGTCACCGCCCAAACCATCGCATCCACGCGGTCGGGCGAAGCCGCCGCCGGTCTGTCCGGCGTAAACGCGCACATCTGGTCCTCAAGCAAAGCCAGCGAGCCCACATGCCGAACCTTCCCCTGTTCGTAAAGCGCGGCCACGGGCAACGCGCGTTCCGTCTTGCCGCGAAGCGCCCGGACGGACTTGAAAAAAACGTGCGGCGCGCTCTGGCGCAAAATGCGCTCCACAAGTTCGCCGCCCGCGTTGACTTCGGCCACGATCTTCTGAGCGTTCGTCTCCCGATATAAAAGCGCGGCCCGCGTCGCCCATTTGTCCGGCGTCGCGCGGCACGACCAGTCGGCCAGCACGTATATGAAACCGTCCACGCCTTGTCCGGCTGCCACAATGCCCGTCTCGTCGCTTTTCGAGCCGCTGCTCATGGCCGGATCGACGGCCACGACTACGCGCTTCATTTCGGGCGCTTCCTTCACGCGATGCCTGTCGATAACGTCGCGCTGCCACAACGCGCCGTCGGTGTCCTCCAGAAGCTCGGCGTCAAGCTCCTGCCGCCCAAGGCGCGTGCCGCCATAGCAATCCGTCAATTGCTGCATCACGCGCGGCGCAAGGTGCGCGGCGTTGTCGATCGTCCGGCCGTGCGTCAGGTGCAAGTCGGTAAACTTGCGCTTTAAAAGTTCGCGTATCAAAGCCGTGTTCCTCGGTGTCGTTGTGATGACCACGCGCGGATCGGGGCCAAGGCGCAACCCGAACCAAAGCTGATCGAAAGCTTCCCTTCCCGGCCAGGCGCCAAGCTCGTCGCACCACACGCGATGATGCTGCGGCCCGCGCAGACGCTCGGGACAATCGGCGGAAAACAGCTTGATCCGGCTGTTATTGAACAGCTTCAATTCGCCGATGCTCCGGTTCCATGCCGTCACGCAAGCGGGCGGCAAAAGGCGCAGCAAACCGCTTTCGCCTTCGACGCAAACGTCTCTCGCGTCGGCAAACGTAGGCGCAATCAAGCCGATACGTACGTCGTTGTTTCCCAGTGCGTACGCCGCAATATCTTCCGCGCCCGTCCGCGTCTTGCCCCACCCGCGTCCCGCGAGAACCAGCCAAATGCGCCAATCACCCGATGGCGTCAGTTGGGTTTCCCGCGCCGTATCCATCCAACGGAGACGACTCAATAGCGCGGCTGCGTTTGTCTTCGGATAATTTTGCCAATAGTGTCTGGATCTCCAGAATCCGGGCTTCATGCTCTTCATCGTCGTTTGGGGAAGCGCCTTCAACCTTCGTGTTGTTTTTTTTCAGCAGCTTTTGGATGTTCAGCATGGGGTCCCTGACGCTCAAGAGCAACTTAACCGCGTCAAGAATGATCCTGTCGTCCTGACTTTTTTCAATCATTCCGACCAACACGCGTTTAATAAGCCGTAAAATTGTTCTTTGGCGGAGCGGCTTTCCCCGCACTCCGGCTTTTTTGTTTTCCGTGTTCGGATCGGGATTGTGCTCATGCAAAGTCATGCCGAATTCCCGGGCTGGCAAATTGGATTCAATTCATTCGATCTTGCCGCGGAATTGCCGGGCATAAACGTCATGTCCTAAAAGGAGCCAAGGCTCTGCCGCAAAATCGACCATTCTTCCCTTCCCTCCGGACGCAGTGCGCCATGGCATTGTCAATACACCAAAGGAAACCCAAAGTCAAGGACTATTTTCCTATTTGCTGAATATTTCCCTATTTGACGGCTTACGCTTTATTAACCATAATCGAGACAACGTAGAATCAATAAGGGCTTGCGCCCATACTGATTCGAGCGCTGAAAGCCCAACAAAAAAGGGAAGTTCGTGATGGTCGATCCCGTCGCCGGTTCCGCAATAAGCTCCCTTCTCCGCGCCCAGTCGGCGAGTGCGCCTGCCGCCATCGTCGCGCTCAAAAGCGACCAGCAAGCGACGCAAGCCATCATCAACCAGCTTCAAAACAGCGCGGCTCAAAACAAGGCCGTTTCCGCCTCTCCATCCAAAACCGCCCTGATGCCCGCCAGCGGCACCCTTCCTCGCGGCAGCCTCGTCGACAAGCTGGTCTGAGTTCAAAACCGGCGTCATTCGTCTTCCATCCGGTACCATTTCACCAATTTCTGCAATCCGGCGCATACTCTATTCATTGCCTGCGCATCCGGCATGACATCATAACAAACAATTGTCATGACAGGATCACAATCGTCCTTCCCCATTGCGCATAGCGCGTTGCGCCATCGACGGTACGCCGCCTCTTCGGCATCGGTGCGCTCGTTCCACGAGCCGAAAGGACTGAACGTCGTGCGCGACGGGTTGTAGCTTCCGATCAGGCGTTCCTCGAGCCCCGCGCGCCGGAAATCCAGCTTGAGACGCAAAGCCGCTTCCCGTTGAACGCAGGTAATGACGCCGCGCATGACCAGCGCGTCCAGAAGATGCTCTTCCGTGGCGCGCGCGGCCATGATCCCGGCCCGTTCCGTCAACTCGAGCGCCCGCCGGGAATGCTGCCACCGCTCATCGGGTCCGTAATCGGCAACAACGCGGTTTGAACGGAACCGCCGGTCGCTCGCTACCGGCTCGCGGCGCATGCCCATAAAGCCCCTCCCTCGACGTTTGACTTCCGGAAGGCGGCAATGTATCCATTCTGGATACGCTTGTCCATAAAAAAGTAACCATTTTGTACTACACTGTTTTGCCTGAAAAATTCGTTCTTTTACGGGGATTTTCGCCATGAACCGCATCCGCGAATACCGCAAGGCGCGGGGTTGGAGCCTGCAAAAACTGGCCGACGCCGCCCGCACCAGCAAAAGCCAAATCGATAAGCTTGAGAAGGGGTTACGCCGTCTTACGGTGGACTGGATGGTCCGTCTCGCGCGCCCTTTGGGGTGCGATCCGCGCGACTTGCTGCCCTCTTCGGACCCCAAAATACGCGCCTGCGTGCCCGTTTCCCCAACGGGAGCGTTGCCCGTCTTCGCCCTTAAGCGCGGAAAAAAACAGGAGATGTTTTTAACCAGGGAAGCCGTTGATAAAGTTCCCCGTCCGCCCATGCTCGCGCACGTGAAAGACGCCTATGCGCTTTATGTCGTGGACAAGTCGATGGTGCCGATGTACCGCCCGCGCCAGCTTTTGTTCGTGAACCCTTACAAGCCGCCCGCGCCGGGCAACGGCGTGATTGTCGTTTTGAACGACGGCGCGGTTTCGATACGGGAATTTGTGGCGCAAAAACAAGATAGTGTCGTCGTCCGCGCGCACCATCCCTCGCGCCGCGACGCCACGCTCGCGCTTGCCTCCATCGCCGCCATCCACGCCATCGCAGGCGTGTGGGAGGCGGGGTGAATAAACAAACAAACGACAAAGAAACCTTTGTCATTCGGCAACGGCAAAATGTTGTGCATGCCGCCGTATGAAACACTAAGGGCGGGATAAAACCCGCCCTTCGTAAAGAGTGGGCGGTGTTTGTGTCTTAGGGTCGCCCAGCCCGCACAAAATGACACTTAAGTTTTGCTTGCGATAAGCGCCATTTCCAGATTTGCTGTGGGGACTATACGCCCGCCGCGCAAATCCTGCAACTTTTTTTTCGGGAGGCTCCCATGCAAAAAACGATATGGGGTTTCGATATCGGAACGACATCCATCGGATTCGCCGTGCTCAAACACGACGAACAAAGGAACGAAGGCGAAATCGTCTGGATGGGATCGCGCATTTTCCCCGAAGGCGTCACGGAAAAGGAACGCGAGCCGCGCAACAAAAAACGCCGCGACGCGCGCATGATGCGCCGCCAAAACCGCCGCAAGAAATTGCGCCGCCGCCTGATCGAGGAATTGCTTCAGGAAAAGGAAATGCTGCCCGCGTTCGATTCAAGAGAATGGCGCAGCATAACCGGCGCCGATCCATGGAGCCTGCGCGTTCGCGCGTTGACGGAAAAGCTCGATCCCATGGAGCTCGGGCGCGCGATCTATCATCTCCTCAAGCGCCGGGGCTTTAAAAGCAGCCGCCTTGAAACGAATGAAGAAAAGAAAAAAGAATCCGGCGAAATTGCGAAAGAAATCGGCGCGCTGGCGGAAAAAATGGAAGGCCGCACGTTGTCGCAAACGCTGGCGGAAGAACCTAAAAAGCGCAACCGCCATACCGGGCGCGACATGGTGGAGGACGAGTTCAACCGGCTTTGGGACGCGCAGAAAAAACATCACCCTTCCCTTTTGACGGACGATTTTAAAAACGCCCTGTATCAAATCGGCTTTACGCAACGCCCCGTATTCTGGCGCACGGCCACGCTGGGAACCTGCCGCCTTGAGCCGGATTCCCCCGTTTGCCTCAAGGCCTCGTGGGAAGGCCAGCAGTATACCGCTCTGCAAAAGCTGAACAGCCTTCGCCTGACCACGGGCAACAACCGCCCCTTGCGCGATGAAGAAAGGGAAATCGTTTATAACCTTCTTATGGATCAGCAAAGCGTGACATTCGGCGGAATCCGCAAGGCCCTGAAAAAAATATGGCAGGAACAAGACGAAAACATCCAGCAAAAATTCAATTTCGAGGTTGGCGGCGACAAAAGCCTTCCCGGCAACGTCATGGAAGCCAGGCTGCGGAAAATCTTCGGCAAGGACTGGCCGGAGCATGCCCTTAAGGACAAAATCCGGGATGAGCTGGCCCACCGCCTGCGCGTCGTCGATTACGGCGAAATAGGAAAGAAGAAAATCGTCATCCGCAACAACCCGGCGCAGATCGAGGACGAACGCCAAAAATTCGTCCGTTACGCCAAAGAGCATTGGCAAGCGACGGACGAACAGGCCGAGGCCCTGTCAAACATAGAACTTCCCCCCGGCTGGCTCAGCCATTCGGCGAAGGCCGTCCGCAAAATGCTGCCCTATCTTGAGGAAGGCCGTCTTTACAGCAGCAAGGACCCGGAAAACATGGGGGCCATGCAGCTTGCCTATCCCGATTTCAGGGACGACGAGCAAGAGGCGCTGGCCCGCCTGCCCTCGCATCCGCGCAAAATGCCGGACTTGCGCAACCCCACGGTGAACCGCGCCCTGAACGAACTGCGCAAGGTCGCCAACAACCTTATCGGCGCCTTCGGCAAACCCGATTTGATCCGGATCGAGCTGGCGCGCGATCTCAAGCTTTCGGGTAAAAAGCTGGCCGAGGTCAACAAAAAGCTGCGGGAACGCGAAGCCGAACGAAAGAAGGCGAAGGAAGACTTTGCCGATCATAAAATCGAAAACCCGAGCGGCAGCGATATTGAAAAATGGCTTCTGTGGAAGGAATGCAAGGAATATTGCCCCTATACGGGCAACAAAATCGGCTGGGACGAACTTTTCGGCTCCAACGTCAAATACCAGATCGAGCACATCTTTCCGCTTGGCCGTTCGCTCGACAATACGTTCGCCAACAAAACTTTGTGCCATGTCGACGTCAACCGCGAAAAAGGCAACAAAACGCCCTTTGAATATTTCGGCCCGGAGAAAATAAAGGAAGTCGCGCAGCGCATATACGGCGTTTTGCCCGACAACAAGGTGCGCCGTTTCATCAAGGACGATTTTCTTGAAATCGGCGACGCGGAATACGACGAAAGGCAATTGCGCGACACGGCCTATATCGCCACGGAGGCGCGGAAGTTCCTCCAGCGCCTTTTCGGCAACGCGCCGGAAGACATGACAAAAGTCGAAACCTGCAATGGCCGCGTCACATTCATGCTCAGGCGCTTTTGGGGCTTGAACACGATCCTCGGCGATACGGGGGAAAAGAACCGCGCCGACCACCGGCACCACGCCGTGGACGCCGTGGCCATCGCCATGACCACCCGCGCCTTTGTCAAGCGTTTAAGCGACGCCTTTTCGCCCGAGCGCCGCCCGGACGAAAAACAGTTTCCGGCTCCATGGCCGAATTTCCGGCATGACGTCGAAGACCGGACCGGGCAAATCGTCGTTTCGCATAAGGTCATGAAAAAGGTCAGCGGGCCGTTGCACGAGGAAACGTCGCTCGGCGATACCGGCTTTTCGCATCCCGACAACCCGAAGCTTCGCCGCTATGTCAAGCGCAAGGCGGTGAAAGACCTCACGCCCGGCGATATAAAGGCCATCCGGGACGAAGGCATCAAGCGCCTTATCGTCGCGCATGTTTGCGATCAGAAACTCGATCCGGAAAAAGCGGGCGATTTAAAGAAGGCTTTTGCCAAACAGGTGACGATGGTTTCGAAAAACGGCGAAGTCGTTCCGGTTAATCGCGTGCGCATTTTTGTCGATCAGCAGCCGCACCTTATGGTTCAAAGGAACGCCCGCACCAAAGCCTATGCCGACCCCGGCGACAATCATCACATGGCGATTTACAGGGGCGGTAACGGGAAAATTGACTTTGAGGTCGTTCCCCTGTTCGAGGCGGCAAGGCGGCTTGCGAACAAGGAGCCGGTTATCCGGAAAACGTCATCCACAGGCGCAAAGCTTGTTATGTCGCTGGCTTCGGGGGATATGCTGTGTTTTAACGCAGAAAATAGCGAAAAAGCGTACCGCTATGTGAGCAGCGTTTGGGCTGCTGGTCGTGTTGTATTGCACAACCAAACACGAACAAGAGATGATGTCTGGAAAAGGCCTACAATCAACTCATTATTAGGCGAAAATGTTCTAAAAGTCTCCGTAGACCCTATTGGCCGCGTGCGGCCGACCAATGATTAAGCGGACGATCGAAATATCGAGCGGCCCCTGCCGCCTTCATATCCGCAACGGCCAGCTTGCCGTCGAACGCCCGGAAGAAGAGGAAAAAATCGTCCCGAGCGACGACATCGGCGTATTGATCCTCGACAATCCGGCCATAACCCTGACGCAAGGCGTTTTCAACGTTCTGGCCGAAAAAGGCGCCGTGATCGTGACCTGCGGACCGGACCATCATCCGGCGGCGGTCCACATGCCCCTGACCGGACACGCGGAACAGACGCGCCGACACATCGTCCAGATCGAGACGAAGGAGCCGCTTAAAAAACGCCTTTGGCAGTCCATCGTGGCCGCAAAAATCCGGATGCAGGGACTTACGCTCAGGCATTGCAACGCCCGGGACGAAGGACTGGAGGCTTTTTCCAAAACGGTCCGGTCCGGCGATCCGGACAACCGCGAAGCGCAGGCGGCCCAGCGTTACTGGCCCGCCCTTTTGGGCAAGGACTTCCGGCGCTTTCGCGGAGGTCTGCCGCCGAACAATTTCCTGAACTACGGTTATATGGTCCTTCGCGCCGCCATGGCGCGGGCCGTTTGCGCGGCGGGCCTTATCCCCGCGCTCGGCCTGCACCACCATAACCGGAACAACGCTTTTTGCCTGGCGGACGATTTGATGGAGGTCTTTCGCCCCTGCATCGATTTGCGCGTCGTGGAAATCGTTCAAAAAAATATGGCGCAGGACGATCTCAACCGCGAACACAAGCGCATTCTTCTCGGCGCGTTGCAGGACGCCTTGCCCATCGGCGGCGAGCGCCGCATGATGGCTTCGGCCATGCAAACGCTGGCGCAATCGCTGGCGCGATCTTTCGAGGAAGCGGAAAACAGGCTTGTTCTCCCCACCGGCTTGCCGGAAAGCGTTGCCATGGACCATTTCCAGATAAGATTGGATCAAAAAACAGGCGTCATGCCCGCGAAGGCGGGCATACATCTTGTTGAAACACAAATGGATTCCCGGCAACCAAAACGCGGTTCCGGAAACGACGACAATTCGGCTTAACCGGGTTTTTCTCTGGATGAATGAAAAACGTGAAATCAAACCGTACGCCTTGCTGACCATGTGGGTGATCGCTCTTTTCGACCTCCCGACGGAAACGAAAGAGCAGCGACGGGCCTATACGCGCTTCAGAAAAGACCTGTTGCACGACGGCTTTACGATGATGCAATATTCGGTTTACCAGCGCCATTGCGCGAGTTTTGAGAACGCCGAGGCCCATATCGGCCATATGGGCAACCGGCTGCCTGCGGAAGGAGAGGTTCGCTTTGTCACCATCACCGACAAGCAGTTTTCGCGAATCAGGACGTTCTGGGGAAAAAAGCGCCAGCCCCGCCCGGAAAGCCCGGCCCAGCTCGAATTTTTCTGAGCCGGACCGGTGTTTTTCCCTTATGTTTCAGGCAGTTGCCGGAACCATAGTATAGCAAATCTGGAAACGGCCGCAAACCGCAGCACAACATTCTCCGCAATCCTTGACGCGGTAAGTATAGCAAATCTGGAAACGGCCGCAAACCGCAGCGCGATGATGAGCCAAAACATTTTCCGGCAAAAGTATAGCAAATCTGGAAACGGCCGCAAACCGCAGCCGGTTACGCGCACCAAAACGTATTATGAAGAGTATAGCAAATCTGGAAACGGCCGCAAACCGCAGCGTTCCCATCACTGTGCTTCTACAAACTTGCAGTATAGCAAATCTGGAAACGGCCGCAAACCGCAGCCTTACCGATGGGGAGGCGTGCGATATTTGAGTATAGCAAATCTGGAAACGGCCGCAAACCGCAGCTGTCATGGCTGGTTACTCCTCCGGGGTTAGAGTATAGCAAATCTGGAAACGGCCGCAAACCGCAGCGTCGAAGAATCTGCGCGCCCGCTTTTTATAAGTATAGCAAATCTGGAAACGGCCGCAAACCGCCACCGCTTTACGGCGCCGCCTTGCCGCGCGCCGCCTTCATCAAACTGGCCGCAATCGCAACGGCAAGGATCGCCATGATCGCCACCAGCGAGATCGAAACGGGTATTTTGATCCAATCGGCGATAAGCATTTTCACGCCGACGAACGTCAGTATGGCCGCCAGTCCGTACTTGAGCAGCGAAAAGCGGTCGCTGAGGCCCGCGACGAGAAAATACATGGACCTTAGGCCGAGGATCGCGAACAAATTCGACGTCAAAACGATAAAGGGATCGGTCGTGATGGCAAAAATGGCCGGGATGCTGTCGACGGCGAAGATCACGTCCGAAATTTCCACCATCACCAGCGCGAGAAAAAGGGGCGTCGCCATCCGCGTGCCGCCGCGCACGACGAAAAAGCGCTCGCCCTCCAGCCCTTCGGTGACCGGATACCGTCTGCCGATCCATCGGACAACGGGATTATTCGCGATGTCCATATCGTGTTCGGCCAGCCACGCCATCTTGATTCCCGTGAAGGCGAGAAAAGCGCCAAAGACGTAAAGCAACCAGTGAAACTCGGCGATCAGCCAGCTTCCGGAAAAGATCATCACGGTGCGCAATATGACGGCGCCCGCGACGCCATACAGCAGAACGCGGCGCTGTAGCTCCAGCGGTATCGCGAAGTATCCGAAAATCGTCATCCAGACAAAAACGTTGTCGACGGCAAGCGCCTTCTCGACCACATAGCCCGTCAGGTAAGCGATTGTTTTTTCGTTCGCGAACTCGCGGCCGAACGCGCCGTCGAGATGCCACCAAAGCCCGCCCGCGAAAAGAAGGGCCGCCCCCACCCATGTGACGGACCAGAACGCCGCTTCCTTCATGGATATGCGGCGCTTTTTCCCGCCTCCGGCGGCGAAAAGGTCTACGGCGAGCATGGCGAGCACGATGCCCGCGAACGCCGCCCACATCCACCACGCGCCTATCGATTCCAACGCCGCCTCCTCTCCCGAAAGCGAAAAGGGCCCTCCGACCGGAAGGCTCATGCCTTTCCGTTTATTCTATCGCGCGTATCTTTCCAACGGAAAAAAAAGGCTTACGACGCCGGCGTCGCGGGGGGAACCTGATCGACGAGGTAGCGGATGGCGTCGTCGTACTTCTCGGCGGGCAGGCATTTGACATTCGGGATGTTGAAGCGGTCCGCGAACTGGCGCTCGACGCGGAACTCGGTCTGTCCGGTGATATGCGCCACATAGGCGACAAGGGCCGTAAGCGACGTCATCTCAAGCGGGTTCAAAAGCTGGACGGGCGCCGAATCGCCTTTCATCCATTGGCGAATGGCTTCGCTGCCGGATTCCGGAACGGCGTCGGACGAATTCGAGGCAGGCGGCTTGGGCGGAGTCTTGTTCATCCCTTAAATCCTTTTGCGGCCAATATAGTCTTTTTTATGTCGAAATACCCGGGGGTTGCTTTTGAAAATAAATTGCTTGGCAATATGCTTAACGGCCCTAACCCCTTAGCCTCCTTATACATACCCCTGAAGGGTAAGTAAATACCTTTTTTTAGTTGCGCACATCTTTCTTTTGCCCTATATGAAAATTACCATTCCGCATCAACAACGACCCCGCTATAAAGCGACTAAAATAGTCAAAAAGAGCTATGAAACCGTAAGTTTGCTTGATGGGGATAACCCAAAAACGTTAAGTTCTGACCATGCGTGGTTGTTCAGAACGTCGCGAAAAGGTTGTATAATAGATGCTTACTGCCGGACAATTGAGAGCTGCACGAGGATTGCTGGATTGGACGCGGGCCGAACTGGCAAAGGCTGCGGGCGTGTCGCCGGAGACGATCAAGAATATCGAACACGGCACGTTCAAGCCGCAAGAAGCGACGGCAGCCGCGATCGAGAAGGCGTTTGGCAATCATGGAGTTGAGTTTGCCGAGGATGAAGGCGTCCGTCGACGGTACAATCCAATTATTAATTATGAAGGACGTGATGACTTCAAGCGCTATGCAGATGATGTATATCAAATACTTCTGAAAAACCCTGATGCGCGTCATATTTATATTTTTGGCAATAACGATAAGGAGTTTATAGAGGCTTTGGGAGATTATGCCTCTGTTCATTTAGAGAGAATGGCAAAATTGCCCGATCTGGATTTTAAGACTCTTGTTGTTGAAAACAATGATACTTTTATGACAGATTATATTGAATACAGACGGATGCCCCAGGTTTCATATGCCATTCCTTTTAGCGTTTATGGAAACCGTTTTGATTTTATAATATATGGCGAGGGATCGCATTTTCCTAAAGTGGTCGCGATTAAATCGCAAGTCGTTGCTGACGCTTATCGTGGACAATTTCTGGCGATGTGGAAAATATCAAAGGAAGTTAAAGGCGTTTAATTATTTGTTTTTGCTAAACGGAGAAAAGAAAGATCATAGGCCGGGATAATGGTTGATACACAGGTAGCATCAAACGGTGCCGGTATTCCGCCCGGCATGTTGGCCCGCAAGAGGCAGCCGCCCGGCTCTTCTTCGCGCGCCCGGGTGCGTGCGCTCTCTCCCCACCAACGCCAGTATGAGGCGCGCGAAGTTGCCGAATTTTTCGATGAGTTCAACAACAGCACAGGACGTCCGGAACTTTTTTTCGGTTATCTGGCCGGATCTCTTAATGCTAGCCGCCTCACGAATAATAGGAATGAAACCGTAACCCAACAAAAAATTGCCGTCGATTTCGGGTGCGGAACCGGCTGGCTAACGCCGCGTTTGCATGATCTTGGTTTCAACACTGTGTATGGAATCGACACTTCCGAAAGCATGTTGCAAATTGCTTTTCGCAAAACTCTTGAAGTCAACAGCGATCTAATCAACTCGGGAAAAGTAAGGTATTTTTCGGAAACTCCCGAGGAAATAAAGGGAAAATGCAGTTTTGTCGCCGCCCTTCACGTTCATTACCATTTTGAAGACTTAACGGAATTACAAACAAATTTCTTTGGCATAATTGCCTCAATGCTTGATTCTCGCGGCGAGGCAATATTGGTCGGATGTCCATCGGACTATATCCGCAACACTCCGGAACACTTTCAAAACAAGGTTCACAAAGACAATGTCCCTGACAACATCCGGTCAATGGCATCCTCACTTAAGTTCCTGGCCGATAAAGACGGATTTGTTCCTCTTTCCTCGCTGCCCCCATACCCGCTTAAAGACGGGGAACAAATGAAAGTTGTATTTAAGGCCTTCAACGGAAACGGAGTGGAAAAGAGCATATCCCTCAAGGACACTTTTTGGAGCGACTGTGCCTTAATTGACGCCGCCAGCCGCGCCGGTTTGCATCTTCTCTGCCGCCAGGATCTGAGTTGGCGTTCGCACCCCCATGCTTATATGATGATGCATTTCAGAAAACAGTATAATCGTGATTGCGCTCGTTAATCATCTATCTATCATACGTATATTCCCTCATCGTTTTGGGCTTTCCTAAAAACCCACCTCCACCTCATCGACCTTAAGTTCCCGTCCTTCCGTCCGCACAAACTCGAGCGCGGCGCCCTCCGCCACGGTTCCTTTCGTCACAAAGGGGAAGCAGAAGGCCATGGATTCCTGGCTGGCGCCGGAATGTTCGCCGATCAGGATTTTCACCTTCACGACGCGCTGAAACTTTTCTTTTTCAGCCTGTTTTTCAATGATGCGAAGGACGCTTTCGCAGAGCGACATTTCATGCATCGGCAAACTCGCGCTCGATCCGAACCTCTACCTCCGCAAGCGCGGCTTCGACTTCCGGCGACAGCGGCGCGCCGAATTCGAACGCGCGGCCTTCAATGCCATAAACGACAAGCTCTTGCGGGAGCCTGTTCAACTGCCTTGCCAACTCCACCGCCTCGGCAAGACTGAAGAGATGGCTGGAATAATGAAACGTCCCGCCCCCGAGGCGATCAACATTCGCATCGAAACGCTTCACCGTCCCCACGGCCGCGCCGGACTTCATGGCATCGACAATAACGGTCTTTTGCGCGCCTTCCCAAAGGTCCATGAGCGACACGCCCTCGCCGCCGTGATCCACAATGTCCACATGGAGGCTTTTCAGCGTTTTGTTTTCCCTAAGCCTTTCGGCCAGACGCGGACCCGCCGCATCGTCGCCGCGATGGGGATTGCCAATGCCGAGAAAGAGAAACCTCGCAGCCAAGCCCCAACCCTATTCCCGGATCATCGTCAGCTTGAGGAAGTGGGCGGAACAGGAGATGCAAGGATCGTAATTGCGGATCGTCTGTTCGCAGCGCAGCTTGAGCGATTCATCGTCCATGCCAAGGTTTTCCCGGACGACTCCGAGCAAATCGCGTTCGATTTGGGGACAATTTTGGGCCGTAGGCGGCACGATGTTGGCGTACAGTATAAGCCCCCGGTTGTCGATTTTGTAACGATGCACGCAAATGCCGCGCGGCGCTTCGGTGCAGCCCGCGCCCTCGCTTGCCTTAACCTCCGCCTCGATAAAAGGACGATCCGGCTCCTCGTAATCCTGGATAAGACGCAAGGCCTCTTCACAAGCGTAAAGAGTCTCAATCATGCGCACGAGAATGCTTTGATAGGGGTTGTTGCAAACAGGCCCCAGGCCGACGTCCTTCGCCACCGATTTGGCAAGTTTGGTCAATTGCTTGTAGTTGTTGTTGTAGCGCGCGTTCGGCCCCACGAGGTAAGGCTTTTTGTCCTTCACGGTTCGCCCGTGCAACGCGTTGGAGTGTTCGACATGCTCCTCATAGAAGTGGTCGAAAAATTCGCCGACAGGAATGTCGATCCCACGGTTGCTGACGATGCGGCCTTCAACAATCGCGTATTCGTCCGGGTTATGAAGCGAGACGCTATGGTAATCGTATTCATAATCCGGAAAGTCGAACGTGCCAAAAAGTTTGGTTATCTCCACGGACGCCTCAATACCCCATTTCAGGGGATCGATCAGGGCCTTCAACGCTTTCTTGTCGGGGATTTTGTAGAAACCACCAACGCGCGTGTTGACCGGATGAATGGCCCGGCCTCCCCCGATAACTTCAAGAATGTCGTTGCCGAGCTTTTTGAGCTTAAGCGCCTTTTCCACCACTTCCCTGTTTTTCGCGGCCAGCTGGAGAATGTCGTCCAACCCCAGAAAATCCGGCGCATGAAGCATGGCCGCGTGCAACACATGGCTTTCGATCCATTCACCGCAATACAGGATTCGGCGCAGATCGCGGATCGGCTTCGTGATCCGGATGCCCAGAGCCTGTTCCATCGCCTGCTCGGCGCCCATCAGGTACGCCACCGGGCAAATACCGCAGATACGTGCCGTAATGTCCGGCGCTTCGGCATAGCTGCGGCCCCGCAAAAAAGCTTCGAAGAAACGCGGCGGCTCGAAAATACGGAACTTGATTTCCTGAATTTCGCCGTCCTTGACGCGAACGGTCAGGGCGCCCTCGCCTTCCACGCGCGACAGCTCATCCACCTTAATGACACGCGTGCCTTTGACCGCCGCTTTCTTTGCGACCGGTTTCGCGGCTTTGGTATTTTTGATCTTGGCCGTCATGTCCTGTTCCCTTCCTTCAATCAGCCTTCGCCCGCTTTGCGGAAAGCCTCGGCGTTCGCGTTATAGCTGCGGTAGAAGTCGCGAATGCTTCGCCTGTCCATGCCCACCTTCGACAGCTGTTTGCTGAGGCTTTCGGTGTTCGGCGTCTCCATCGGGCCGAAACACCCGTAGCACCCCCGGTCCGAAGCCGGGCACAGATTGCCGCACCCGGCATGCGTCACGGGCCCAAGGCAGGGAATGCCGCGCGACACCATGACGCACACGGTCCCCGCGCGCTTGCATTCGACGCACTGGCTGTAATGCGGGACATTGGGCGCGCGTCCGTTGATCAGGGCGTTGATGACCTCGACAAGCTGCCATTTGTTGATGGGACAGCCGCGCAGCTCAAAATCCACCTGAATGTGGTCCGCGACGGGAGTCGACGTTTTCAGCGTATGGATGTATTCGGGATGCGCGTAAACCGCGCGCGTATATTCCTCAACGTCGGCGAAATTCTTCAGGGCCTGAATGCCGCCGGACGTCGCGCAGGCCCCGATGGCCACGACGATTTTGGACTGGGCGCGAATTTTTTTCAGCCGTTCGATGTCGTGCGGCGTTGTCACCGAACCCTCGACCAGCGACACGTCGTAAGGCCCCGCAATCACGGCACGCGTCGCCTCGAGAAAATAGCCGATTTCGATCGCGCCCACGACGTCGAGAAGTTCTTCCTCGCAGTCGAGCAAACTTAACTGGCAGCCGTCGCACGAGGAGAATTTCCACACCGCGATTTTGGGCCTGAAACGCGCCGCTTTTTTAACCGGCGGAGGGCTTTTTTTCGCAATTTTCCTTTTGGCGCTCGTCATCTCAAAGCTCCTTGATGCTCAACGCGGAAGCGATTTTGTCGTAGCTGTAAACGGGACCGTCCTTGCAAACAAAATCGGCCCCCCACTGGCAGTGGCCGCAAAGGCCGACGCCGCATTTCATATTGCGTTCCATGGACAGATAAAGTTTTTCCGGCGGCAGGCCGTTTTCAAGCAACGCCTTGGCCGTGAAGTGCATCATGATTTCAGGGCCGCAAACGAATGCCGCCGTTTTGGCGGGATCGAAACTGCCTTTGGTAATGAGTTTCGGCACGACGCCGGTGCAGCCTTTCCAACAATCGGTCGCGCGGTCCACCGTCAACCGGACTTCCATGTCGAGGCGCGCGCGCCAGCCTTTCACCTCGTTCATGAAAAGCATGTCTTCCGGCGTTCGCGCGCCGCAAAGCACCGTCACGACGCCGTATTTTTTGCGGTTGTTCATGGCGTGGTAGATCGCGGGACGCAACGGCGCAAGGCCGACGCCGCCCGCGACGAAGAGAAGATCCATGCCTTCCTCTTTGGCAACGGGCCAATCTGTGCCGAATGGCCCGCGCACGCCGACCGTGTCGCCAGCTTTCAGCGCGTTGATCGCCGACGAAACCTTGCCGACGGAACGCGTTGTATGAACCAGAACGGAGGTTTTCGACGCGTCGCCGCTTATGCTGATGGGAATTTCGCCCACGCCGAAGACATAAAGCATGTTGAACTGGCCCGGCTTGAAGAAGAACGCGCCGCCGTTCTCGGGCTTCAATTCCATAGTGAAGGTATCCGCCAATTCTTTCCTGACCCCCATCACGCGGAAAGGACGCGGCAGCATGGGATCGCCCTTTTGCGTTCCTTTCGCTTTTTCCTTCGTCTTGACGGCTGTGTTTGTCATCGCCGGATTCCCCTGTTCCTCGTCGCCGGGACTGTCCCGGACGCTTTCGCCTAACGGCTTGTGTATTTGATGGCTTTCGCTTCTTCCGTAATGTCGATGCCGACGGGGCACCACGTGATGCACCGCCCGCAGCCGACACAGCCGGACGTGCCGAACTGGTCGTGCCAATTCGACAGTTTATGCGTCATCCACTGGCGATAGCGCGAAAAAGCCCCGGGTCTCACCGCGCCGCCGTGAATGTAGCTGAAATCCACGGAAAAGCAGGAATCCCACAGACGCCAGCGCTCGGCGTGATCGCCGGTCAAATCGGTCGCCTCTTCCACCGTGTTGCAGAAACACGTCGGGCAGGCCATCGTGCAGTTGGCGCATGTCAGGCAGCGTTTGGCCACCTCTTCCCAGCGCGGATGTTCGAGGTTTTTCTTCAGCAGCTTGTCGACATCCGGCGGCATGGCTTTGCTTATCTGGCGGCGCGCGCGCGCAAGTGCGTTTTCTTCGGCCCTAAGGTCCTCGTCCGTCGCCTTGCGCTTCGGCAGAACGTCCAGCACCATAGACCCGCGCTTGCTTCCGGATTCCATAACAAAGAAGTGTTTTTCCTTGTCGAGAATTTCCGTCAGCAGCAAATCGTAGCCCTGGTCTTTTTTCGCCTGGGGACCTGTGCCCATCGACTCGCAAAAACATGTCTTGGCAGCCCGGCTGCAATTCACGGCCACCAGCAAGACCTTGCTCCGCCGCGCGCAATAGCCCGGATCGGCGCATGCGGCGCTTTTGTTTTCCGGGTCATATCCGAAGACCTTGTCCTGAATGCGTATGGCCGCCAGCTCGCAAGGACGAACGCCGATGAACGCATAGGGCACGTCGTTCTCGACAACCGTTTCGGCCTTAAAACCGTTTCCGTTGCGCGCAACGTCCAGAAGCTTCTGGCGCGGGGGAAAAAGGTATTTCTTCCAACTCGTCGGGCCGACAACGTATTCGAAATACGCGCCCGGCGCGCCTTTTACGAGGCGGTAATGCCCGCCGTCCTGTTCGTCGGAAACGCCTATTGGAAGGTCATTGGGGGACGATATTTCTTCGTAAACAACGGCTCCATCGCGCACGCGCGGGCCGATCGTTTCATAGCCGACTTTGGCCAAAACCTTGAAAAGCTGGGCAAAGCCCGCTTCGTCAAGGACAACCTTTGCGCCGGTGGAAACGGCCGCTGTTTTCGATTGTGCTTTGTGCATGAAGGTACCCTGGGATCGAGTCAACACTTGCCCCAATTTCGCCCACACCGTATGTCTGCAGGTCATCCCGCACAGCGCGGACGAGCCTGCTTCCTTCCGGCTTCAGGCGTTAAGAGTCGCTTGGGAGGCGTATTTTTTAGACGCTATATAATAGAGCAAGTCTTGCCCAAACATTAAAGCTCTTTTTTCCGGCGGAACAAATGTTTGGAGACGCCCGGTATTTCAACTGGTTAGAGATTCTTCATTACGAAATCGCATCAAGAAATTTGGTGAAACGAATCACAGCCCTGCGTTAGAGTTATTCCATGAGCCAGGTCGCCCGCATCACCATATCTATTGAAGAACCGCTTCTGAAGCAGTTCGAATCCTTCGTCGCCGGCAACGGTTACCCGACGCGTTCGGAAGCCATCAAGGGCTTGATGCGCAAGGCCCTTATCGAGGAGGAATGGCAAAAAGGCACGGACGTCGCGGGCGCCATCAGTATCGTTTACGACCATCATAAAAGCGGCGTTCTCCGGAAACTCGTGGATGTCCAGCACGATTTCGGTTCGCTCATCGTCTGCACGCAGCACGTTCACCTCGACCACCATAACTGCATGGAAGTTCTTGTGGTGCGCGGGCGGGCCGTCGGCATACGTTCGCTTTTGTCGAAGCTTAAGTCCATCAAAGGTCTGAAGCACAGTTCGCTTATGATGGCCACGACCGGAAAGGGCGTCGATTGACGTTTCCCGTTATTATGGGCTTGCAGTATTACGATTTATTATTTAGTAATACCTCCCGTCAGGGAGGAAACCATGAAAACATTTGCGCCTTTGCGTACCGGCCTTTTAATCGTCGCAGCTTTATGCCTTTCCGTGTCACATGCCGTATGGGCCGCCGGGGAAGAAGGCCCGGAGCACGCCAAGATCAACACCGCCGACGCCTCCCCTGCCGATCCCGGCAGCTATGAAATTGAGGTGGTTTACGGCTATGAGTGGGCGAACCATGCGTGGGACGCCAACGGCGACCGCATGGCGCGAGGCTTCAAGCGCGAGCACGTGGCCACCCTTACCCTGACGGCCGGAATCCTCGACAACCTCGATGTCAACATCGGGGGAAGCTACGACTGGCTCAAGGACAAGGCCAACGATTACGACGATTCCGATGCGCTGTTCGGCCCCGTGAAGGGCGATCACTTTGGCGATATTTCGTTCGGCGCGCGCTACCGTTTTCTCAATAACGAAAGCTATAAACTCGAACTCGCCTACAGCACCGGTTTCACCGCGCCTACGGGGAGCTGGAACGGCGAAAAGGAAATCGGCACCGGCCAGGAATACTGGAGTTGGGATCAAACCCTCGAGGCCAGCAAGGACTGGGGCAAGTGGACGGCCAATGCCGATGTCGGTTTCGCGCTTCCCTTTGGCGACAGGCTGGGCAGCGCGCGCGGCACATTCAACGCGGATATCGCGGCAGGTTATCAGATTTTACCGTGGCTTCAGCCGGAATTGGAGGTGAACTACAGCCGCGACTTCGTTGCGGACGACGACGCCTATGTCCTTGCGCTGACGGGCGGTTTCGTCATGCCCATCAACGAGCGTTTCCGTCTCAACACAGGCATCCAACGGGCGGTCGCCGGGCAAAACGAGGACAAAACTACCGCCTTTACCGCCGGGCTTAAAGTCGCCTTTTAAGGAAAGGAAAGAACCCATGCATATCCCTGACGGTTTCGTTTCCGGCCCCATCAACGCGGTTGCCGCTGTGGCGTCCGTGGCCGCCCTTGCCTACAGCCTCCGGAAGGTCAAACGCGAATTCAAAGACAAGGACTTTGCCGTGCCTCTTATGGCAGTCATGGCTGCCTTTGTTTTTGCCGCGCAAATGCTGAACTTTCCCATCGGCGGCGGAACAAGCGGGCATTTTCTTGGCGCCGTCGTTGTCGCCACCCTTTTGGGACCATGGAGCGCCTGTATCGCGCTTGCGGTCGTTCTGGTCATTCAGGGTTTGCTGTTCGCCGACGGCGGCATCTCCGCGCTGGGAACCAATATCCTGAACATGGGGATCGTCGGCGGGATTGTCACCTATCCCGTTATGCGCTGCTTGCGCGCGATTCTTCCTGCGGGCCGTGGCGGCTATCTGGCTTCAGTCGCCGCGACAAGCTGGTTCAGCATCGTTCTGGCATCAAGCGTCTGCGCCCTTGAACTGGCCCTTTCCGGCACAAGCCCCCTCGGTATAGCCCTTCCCGCCATGGCCGGAACGCACGCGCTGATCGGCATTGGCGAAGCATTAATTACAACGGCCGTTCTGTCGGCTGTCGCCATCGCACGGCCCGATATTATCCCCGATTGGGCCAATTTAAAGGTATCCGAAGGCGCCACATCGACTCTTCAAAAGGCAACCAGGGGTCTTACGATGGCCGGTCTGGCTTCGGCCGTCGCTTTGGCCCTGTTTGTCAGTCCCTTTGCTTCCGGTTACCCGGACGGTCTTGAAAAAGTCGCTGAAGACAAAGGCTTTCTCGAAACGGCATCGGAAGACAAGATCGTTTGGACGAAATCCATCTTTCCCGATTACAAAGTTCAAAGCATCGAATCCGAGGGTCCGTCCACCGGCATGGCCGGTTTGATCGGAACGATGGCCGTGTTCGGCTTCGGCTTCAGCGTCATTCGCCTTATGGCGCGTCCGAACATAAAAGTTTAGAGCTATCCGGTGAAGATTGGGGCCTGGACTTCCCGCGAAGGCGGGATACGGCACGACAATGGCGCTTAACGGCTTCGCATGGAACACGGCTTTATCGATCGCTATGGCAACCTGGATTCTTGCGTCCACCGTCTCGACGCGCGCGTAAAAATCCTTTCCGCGTTCTCTTTCATCATTCTGGCCGTAACAACGCCGCCGAAGCATCTTTTGGCGTTCGTGATCTATGCCGGCCTTCTTCTCTGGACGGTCGCGCTTTCGCGCGTGCCCCTTTGGCATATCGTGTCGCGCGCCGCCATCGTTATACCCTTTTCGGCTTTCGTTGCGCTCGGTCTTCCCTTTCTGGAAGGCAAGGAAACGGTGAATTTTTCAGGCATCGATCTCTCCGTCCCTGGCCTTTGGCTTTTGGCCGGGGCGGTCATGAAGGCTTCTTTGGGCGTGGCCGCCCTGGTTCTGCTTGTCTCGACCACGCCTTTTAACCGGCTTCTGGAAGGCTTGCGGCAACTGAAAGTCCCTTCGCTTTTTATCGATTTGCTGGCCCTCACCTATCGCTACGTCTTCATTTTAGCCGATCAGGCCATGAGGCTTCGCCGCGCCGCGCAAGCCCGAGGATTCAGGCCGCGATGGCTACCGCAAGCCGCCGTTATTGGACGCCAAACCGGCCATCTTTTCGTGCGCAGCTATAACCGCGCGGAAAGGATTTATGGCGCCATGCGCTTGAGAGGCTATAACGGAAGCATGCCCGCCGGACCTTCCACGGCGTTATCCGGAAAGAACGTATTGGTCTTAACCCTTGCCGTCGCTACGCTTGTTTTTGTGAGATTGTTCGCCAAATGAAAAACGCCGTGCCGATCATCGACGTTGCCAACCTTCGCTTTCGCTATCGCGACGGCATGGAAGCGCTATGCGGAATCGATCTGACCATTCATCACGGCGAAAAAGTTTGTCTGGCTGGACCCAACGGCGCGGGTAAAAGCACGTTGTTTCTTTGCCTTGCGGGCCTTTTGAAGGCCGAAGGAAAAATCGAAATCGCCGGACGCGCCCCGGACGCAAAAACGCCTTCGCCCATCGGCCTTGTTTTTCAGGATGCCGACGACCAGCTTTTTTGCCCAACGGTAGGCGACGACGTCGCCTTCGGCCCTCGCAATCAAAAATTACCGGAATCCGAAGTCGCGAAACGGGTTGCCGAATCTCTTGCCGCCACCGGCCTTTCCGGCTTTGAGCCTCGCAGCGCGCATCATTTGTCCGGCGGGGAGAAAAAACGCGCGGCGATTGCTGCCGTTCTGGCTTGCCGCCCTGAAATCCTCGCGTTCGACGAACCCTGGGCCAATCTTGACGCGCGCGCCTGTCGCGCCGTCACACGAATTTTGAAGGACAGCGGCCAGACGCTTCTCGTCGCCAGCCAGGATCTCTATCATGCGGCGGACGTTTGCAAACGTTTGATTGTTCTCGATGGCGGCAAGACCGTCGCCGACGGCCCCATGCAAAATCTACTGGCCGACAAAGGCCTTTTGGAAGCGCATGGCCTCGATTACGCCACGCGCTGTCCCCATTGCCGTCAAAGCGCGGCGTAAGCTATACCAAGTCATGAACATTCTGGGAATTCATGGCGGGCATGACGCTTCGGCTTGCGTGATACGGGACGGCAAGGCGGTTACGCACATCCTCCGCGAACGGTTGACGCGCTGCCGCCACGACACGGGCATTTGCCGCCTAACGATCCAACAAGCCCTCAAGGCCGCCGGACTCCCGCCCGGCGACATTGACGCCTGCGCCGTGACGGCGAGCCACGGCATTCCCTTTATGAGCCACGACCGCGACTATTTTAATGTCCCTACCGGTCATGGCGCGAAAGTAAACCCGCCCGCGCTTTGGGAAAACCCCGTGTCTCTCGCCGGTTTTGCCAATCACGCCGAACGGTGCGTTCATTCTTGCTTCAGTCAAAACGTCGGGATGCACACTCCCTTTAAAGCCCGGCTTGCCGGACGCGAAATCCCCGCCGTTTTCGTGGATCATCACGCCGCGCATGCCGCCGCCTCTTTCTACAGTTCCGGCTTCGACGAGGCCGCCGTTCTGACGCTCGATAGCGGAAGCAAAGAGGAATCCGGTTTTCTTTTTTTCGGACGCGGTTCCCGGCTGTTTCCGCTGACGCCTCATTTCCTTGAAACGGCTTCCTTATATAATGAAGTCGCCGCTCGTTGCGGCCTTAACGGCGCGGCAGGCGCAGGCAAGCTGATGGGGCTGTCGGCTTACGGAAAACCTATTTCTTCCGTCATTCCTGCGAAAGCAGGAATCCGGCAGCCCGCGTTCCGTCTTCGCTGCTGCGCAGCTGCGCCGGACTTAGAACAAGACCCGGCGAAGTCCGAAAGACGCAGACGGGCTGCGGGCCTCATGAGTCATATGTCGCATGGACATGCGACGCTGGATCCCCGCTTTCGCGGGGATGACACCGGCAGTTATCAAGAATTCATTGCGACGATACACGCCGCGGCCGAACGTCAAGATTACGATTTATCCGCCCTGGGCGACGCATCCCGGCTGCCCTCGCCCGTTGCCGCCGATCTTGCCGCCAGCGCGCAAAAGATTTTCAGCGACACTTTGTTCGACGCCGCCCTGGCCGCGCAGAAGGGATTGCGCGCGGCCGGTCTGGCGGCGAAAAATCTTTGCCTTGGCGGCGGCGGAGCGTTGAATTGTCCTGCGAACACGCGCCTTGCCGTCTGTGGCGATTTTGAAAACGTTTTTATCCCGCCTCACTGCGACGACGGAGGATTGTCGCTCGGCGCAGCATGGTGGTATGCGCACAACGTTCTCAACCAGCCGCGCACTCGTCAAAACGCGGATCGAAGCCGTTACGCCATGCTGGGCATCGATCACAGTCAGGAAATCGCATCCGCGATTGATGAAGCCCTCTCATGGCTTAACGTAACCGAAACTTCAGACGCCCCGAAACAAGCCGCCGAAGACCTCGCGCAAAATCGCGTTATCGGCTGGTTCGAAGGCGGCAGCGAGACAGGCCCGCGCGCGTTGGGCCACCGCTCGATTCTCGCCGACCCGCGCGACGCCAGCAACGCGCGGCGCGTCAACGCCATCAAGGAGCGCGAAACATGGCGGCCCTTCGCGCCCTCCTGCCTTTTATCGCGACTTCATGAGTGGTTCGAGGGCGGTCCGGACGCTTCGCCTTTCATGCTTTTCACCTACGATGTCAAAATGGAAAAGCGTAAAAAGGTTCCGGCCATCACGCATGTGGACGGCACGGCGCGCGCGCAGACCGTCACGCCGGAAGACGGTTGCTTGCACGCGCTTCTGGAAGGTTTCGAAAAACGAACCGGCGTTCCGATGGTCCTTAACACGTCCTTCAACGGCCCCGGCGAGCCCATCGTGGAAACGCCCCGCGATGCGCTGGCCTTCTTCCGCGATCATGAACTGGATGTGCTTTATCTTGGCCGATGGCGGATCACGCGGCGCTAACCGTCCGCTTCCAACCCAAACAACCTGTAAAATTCCGTCTTCTCCTGCCACCGTTCATCGACTTTCACCTGCAGAAACAGGTGAACGGGATGGCTCATGGCCTTGCGCATTTCCTGCCGCGCGGCCGCGCCGATCGCCTTGATCTGCGCGCCACCCTTGCCGAGAACGATCGCGCGATGGTTCGGCCGCGTCACAAGGATCGTCTGGCGGATCACGACCGAGCCGTCCTTTTTCTCTTCCCAGCTTTCCGGCACGACAATCGCGGCATAGGGCAACTCGTCATACAACTGGCGGAAAATCTGTTCACGGGTGATTTCGGCGGCCAGCAGTCTTTCGGGCAAGTCCGTCAACTGGTCTTCAGGAAAAAGCCACGGGCCTTTTGGCATAAGGGCCAGCAAATGTTTCTTGAGCGCCGGAACGCCGTCGCCCTTCAGTGCCGAAACCATAAACGTCTCGTCGAATATCCCCGTTTCGTTCAGCCGTTCGGCCAACGGCAGCAGCTTGGGCGGCTTGATCTTGTCCGTTTTGTTGAGAACGAGGACGGCGCGGCGCTTTTGCTTCCTGAGCGCCGCGACAATATCGTCCGTCCGGATGTCCGGCTGTCGCGCGGAAGCGTCGGCGATCAGCAAAACCGCATCGGCGTCCTTGAGGCTTTGCCATGCCACCTGAACCATGGCCTTGTTCAGGCGGTCTTTCGGCGTGAAAATGCCCGGCGTGTCGATCAGGCAGGCCTGCACCTTGCCCTCCGTGAGCACACCAAGCACGCGCATCCGCGTCGTCTGCACCTTGGCGCTGACGATCGAAAGCTTCTCCCCCATAAGCTGGTTGAGAAGCGTAGACTTGCCCGCGTTCGGCGCGCCCAGAATGGTTACAAACCCGGCGCGGGTGACCCTTTGTTTTGTCACTTCAAGCTCCCCAAAAGAGTTATGGTTACCATGATACTGTTATTTATAGTTAATTAGCCAAGAAAGTTTTGCTTTTCGTTTAAATAATCATTAACCTGGGTAATTATATAGTAGCGATTGATCCTTCTCGAAATTGTATTTATGGGGGGAGGTGTATTCAAGTTTGGGCGCCGTCTTAGCATCCAGCCCCACCGGATCCGCAGCGCATTTTCCACCGGCTGCCGACAGGCTTGTTTACGACCAAACCGAATCAGCGCCTGAAACAGGCGTGCACCCAATCAGCGATCATCTTTCTCAAATACCTTTCCTTGATCCGTTGAAACTCGAAGAGCAACTTCTTCCATGCGAAGACATGGATTCCTTCTTGCGGGAAACTGCGGGCATTCCTTCCTGCTATGGCGGCTCGACAATGCCTTTTTCTTCGTTATGCGATATCGAGCCGTTTTTTGGCCTCACAATTCCATGTCGCGAACTTCTAACAACCTTGAAAAAGGTTTTGGCCGATCACCCGTGGAGCAAAAAGATTGTCGAAGTCGGTGCCGGCTGCGGGTACCTCAGCGCCTTTTTCGAACGGGCCGGCTATGAAGTCACGGCAACGGATATCAAACCTGAACGTCGGCACACCCGCTATGTGCCCGTGGAGAAAAGGTCCGCCTCAGAGGCCATGAAGGCTTATCCGGATCGTTCCGTTCTCCTAAGCTGGCCCATGCCGGGACCAACGGAGGCCAGCTCTGACGAACTGCGTTCCATGAACATCAGCGGACCCTTGCTCGATTCGACGGATTACATATCCCGGGAAACCTTTCTGGACATCATCAAAAAGCTGAAAAGGGGAAATTATTTATTCTATATTCACGGCACCCATCCCGCCACCAGCGGCGAACCCTATTTTCTGAATGAAATCCGGAAGAGCTTCACCGAAATTGTTGGCGACCTGCGCCTTCCCGCTCTGCCCGACGCCGAGGGAAGCATTCTGCACGTTTTCAGGAAAGCGCCTTACTTGCTGACCTGCTCAAGGTAAACGCGCTGCGAGCCGAACTCATTTCTCTTTCGAAGCCGCAAGAAGCTGCTGCATTAGCACTTTCGCCGCCGCTTTTTCGGCCAAACGTTTTGACGGACCTTCGGCTTGCGCAGGCGGGTGGCGCTTGACCGAAACCTCGATGAGAAACTTCGGCGCGTGCGCAGGCCCCGAGCGCTCGACCACCTTATACTGGGGCAACGGCAGCCCCTGCCCCTGCGCCCATTCCTGAAGCGCCGTCTTCGGATCGTCGGGGGTTTTCTCGACAACCGTCGCTTTTTGCCAGTAACGGTGAATAAAACGCTCGGCGACGTCAAGCCCGCCGTCGAGATACATTGCGCCCATGAGCGCTTCCATGGCGTCCGAAAGCGCCGTCAGGTTTTTCCGCGCCGCGCTGATTTCCCCACCGCGCGCAAGCCGCAAATGCCTGTCCAGCCCGATTTCCAGCGCCACCGCCCGCAGGGCGTCGCGGTTCACCAGCGATGCGTGGCGCTTGGCCAGATCGCCTTCGCTGGAGTCCGGAAAAAGCTCATACAGCCATTTGGCAATCACAAGCCCCAAAACGCGATCGCCGAGGAATTCCAGTCTTTCATACGGCGTCGTACTGTTTTTTTTGCGCAGCCTCGACCCCGCCAGCGACGGATGCGTCAGGGCATCCTGCAACAGCGACGGCTTGGCGAATTCGTGCCCGAGACGGGCGATCAGTTCGGCGTTCTTCGTTCCGGTCGGCATTCCGCACTTTTCTCTCAGTCAATTTTCATAAACAGACGGTCCCAACGCACCGACCAGGGCCATTTCCAGAACTCCCAGAAACGCGCTTTTTCGTCGAGCGAAAAGAAAATAAACTCGGCCCGGCCGACCAGATTGTCTTCCGGCACATAAGCCACATTGGGTGTGCGGCTGTCCTGTGAGTTGTTCCGGTTGTCGCCCATCATGAAATAATGACGCGGCGGAACCGTGAACACTTCCGTGTCGTCCAGCGGAAAGTCGTCGCCTTCCTTGCGTATGACGTGCGTCTTGCCGTCGCCGGGAAACGCTTCGACATAGTCCGCCGTCTCCGGTGGCGGTTCGACGTACTTTTCCGCTAACGGCTCGGCCAGTTTCCGGCGGCTGGCCATCACGCCGTTGATATAAAGCATGCCGTGGCGCATCTGCACCGTATCGCCCGGCAGGCCGACGACTCGCTTGATGTAGTCCGTCCGGTTGTCCTGCGGCCATTTGAAAACCACCACGTCGCCGCGTTTCGGCTCGCCCTCGAAAAGGCGTCCCTGAAATGGGAGCAGCCCAAAAACCGTCGAGCGGCTGCTGTAGCCGTACGTGTATTTGGAGACGAACAGAAAGTCCCCGATCAAAAGACCCGGCACCATTGAGCTTGAGGGTATGTTGAACGGCTCGATGATGAACGTCCGTATGACGACGGCGATTAGCGCCGCGCCGATGATCGTTCGCGCGGTCTCGTCAAAACGGCTGCTCATGGTACGATTGTTCGTTTGGGTTGAATCGGTCGTCGACATATAAATCGCATTGCCTTTCGCATCATTAGACCCGTTTCCCCGAGAATAGAGCCCCATTTGTGTCAAGAGTCGGGCCAACCCCGGCGGAAGCCCTTCCTTATTCTTTTTTGAGGGATTCAGCCACAATTATCACAAAAGCCTGCGCAAACGGCGCTTCGTCGGCAATGGTGAGGTGCAAAACCGCCTTCATGCCGGGGGGAGTCATGGATTCGAGTCGGGCCAGAGCGCCTCCGGTAAGCTGGAGCGCAGGCTGGCCGGAGGGCAGGTTAACCACGCCCATATCCCGGAAAAAGACCCCCTTCCCGAACCCGGTGCCAAGCGCCTTGGCGCAGGCTTCCTTTGCCGCGAACCGTTTGGCGTAGGTTGGAATGGGGTCCGTTCGTTTGGCGGCCTGGGCCTGTTCCTCGCCGGTGAAGATACGTTGGATAAAACGGCTCCCATGCCGCCCGATCGTTTTTTCGATCCGCCGGATATCCACCAAGTCGCTGCCAATGCCGAGAATTTGCCCCATCTATAAACCCCGTTTCCTGGGGGCACGATACCGGCTAACCTCCCCCTTTCGCAAGCATAGTATGTCGAGCATTTCATGGCCAAGGCCAAGACACAGGAATCCCTTCTTCCCCCGGACCCGGACAACGGCGCCACCCCCTTGATGACTCAGTATCTGGCCATCAAGGCCCGGCATCCTGATTGCATCGTCTTTTTCCGGTTGGGCGATTTTTACGAAATGTTTTTCGAAGACGCGATCAAGGCCTCAAAAGCCCTCGATATCGCGCTCACCCGGCGCGGGCAATTTCAGGGCGAAGACGTGCCCATGTGCGGCGTACCGTTTCATGCGTACGAAAACTATCTGGCCCGCCTGATCCGGCAAGGGTTCCGCGTGGCGATCTGCGAGCAGATGGAAGACCCTGCCGCCGCGCGCAAGCGCGGGCACAAGGCCATCGTCACGCGCGACGTCACGCGCATCGTGACGCCCGGAACGGTAACCGAAGACAGTTTGCTCGAAGCGAGGGATTCAAACTTTCTTGCGTGCGTGGCTTCGACGAACGACGATTTGGCTTTGGCATGGCTCGATCTGGCTTCGGGCGAACCACGCACGCAGGCCGTAAGTCCGGCCGAACTTTCGGCGGCTTTGGCGCGCGTCAATCCGCGCGAGCTTCTGATCCCCCAGCGTCTTGTCGAGAACCCCGATTTTTTCGAAACGCTGGCGCCGTGGCGCGACCAGCTGGCCCCCCAGCCTAACGGACGCTTTGACAGCGAAAACGCCCGGCGGCGCCTGCTACAAACCTATAAGGTGAGCGAACTGGACGCTTTTGGGGCCTTTTCGCGCGCTGAAATCACGGCTTTGGGCGCTTTACTGGACTATGCCGTCCTGACTCAGAAGAGCGATCTTAATCATATGGCACGGCCGCAAAGATTCAGCCTCAATTGCACCATTATCGACCCGGCCACGCGCCGCAATCTGGAACTCACGCGCACGATGAGCGGCGAACGCAAAGGCAGCCTTTTGGACACCATCGACCGCACATTGACGAACGCGGGCGCACGCCTGCTGGCGGCCCGCCTGACCGCGCCGCTTACGGACGTGGCCGCCATTAACCGGCGGCTCGATTCGGTCGAATTTATGTTGAATCAGAAAGCGTTGCGCGAAACCCTTCACCAAGCGCTCAAACAAACGCCCGATCTGGAACGCGCCTCGGCGCGTTTGGCGCTTGGCCGGGGTGGCCCGCGCGATCTCGCGGCGTTGAGAGATGCGTTGTTTCAGAGCGGGCAGATACGCAGCGCGCTTTTGGGAATCGCCGGAAATGAAGCGCCTGAGGATGTGAAGAACGCGCTACAAGGCCTTGGCGAACATACTGTTTTGCATGACAAGCTCGCACGGGCTCTGGCCCCCGAACTGCCCCTTATGGCACGGGATGGGGGCTTTATCGCGCGCGGTTACGTGCCGCAATTGGACGATTTAGTCGCGTTACGGGACCATAATCGCCGCCATATAGCCCTCATGCAGCAGAAATACGCGGCTGAAAGCGGCGTTTCGGCCCTGAAGATCCGTCACAATCAGGTTATCGGCTATTACATCGAAGTTACGCCAACACAAGCCGACAAGCTCTTGGAGAACAAGGATTTGTTTATCCATCGCCAGACGCTCGCCAGCGCGGTGCGCTTTACGACGGTCGAACTCGGCGAACTGGAGCGCCAGATAACCGAAGCCGCCGGGAAGGTTTTGGCCCTCGAACTGGAAATCTTCGCCGGTCTTGTTCAGGAAACCGTCCGGCGTTTGCCCGAACTTCGGCAAACAGCCGAATCGTTGGCCAGGCTGGATGTGATGGCCGGGTTGGCGGAATTGGCGTTCGAACAAGACCTTACGCGCCCGATTGTAGACGATTCGCTGGTTTTCGATATTTCGAAAGGACGGCATCCCGTCGTCGAAAAAGCTCTTAATCAGGCCGAAAACGGCAAGAAATTCGTCGCGAACGACTGCCATTTGGCCCCTGAACGCCGTTTATGGCTCCTGACAGGGCCGAATATGGCCGGGAAGTCCACTTTTTTGCGCCAGAACGCGCTCATTGCGCTTATGGCGCAAATGGGAAGTTACGTTCCGGCCGCAAAGGCCCATATCGGCGTTGTGGACAGGCTGTTCAGCCGCGTCGGCGCCGCCGACGATCTGGCGCGCGGCCGATCCACGTTCATGGTCGAAATGGTGGAAACGGCCGCCATCCTGAATCAGGCGGGCGAAAAAGCGCTGGTTATTCTCGATGAAATCGGCCGCGGCACGGCGACGTACGACGGGCTGTCGATCGCGTGGGCCACGGTGGAGCATTTGCACGAAGTCAACCGGTGCCGCACCCTTTTCGCCACGCATTATCACGAACTGACGCAACTGGCCGAAAAGCTGCCGTCGCTTTACTGCGCCACGATGCGAATCAAGGAATGGAAAAAGGAAATTATCTTTATGTATGAAGCCGTTCCCGGCGTGGCCGACCGGTCTTACGGCATCCACGTGGCGCAGATGGCCGGTTTGCCCGCAAATGTCGTGGCGAGAGCCGGGCAAGTGCTTCATGTTTTGGAAAACGGGAAAAACCGGAAAAAAGCCGGACTTCTCAACGATAACCTGCCTCTTTTCAGCGCATCCGCGCCGGAAGCCGTTCCGGAAATCAATCCGGAACTCATGGCGTTGATCGATTCGATCAAGCCCGATGAGTGCACACCCAAAGACGCTTTGGCGTTGCTTTATCGCATCACCCAATTGACCGGAACGAACTGATGCGGTCCCGTACGGCGCGCGCGGCGCGCCCGTTCAAACGCTTTTTTCGCGGGTTCGGGGCCTGTTCGCGCGCGGTTTGGAGCCATAAATCGCGCCACCGTCCAGACCCGGCCGCCGCCGAAAAAATGATTCGCAGGTAAGAACTTTTCTATTTTGCAAGAGCGATTCTTTTTTTTCCAAAAAAGAAGTTGTTACCATGCGGTTAACACTTTCCTTTTGAGATAGACTGCTGCTACACTCCGGCCACTGTTCCCGAACCGTCTTCGATCCGGGCGTTTGGCATTGTCTTTGCCGCCCCGGTCAGTATCGGAAACGCCAGTCTTTTCGAGGCTCTGAGGCAATCATGGTCGATCCCACGAAGTTTTCTTCCGCCCCCGTTTCATCGTCGCCGATAAGGACTCTGGCACCGCCGCCATCCCCGGAATCTTCGCCGCAAAGCGCACCGCAAGAGAGTCCCCAGGCGCAACAACCTCAGGGACAACCGCAGGCCAAGGCACAACCGCAGCCCCAGGCCGCGAGACCGCAGGCCGCGCCGCATATGACGCGTCCCAACGTTCCGCCATCGGGCAAACCCGTGCCGCCGAGGCCGGTTTCCAAAACCGCGCCGCGCGTCGCCGCCGTCGCCAACGCCAGGCCCGTGAATTATTCGGGAATGCCGTTCTGGATCGGGCTTGCGCTGTCCATTTTATGGGTCGGCGTCGTCGGTCTTGCCCTGAGCCAGGCCGGGGCTTCGCACACGTTCGGCGGCTTGCCGCTGGTAAGCTGGGCGATCGGCATTTCGGCCATCGCGTCGCCGGTCGGCCTTATCTGGATGGTGACGGCCTATCTTCAGCGGGCCTCCGACGTTCAGTCCGTGGCCGAGCCGCTGCGCCGCCAGTTGATGATGATCACGGGCGAATCCAGCGCGGCCGAAGTCCGCATCCGCCGCTTCAATCAGGCCATCCGCGAGCAGCTCGAGCTTTTGAAAAACACGCAGAACGTGAACCACGGCGACTTGATGGCCATCATGGACCGCGTGCGCCAGCACAAGAACGAGCTGGAGCAGTTCGAGCAGCACAGCATCTATCAGGTCAAGGAAATCCAGGAAGTCATTCGCCGCAGCATGCAGCACATCGAGCAGCTTATGGAAGACAAGTTCACCATGCTGCGCATCCTCGACAACAAGCTGGTGCAAAGCGGCGACGACGTTTCCCGCCAGACCGAAGCGGTGCGCGACCAGATCGCCTCGCTGCTGCAGGAAATCGAGGCCAACACGCATCTTGTCGGCGCGTCGCTTGAGAAGGCCATGCTCGACACCAGAAAAATCGCCGATACCGCCCGGGCGCAGGAAGCCAGCCTTATCAACGCCGCCGAGAACGCCTCGGGCACCTTGCAGGATTTATCCGGCAAGATCGACATGACCATCGTGCACTTCCTTGAACGCGTCGGCGCGGCGCGCGAGGAGGCGGAACGGCTGGCGAAGTCGCTGGATACGCAGACGCGCTCGCTGGACGAGTTCAGCAACACACTGCCCTCCCGCGTCAGCGAAACCGAATCCGTTTTGCGCGGCGTGACCGACCGCCTGTACGCCAGCGAACAGAAAGCGCGCGAACAGGCCTCCCAACTCGGCGAACGGCTGGCCGAACAGGCCGGCGGGCTGGAAAAACTGCTCGACCGGTTCAGTTCGCGTCTTAACGACATTGACGGCTCGCTGCAGCAGCGCCGGAGCGATCTCGACGGCCTTGTGGTCCGCATCAGCGGCGCGACCGACGACCTTGCGCAACAGCTCGAAGGCGCGATCTCGAATCTCGGCGACCGGGCGCACACCACGCTTCAGCAGTTTATCACGGTCAACGACGAAGCCCGCCGCGGCGCGGACGAAATCGCGGCCAATCTCGCGGCCACGACGGCCCGTTACGAAGCGGCCGCGCGCCAGCTTCACGGCCTCGCGGAAGCCAACAGCGAGCAGCTCCGCACCATCACGAGCGACATCGACGCCCAATTGAGGCAGTTCGAGACGCTGCAAAACGCGTCCAACGAAGCGGGCGCCGAAGTTCAAACGCGCGCCAGCGCGGCGCTGCAAAACCTGCAGCAGGTTCTGGAGCGCCTGCTTGCCACGCGCGACGCGACGCACAGCGTAAGCGATACGCTGACGGACAAGCTCCGCGCCGCCGTCGAGCAGAACGAACACATCATCGTTCGCATCAACGAAGCCGCCCAGATGACGGTGCACGCCCTTGGCATCGCGACGGAATCGCTTGGCCGCCAGGAAGGCGAAATGGGGACCAGGGCGCAAGCCGTCGAGGAAACGATCCGCTCGACCATTCGCGCCATGCAGGAACAGGCGCGCACGGCGGAACAGGAAATGCGCGATCACAACGAACGGCTCCGCGTCATCCTGAAGGAAACGCAGGACCGGCTCGACGGAACCGATCAGCGCTTGCAGGACTTTGCCGCGCGCGCCGCCGCGCCGGTGCAGCAGGCCATGCAGCAAATCGAGACCAGCACCGCGCAGGGTTCGGAAGCTGTGGGACGCTATAGCGGCGACATGCAGGAGCAGCTTAACCGCCTGCAGCAATTCAACGCGCGCGTCGGCAACATGGGCGAAGAAGTAAGCCGAATGACGGCCGACACCCTAAGCTCCATCGAACAGATGAACAGCCGCTTCCTCGCGGCCCGCGCCGCGCAGGAGGAAACCGCGCGCGCCACTCTGGACCAGTTCACCTCGCTCGCCGACCGCTTGCAGCGCGAAGTCGGCTCGCTGGGCGACCAGACGACGCAGGCCGTCGTCAACCTTCAGCAGGCGGTCACGCAGGTCGGCCAGCAATCGCAACAGCTTCAGCGCGAGGCGCAGGATTCCGGCTCGCAGATTCAGGTGGTCACCACCGCCCTTCTCAACGAAGCCGCCCAGATTCGTTCCGTGCTCCAGAAACAGGCGGACGATCTCAACGCCGACCTTCTTCGCGCGGAACGCCAGTTCATGGGGCTTGGGGAATCCCTCAAGCAGCGCACGGACGTGGCGTATGCCCTCCTTGACCGGATGGCGACACATTATAATGAGATGACCCGCTCGGTGACGGACGAGTTCGACCTCCGCGCCACCAGGCTGGAGCAGACCGCCGCCGCGACGCACGGCAAGGTCGAGGACCTGAACACCTCCCTGGCGCAACAGCTTAACCTGATCGGCAGCGGCGCGTCGCAGCTTGAGGGCCACGCCGCGCAGCTTTCCGCCACGAACGGCAAGACGCTGCAGCAACTGAGCGCGCTCAACGAAAAGATGGCCCTGACGCAGGAAAGCACCATCCATGGCGCCCAGCAGGTTATGGCGAGGCTTGAGGAGACCAGCAACGCTCTCATCCGCCAGCAAGGCGGCGTAAGCGACGCGGCCCAAAATGCCGTTCTCATGGTCCAGAAAGCGGGCACCGCGTTCGGCGAACAGGCCAGCAAGCTGCTCGACAACACCCATCAGGTGGAACAGATTATTCGCAGCCTGAACGCGGCCACGACGGCGTTCGCGGATCAATCGACGCAAATCCGTTCCACGATGGAACAGCACAACCAGCGTCTTTTGAACAGCCTTACGGAATCCGTGGGCCAGATCGATTCCGTCAGCGCCAAACTGCAACAGGCGGCCGCCACAGCCACGCTGGGTGCCGATCAGGCTTCGTCGCGCTTCGACGCCATGACTCAGGCCGCGTCCGAGCGCCTTGGCGGCAGCAGCCAGGAGCTTGTCGAAATCGCGAACAAGACGGAGACGACGCTGGGCGCGCTGAGCGCGAGCATCACCCAGCAGGTGGCTTCGCTCAACATCGTCGGCGACCAGATCGGCGAGCAGTACCGCGCCCTGACGGCGGCGAACGAAAACCAGCGCCAGCAGCTTGTCGATCTTTTCGAAAAGCTCGGCGCGGCGCACGGGCAGGCCTCCGAAGTGGCGGAACGCACCATCGCGCGCCTTTCGGACGATATTCAGCAAATCCAGCGGCAGCTTGGCGCGCTGGGCGACCAGTCGCAGGCGGCCATCGCCAACGTCCGCACGGCGGGCGCCGGTTTCGCGGATCAGGCGGGCCTGATGCTTCAACACGCCCAGCAGGCCGAACAGCAGGCGCGCACCGTTCTTTCCGTGACCTCGGCTTTGCAAGAGCAGGCGCGGCAACTGCGCGAAGCCCTGCACAGCGAAGGCGACCGCACCGGCGAACTTTTGGGCGCGCTTTTGGGCAAACTCGGCTCCGGCAACACGGAACTGCGCGACTTGAGCGCGACGGCCGAAGCCACGCTGACCACGCTTCAGCATAACGTCGGCAATCAGGTCGCTTCGCTCAACGGCGCGATGCAGCAGATCGCGGACCGCCAGCGCAGCCTCACCACGGCGCTCGACGCGCAGCGCGACGTGCTGAACGGATTGATCAGCCGCCTGACACTCGCGCAGGACGAGACGGCAACATCGGCCGAGCGCGGCGCCGCCCGCCTTGCCGAAAGCACCCAGCAAATCACGCGCCAGATGGAAACCATCGACGCGCAGGCGCAAAACACTTTGGCCAGCGTGCACAACGCCACGGCCGGTTTCATGGACGAAGCCGCGTCGCTTGGCCGCCATGCGGAACAGTCGGAACAGCTTACGCGCATCCTCTTCGCCACCGCGACGACGATACAGGATCAGGCCAGGCAAACGCGCGAATCCATGCAGGGCGAAAGCGAACGCATGGGCGAAGTGCTGAACGCCATGCTTGGCAAATTGAGCGCCGGGAACAACGAACTGCGCGACCTCAGCTCGACGGCCGAGACGCGCCTCTCCGGCCTCCAGACGATCATCAACGAGCAGACGGCGACGCTGAACAACCTGATCCAGCAGATCGGCGAACGCCAGCGATCCCTCGCCGCCTCGCTCGACACGCAAAGCGACACGCTCAGCGGCCTTCTCGACCGCTTCTCGCTGGCGCAGGACGAAACGGCCGCCGTGACCGAGCGGAACGTGGCGCGCCTGACCGACAGCACCCAGCAAATCGCCAGGCAGCTTGAAGCCATCGACGCGCAGGCGCAATCGGCCCTTGTCAACGTGCGCGCCGCCAGCGCGGGCTTCGTCGACGAATCCGGCTCCATCAATCTCCACGCGCAACAGGCCGAGCAGCAAGTGCGCGGTCTGTTGTCGGTTACGGCGGGCATGCAGGAGCAGACGCGCCAGCTTCGCGAATCCCTCCAGAGCGATTCCTCGCGCGTCATCGAGAACCTGAACGAAGTCATCGGCAAGCTCGACAACACCGGCGAGCGCCTGCGGCAGCAGAGCGGCAACATCGTTCACAGCATGGATCAGTCCGTGCTTGAGTTCACCAAGCTTGCCCAGACCACGGACGAGACGCTCCAGCGGCAGGCCGACACGCTTAAGGCCGTCGCCGAAAAGGCCGAAGAGCGCGTGCTTAGCGCCGGGGAAAAGGTCCGCAGCCACTTTGGCGCCGTTACCGAAGCGACCGAGCTTGTCGAAGGGCAGGCCCGCCAGCTCGCCGACACGGCCGAGCACGCCACGGCCCGTCTCGCCACGCTGCGCGCCACGATGGCCGACAGCGACAAGGAAGGCCGCGACATTCTCGCGCAAGCAACCGCCCGCATCAACGAAGTCAAGGCAACCCTGCAGCGCGAACTCGACAACGTCGCCGAAATATCGCAACTCGCGGTTCAGCAAGTCGCAGCCGCGGGCGAACTTCTTGCCCAGCAGAGCGACACGCTGCGCACCAATCTCGCGTCGTCGGAATCGGCCCTTACGCAGGCCGCCTCCATCGTTCGCGAGGAGGCCGCCCAGATCCCCGCCATCGTCAGCCGCAGCGCGTCGCAGATCGAGGCCAGCGGCAAGGCGCTCAAGGATCAGAATGCCGAAGTCGCCGACGCCATGGTGCGCACGGCCGACCGGTTCATCAACGTTACCGGCTCGGTACGCGACTCGATGATGGACGAACTGCGCAACCTCGGCACCGTCGCCGACGCCGCCGACCAGACGCTCCGCCAGTTCAATCAGGCGCTTTCCCAACAGATCGAAGCCATCAAGGCCGGCGCAGGCGCCCTGTCGAACGAACAGAAGGAAATGGTGGAGAAGTCCGCCCAGACGCTCGCCCAGCTCAACGCCGCCAGCGACCGCCTCGCCAACGTCCGCAACGACGCGCTCAAGACAACCGAAAAGCTGGCCCGCGAGTTCGAGACGATCGAAACCGCCGCCACATCCACGACCCAGCGTCTGGCGCACGCCGAAGAAAACCTCGGCAAGCAGGTGCTTCTCCTCACGCAGATGACCGAGCGCGCCGAAGGCCAGATGACGACCGCCACGCAAGGCTTCCGCGAGCAGTTCGAGCGCGTCCGCACGGGCCTCAAGATGCAGATCGACGACATCAACCGCGGCCTGATGCAGATCACCGCCCAGCTGGAGCGCACGGGAACCACCCTGCGTTCCGCCACGTCGGGCGCGGTCACGGATATCGAGAAGATCGCGGGCCGTCTCGATCAGTCGAGCAAGGACACCTCGCACCAGCTTACCGACCGCACGGCGCGCATGCGCGTGGCGACGGAGGAAGTGGCCAGGCTGCTCAACGGCTTTGGCGATCATATCGACGCGCTGCTCAACCGCCTCTCGCTCGCGGGCGACGGCATCAAGCGGCATGAGAGCGATCTTGCCGGTCAGCTTCAGGCGGCGCTTACGCACCTCGGCTCAATCTCCGAAAAGCTGGAATCGAACCGCGTGCTTACGGCAGAAGTGAGCGACGAAGCCGTCAACCGCCTCAACGACGTGGCCCGCGCGGTCGAAAAGCAGATGAACGGCCTCAAGGAAGGCTCGGAGACCGTCAAGAACATCGTCAGCGGCGTCGGCAAGATGTACACCGAGCAGACGCAGGGCATGAATCGAAGCGTGATGGACGCGCAGGGCCAGGTCCTTGTCATGAGCAAGTCGATCGAGGAAATGCAGCAGCGCACCGACCGGATGCGCGTCGCGCTCAAGCTGCAAGGCGAAGATTTGCTGAACACGCTCGAGCAGATCCATGGCCAGCTGTCCGGCATCGACGACGATATGGGCGGCGTCGCCAGCGATATCGCCAAGAAGCAGTCCGAAGGCCGGGCCTAACTTCCGTTCAGTTTTTTCCGCCGGCAGGGTGCACGGAAAAGCGCACGACGGTAGACGTCTGCGAGGCGCTTACGCCGCTCACGTCGATGCGAAGGTGTTCGCCCTCTCGTTCGAACGTGCGGTCGTCGACTTTTCGCCAACCAAGTTGGGGCAGGCTCCGCTGATAGAAAGCATACACCTCCTCGGCGCCGACCGGACCCCTGGCCGTCGCTTCGGCGATGCGCCCCTCTTGCGCGACAAAAAGAACGTCCTTTTCATCGACCGTTTCGAGTTCCGGCATAAGCGGCAAATCGTCGATCGTTTTGGTGAATTGGGCCACGGCACCGTTGGCGGAAGCGGAATCTTTCTTGTTGATGTTGCTTTCGGCCATCGCGGGGGAAATAAAAGCCAGGGCGGCGACGCTCGCCACGGCCAACGCGGTAAAGAGAAGGCGCTTTTTCATGCCCGCCAGCCTAGCCCAATCCCGCAGGCCTGACAACGGCCCGCGCGCCCTTTTCGCGCCCCGGCGGAAGGCCGGATTTCCGCCTTTCGCGCATGAGAACGGCCGGTTATAGTGGTTGCGCGCCATCATTAGCCGGTGTTGTCATGCTTCGCGTCATCTCACTGCTTTCCGCCCTGCCCCTCGTCATCGCCGTTCTGGCCTTTACGATCCAGAACAGCCACATCGTTACGCTAAGCCTTTGGCCTGTCGCGGGCGAGATTAACCTACCCTTGTCGATCCTGTCGGTCGGCCTTTTCCTGACGGGAATGCTGGCGGGTTTTTTCCTTATGTGGGTCCATATGTTGCCCCACCGCTTTCGGGTCCGACGGCTCCAGCGCGAGGTTCAAGACCTTAACGAAGCCCTGGCCGGGCAGACATCCGCCAAACCCGCTTTCAACCAAACGTTCAAACCCGAACGGCCCAGGCGCCGCTGGTTTGGAGGTTCCTCAAATGACTGACCGCCGTCCCGTTTTTTGCGCGCTCGACACCTCCGACACCGCCAGGGCTTACGATATGGCCGTCAAGGTCAAGGATCATATCGGCGGTCTTAAAATAGGTCTTGAGTTTTACATGGCCAACGGCGCGTCCGGGTACCGCCGGATTGCCGAGCTTGGCCTGCCCGTTTTCCTCGACGTCAAGCTTCACGACATTCCGAACACCGTCGCGGGCGCGGTCAATTCCCTTTTGCCCCTTAAGCCTGCGTTTATCACGATCCACGCATCCGGCGGCGCGGCCATGATGAAGGCAGCCGCGGAGGCCGCCGCCAGGGCCGGACCGGACAGGCCGCGTTTGCTTGGCGTGACGGTGCTCACCAGCCTCGATGCCGGCGATCTTGCCGCCGTCGGGCAGGCCACGGACACAGGCGAGCAGGTCTTGCGCCTCGCCCGGCTTGCAGAGGCCAGCCGGTTGGACGGCGTCATTTGCGCACCGACCGAAATCGCGGCGCTGCGCAAGGCTTGCGGGCCTGATTTCGTCCTCATGGTGCCGGGCATTCGCCCAAGCTGGGCGGCCAGCCAGGACCAGAAGCGCGTGATGACGCCGCGCGAGGCCATGCAGGCGGGCGCGACGCATCTTGTGGTCGGCCGCCCGATTACGCAGGCCGCCGATCCCGCCGATGCCGCCCGCCGCCTGAACGAGGAAATGGCGGCGTGAGCGTTGCGGTCAAAATCTGCGGTATCCGGGAAGAAACGGGTCTTCAGGCCACCATTGATGGCGGCGCGCGTTATGTCGGGTTCGTTTTCGTGCCCCGCTCCAAGCGTTTGATCGCGCCGGAGAAAGCGCAGCCCCTTGCGCTGAAGGCCTCCCCTCACCTGCAAACCGTCGGCCTTTTCGAGGACCCGGGCGACGACGACTTGCGGGCCGTGCTTGACCTTGTTCCCCTGAACGTGATTCAGCTCCACGGCCATGAAAGCCCTGCGCGCGTCAGCAAGATCAGGGCGCGGACGGGAAAGACGGTCATGAAAGTCATTCACGTCGCCAAACCGGAGGATCTGGCAAACGTCGCCGCTTATGAAAACGTGGCGGACATGCTTATGTTCGACACGAAACTCGGCCCCCTTCCGACCGGAGGCACGGGCATTGCGTTCGATTGGACGCTGTTGAAAGGTAAAACGTTCGCCAGGCCGTGGATGCTGGCGGGCGGCATTAACATAGGCAACATCGCCCGCGCCGTTCAGGAAACCGGCGCGCGCATCGTCGATCTTTCATCCGGTGTGGAAAATGCAGCCGGCCAGAAAGACCCGGAAAAAATCCGGGCGCTTCTTAAGCTGGCGGCGGAGATCCCCTAATAAATCCTCGGCACGGAACCCGGGCGCAATTGGGGGACCTTGGGCAAAGGCGTTCTTGTTGGCTCAATCAAATCAGAGCGGGCTGCCTCGATCTTAAATTTCGCAGACAATCCCATAGCCCCCATAGAAAACAGCGAAAGAAATAAAACAACGCCAAAAAGAATATCTTCGGGTGTCTTTGAAACAACGGAACCGTAGGCGGCCCCTACGGCAGTCGGCAACCCGACAGCAAAAGCATAAACCTCCATCTTCGCATACTTCCACGCCAGTTTGACGAAAGAGGGTTTTTGTTTGTACTTCTCGCGGAAAATATCTCTCTTGATTTCCCTCCACATTCTGTCGTCATCACAATCTACGGGTGAAAACTTTCTCATAACGGCTCCTTAATATAGGCAAACACAGAAATCAGATAAGCAGAAAAAGCCTATCCCATACTTATGTCTTTTGCAAATGCATGACGGTCGGGAAGGGAATTTCGATGTTTTCGGCGTCGAACAGGTTCTTGATCCGGAACATGAACGCACGCCGGACTTTCCACTGCTCGCCCGCCTGCGTCTTGATGCGAGCTCGCACGGTAATGGAAGAATCGCCGAAAGCCTCGACGCCCAGAACCTCGATAGGCTCAAGAATGACGTCCTTATAGTCCGGATCCTCCTTCATTTCGTCCCCGGCCCGCTGCATAACCTCCATCACTTTCTTCAGGTCGCTGTCGTAAGCGACGCTCAGATCCATGACGGCGTAGGAAAAGCCCTTTGTCATGTTGACAATCTGGGTAATTTCGCTGAACGGCAGGATATGCAAGTTCCCCTGAACATCCCGCAAGCGGACCGTGCGAATGGTCATGCCATCGACCACGCCGCTGTGTTCGCCGATCTTGACGACGTCCCCGACGGCGATTGTGTTTTCCAGAATGATGAAGAGGCCGGTCAAAAAATCCTTCACCAGCGTTTGGGAACCGAAACCGATCGCCACGCCGAGAACGCCGGCGCCGGCCAACAACGGCGCGATATTGATGCCGAGTTCCGAAAGCAGCACAAGCCCGACGATAACGGCCAGGACCATAATGGCCGCGTTGCGCAACATTGGAAGCAAGGTCCGCGCGCGCGGATTGGCCTCGATGACCTGGTCCTTTTCGTCACGGCGGTTCAAGCTGCGTTCGATGAACGCGTGGATAATCTCATAGATTAGAACCACAAGAACGATCGTCGTGGTGATCGAGAAAAGCGATCCCATGATCCGCTGGCCCCAGGGCGAAGCCAACAGCCCTTCGACGTCAATGCCCCAGGACGCGCCGATTCCGGCCACCGCAAACACCCATATGCCCAAACGCAAAATAATTTGGAGAACCGGGCGGTAAATGCCGGCCGTCGCCGCAGCGCCTTCGCGGCGGTGTCTTGGCCACAGGCGAGATGTCGTGTGAAGGGCCATGCGCATGGCCACAAGAATGATGAGCGTGAGAATCGTGCCGCGCTGCATGAAAACGAAACCGCCGCCGCCGCCAAGCGTCGTGACGAGGTAGCCAATCACCAGATAGCCTATCGCAAGGACGTGCCAGCTTCGCGCCAGCCAGAGACGCAACCCCTGCCATAAGGTGAGCCCGCGCCGGGCCGCCGACAGTTCGCCGCGCAAAAAGGCAGATACGGCCGCGCGCTTTTGCGCAATGACGACAAGCGCCATCGCAACCACAACAAGACCTATCAGGCTGCTGAAGGCCGCTATGGCGCCCTCGGGAATGCGAACAAGCCTCGCCAGATCCAACGCGAAATAGCCGAAGACCATGACGGCGCTGAACCGGTTCACCCATTTCTGTATATAGACGGCCTGAGGCGTGGTCAGGGGCATGAAACGCAGGTTTGGCACTTTCGGCGCCAGAAAGAAGCGCGCCACGACCCTTACGACGCGCCAAAGCGCAAACGCATAGACGACCGTCATGATGAAATAGCGGACGAGTTTCGGCGCATCGTATTGTCCCAACACCACCAGCGCCGCGCCGACAAAAAGGACGACCGGCACGAAAGACAAACAAAGCCACGCAAAAATGGCCCCAAACCGAGACGAAAGGGTTTTGGGTTCCCGGCGCATAAAACGGCGGCGTATGGGCAAAAGCAAAAGATCGGCAAGCCACGCGCCGATAAAGGCCGCGCCGACAACCAAAAGCAGCTGCTGCCCGATTTGCGCCCAACGGGCTTGAAGAGCGGGATCGGCAAATTGCTGCTCAAACCAGGCAACAAGCTGCGGCGTCGCGGCGAAATTGGTTACGAAAGTGGATACCTCTTCGTGGGCCGCTTTAAAGAACTTGAGTATCAGGCCCAGGGCGCGCGTGCCGAACGTTTCCTGCGGTTCGATCTCGGTCTTTTCGTCTCCCGTTACAAGCGCCTGTATTTGCTGGCCAATTTCGTTCGCCACCGGCAGCAGACTGAACGGCTTCGGTGGCGGATCGGGAGTCTGTTGCATAGGCGCGGCCAGTGCCATCCCCGGCGCGAGCAGAAGCGCGGCCAGAATAAAAACGGAACGGAAAAACGAAGAAAATTTCGGCATGATTCTCGAATCCATGAAGAAAAACAGCTCAAGTTTGGCTTATTTAAGGCTTCTGTCAACCACACAAAGACGGCAAAAATACGACCGATGAACCTTTAATCCCTTGTTTACAGTCACAAAATCCGATTGCTCTTGAAAACTTCTCAAACCCCGCCATATCATATGGAAAGAAACCGTTTCACCCTGTCCCACGAGGTTTGACCATGGTTGATCCATTCTTCCGCACGAGCGCAACGGAAGTCCGCGACCGCGCCGTATACGACGCCGGTTTGCGTGCGCATATGCAGCGCGTATTCAACTATATGGCCGGCGGACTGGCCATCACCGGTCTTGTGGCTTTTCTGGTGGCGGCCACTCCGGCTTTGGCCGCTTTCGTCTTCGGAACCCCTTTCCGGTGGGTCGCCATGCTTTCGCCTTTGGCATTCATAATTTTCATGAACGTCAAGCTTCACTCCTGGAGCGCCGCAAAAGCCCAGACCGTTTTCTGGATATTTTGCGGCGCGATGGGCCTTTCTATGGCGGCTCTGTTTATGGTCTTTACGGGCGTTAGCGTCGCGCGCGCCTTCTTTATCACCGCAGCGACTTTCGGCGCGATGAGCCTGTGGGGTTATACGACCAAGCGCGACTTGACCGGTTTCGGCGCCTTCCTGATGATGGGCGTCATCGGCTTGCTCATTGCCATGGTTGTGAATCTGTTCCTGGCCTCGGCCATGATGCATTGGGTCGTTTCCGTCATAGGCGTCTTTGTTTTCACCGGCTTGACCGCCTATGACGTCCAGAACATCAAACTCACCTACAATCAGGGGTGGGGAGAGGAAGCCAACAACAAGCTGGCGGTGACCGGCGCGTTGCATCTTTACCTGAACTTCATCAACGCCTTCCAGTTCCTGCTGAGCTTGACCGGCGACCGCCGGTAGAAGGAATCAGAGGACGGAGGCCGGGGGCCGGAGAAAAGTTTTTTTTCCCGGGTCCGGCCTCCGGCTTTTTCTCGTCGAATCCCTCTTGCCTACATCCCAAAAAAAAGCCATACCGGTGCCCGCCCTTGGCATGCCCGAGGGCCGGATGATCGGGTTACAATCCGTCTCAATCGCAACCGCTAACGAAGGAATTGCAGACAATGCGTGGAACAGTGAAATGGTTTAACGCCACCAAAGGTTATGGCTTTATCGCTCCCGACGGCGCATCAAAGGATGTGTTCGTTCACATCTCGGAAGTTCAAAAGGCCAACTTGCCGGGCCTCAATCAGGGCGACGTCGTCGAGTTCGAAATGAGCATGGGCAAGAACGGACGCGAAGCCGCCGTCAACATACGCATTGCTGCCTGACATTTACCGGCATAATTAAAAGCCGCGGCGTCCACGCCGCGGCTCAGACTGCTGACAAAGTGTCGAAAAGCCTGGCGAAGAGCTGGGCTTTTTGATTCAATGGGGCATGTTGAAACGCCAAACAGCCCAGCAAACCGAGCTTGAGATGGTAACGATTGAGAGCTTGGTT
>Ga0302247_1000101_pt1 | contig 95130 bp, 80 predicted proteins | sample AAG_UR_Ile_MG_FD_193529 | JGI IMG/M metagenome (GOLD analysis project Ga0302247, IMG submission 193529) | Enriched activated sludge microbial communities from anaerobic digester in WTTP, New Holstein, Wisconsin, United States - AAG_UR_Ile | ecosystem: Engineered > Bioreactor > Anaerobic >...
TCACCAGTTCCTGATCGAATTCGCCGCGGCTTATCGACGCTTGGATATCGCGGATATCGTCCGCGCTCAAGGTGCCTCCCAGTAGCTTGTCCAAGCCCGTCGCCGTCTGCGCCTTCGCCAAGGTCCCATCTATGATCGCGTCCGCGAGCCCGATAACCATCCCTTTCGCGTAGAACTTATAGTACGGCAGGAACGGCTCCAGCGATGTATCGTAAGCAGTTATGAACCGGTCGCGCGCCCGTTTCTTCACGCCGTCCAGCCGCGCGTACTCGCTCGGATCCAACGGTATCCCCTCCGGCCGGAGCCGCGTCCCGATGAACCCGGTCATCTCATAGATCGTTTCGGTATGATCGAAGAACGATACCGCCCCGTACCCGTGCAGGACGAATTCCCCGTACGGCAACAGCATCAGTTTCTCCATGATGATCTCGCGGATACGCTTCTCGATACCCGTCATCACGCTTCCGCTCAATTCCTTCGCCTTCCCCGCGAGCAGGCCCGGATCGTTCGCGGCCGCTCCCAAGCCGGTCCCTATGTCGTCCAGATTACCGAGGACAGCGCCCAGCGTGCAGGTACTCCCGCAATCGAGCGCCTCCCGGAGCGCCGCGTTCCCGATCGGGTGGTTCGTGAGACTGGAGGGGATCTCGCTATCGGTAAGGCAACCGACGAGCGCCTGTTCTACGAACTGTTTGTAGTTGAAGTTACCGCTCAGTATCTCGTTGAGCACCTCGAAGTTGAACTGTTCCGCCGCCGCCGCGATATATATCTCCATGAGGGTGGACAGATTTTCGGTGTCGAGGATGCCGGTAAGCGCACTCTTTATATTTCCTTCATCGAACGCAACGGGGTCGCCCAGAAAATCTTCGATAGCAGCGGGTGTTTCGAGTTCGCCAGCGAGAGAGGAGAGGTCGATGTCATCAAGGGCCGAGATAAGATCATTGAAATGGTCACCGAAATCACTCACCTCATCTTCGAGGAGCCGCATGAGGGCGCGTTGGACGAGGGAGAGATGTATGTTCCTCACCTATGGTTGATAGCACTTCTCAGAGTTCTGGGAAGTTATGGTTTGTTCTGCAAAAACTAATTTCGAATTTCTTTTCTCTAGTTCGTCAAATTGAGAAAGATCTTTCACGCAATTGTTGGTCACATATAAGTAGTCTAAGCTCAACAAGCCATATAGGGGGGAGAGATCCTCGATAAAATTGTTATCTAGGGAAAGATAGCCCAACTCCGTCAACCCCGACAACGGTTCCAGATCCTTTATCTTGTTGTTATTCAGTTTCAGGAACTCCAATTTCGTCAAGGTGCGGAGCGGCTCCAGCGATTCGATCTCGTTGTCGACTATGGCAAGCCAGTCCATGTTAGGCATGTTTTCGATGCCTTTGAGGCTCGAAACCCCCCCCCATAACATTCTAAGCTACTAATCTTATTATACAAATCAGGATCATTCTTGTCCAATTCGGCATAACTGATTTTTTTCTCCACACACTTCGCGAACGCCGGGTCCTCGAATTCACCCGGTTTCAGCGGCCCGTCACCGTCACAACCGATGCAGGCGAGGAAGAAAAGGAGGAGGATAAAAAAGGATGACCTCATCCCAACCTTCTCCTTGGAAAAGGAGAAGGGGTACATGGTAGCGCCCTCGCCTTTTACAAGGAGAGGGCGGCTCTGCCGGGTGAGGTTATTGGGCGAGGTCCGCTTTTCCCTTTTCATCGTTCGCCTCCGGCGTTATCTCATCCCATTCATTATCTGACCCAGACTGAATAAGTCAAGAGAGAGCGGCGCGCCCCTACTTCTCCAATTCCCTCTTCCTCGACCGCGCCATTCTCGTCCCGAAGAGGTCGACGAGCGCGCCGATGAGCCGCTTACCGGGGCAGAGTTTCACCGGATAGTAGTAGGCGCTTTCGAACCAGCCGTTGTCGCGGAAATGGCGGTAGTCGCGCGAATCCTCCTCCTGCCAGAACCGGTGCATCGCCCGGACCACGCGGAATATCGCCAGCCGGAAAAGCGACGGCTGGGGCGCAAGATCGCCGTGGAGCGCCGCGTGGAACCGGTGCACCGCCGCGACGGCCGCCGCCGCGACCTTCTTCTCCTCGGCCTGCGTGAGCGGCCGGATGGTGGTCACGCACGCCCCTTTCACCACGATGAAACCCCAGTAACCGCAGACCTCGTCGAGGTAGGAGACGATCTTTTCGCCGCCGATGGCCCCCTGCGTGACCAGCGCGATGGACACTTTATGGAACAGCGCGGGGCGGTGGAATATGAAGGCGCAGCGGTCGAGGAAGTTCTTCATGATCGCCGTCACCTGCAACGAATAGTTGGGGGTGGCGAAAACGACGCCGTCGGCCGCATGCATCTTCGCGACGAGCGCCGGGATGTCGTCCTTGAGCGGACAGAATTCCTCGCCGCGCGAAAGACACGCGAAACAGCCGCGGCAGAACTGGATGTTCGCATCTTTGAGCAGAACATGCTCGACCTCGACCGGCCCGAGCGCCGCGAGTGCCTTTTCGAACTGCTGGACGAAGGCGTAGGTCTCTTTCCTGCGCGGACTCCCGTGGAACACGACGATCTTCTTCGACATAAGGCGCCTCCATCACAAACGGACAAAGATATAACAGGTGTCGTCGAAAGACAAGAGGCCGACAAAAAACTTTACGCGGCGGCAGGGAGCGTCTATGGTCTATCGGAAACAACTCTTTCCGGAGCGGAGATGACGCACGACCACGATCATCGGGGCCACGATCATGGCGATACCGGCCATATCGGCGTCGCGTTCCTTTTGAATTTCTCGTTCGCCCTCATTGAGGTGGCGGGCGGTCTGCTCACCAACAGCATCGCGATACTTTCCGACGCGCTCCACGACCTCGGCGACAGCCTTGCGCTCGCTCTGGCGTGGTATCTGCAGAAGGTGTCGGACCGCGGGCGCGACCGGCGATACACCTACGGCTACAAGCGTTTCTCGCTCCTCGGGGCGCTTGCCGGGAGCGGGATACTCATCGTCGGGTCGGTGGTCATCGTCTTTGCCGCCATCCCGCGCCTCATCGAGCCGCAACCGACCGTGACATGGGGGATGCTCCTGCTCGCGGTGCTTGGCATCGTGGTCAACGGCGCGGCGGTCCTGCGCCTCAAAAAGGGAACTTCGCAGAACGCGAAGGTGGTGGCGCTCCACCTGCTGGAAGATGTGCTCGGCTGGGGAGCGGTCCTCGTCGGGGCGGTCGTCATCCACTTCACCGGGTGGTACTGGATAGACCCGCTCCTGTCGCTCGGCATCGCCGCCTTCATACTTATCACGGCGCTCGGAGCGCTCCGGTCATCGGCCAAGATACTTCTGCAGGGGATCCCGGAGGAGGTCGACCTCGCGGCTATCGAGGCGCGGCTCACGGCGGTCGCCGGGGTCGCGTCGTCCCACGACCTGCATCTGTGGAGCCTCGACGGTGAACGGACGATACTGACGGTCCATCTGGTGCTCGACGCGCCGGTGACACCGGAGACGGCCTGCCGCGTCAAACGGGAGACGGCCGTCGCGATGGAAGAACTCGGCGTCGGCCATTGCACCATCGAACTCGAGGGACCGGACGAACCCTGCGCGCGGTGCTGTTCCTGACCCTGACCGCCGCCGTACCTTGCGCCGTAAAAAAATTCTCTGACTTTCTTTTTTGTTTGGTATATAGTACCCCGTTCACCGGAGGTACCGGCACCATGAGAAAGAAAGAGACCCCGCAGGGATCGGCCGCGCAGCGCGGCACGGCGTTCGTCATATCGGCTCCGTCGGGGACCGGCAAAACGACGCTCGTCACGGCGCTCCGCAAGCGGTTCCCCTTCCTCGAGCAGTCGGTCTCCTGCACCACCCGCCCGCCGCGCACCGGCGAAAAGAACGGCCGCGACTACCTCTTCCTGACCGAAGAGGCTTTCAAGCGGCGTATCGCCGAGGGGGCGTTCCTCGAATGGGCGCAGGTGTACGGCCACTACTACGGGACACCGAAGGACCGCCTGCTGGAGCGGATAGAGACGGGGCACCATGTCGTCTGCGCCATCGATGTGCAGGGAGCGGTCGCTCTCAAGAACCTGCTGCCCGACGAGGCGGTGCTCATCTTCGTCCTGCCTCCCTCGCTGGAGGAGTTGCGGCGGCGCATCCGGGGGCGCGCGCTCGACGACGAGGCGGTCATCCTGCGGCGGCTCGACGAAGCGAAGGCCGAGATGCGGCGCTATGTCCACTACGACCACATCGTCGTGAATGACGACCTCGAACGGGCCGCGTCGCTGCTCTCGGGCATCGTCGCCACCGAACTGTACTGCTCCACGCGCGGGAACCGCGAACTGATAGAGCGGATGCTGGGCTGAGACCATGGACCTGAAACTGTTCCAGCACATTGTCAAGAGGCCTCCGCACTTCGATATCCTGCGGATCATCCGCCCCACCGACATCATCCGCGCCGTCATGGAGGCGCACCCCTCCTTGACCGACGAGGAACGGATGAGGGCGCGGGAAAAGATCAACAAGGCCATCGTCCTCGCGGCCGCCGCGCACCAAGGGGTCCTGCGCGAGAGCGGCGAGCCGTACATCACCCATCCGTATGCCGTCGCCTATGTGCTCGCCAAGATGGGGATGAGCGTCGAATGCGTCATCGCCGGGTTCCTGCACGACACGGTGGAGGACGCGACCACCACGCTCGACGAGATCCGCGGGCTGTTCGGCGACGATGTGGCCAACCTCGTGGACGGCGTGACCAAACTGTCGCTCTCGCATATCGGCAAGGAGGAGAAGAAGGCGCAGGCGTTCCAGAAACTCTTCGTCTACGCGGCGCGCGACGGCATCTGGGTGCTGTTCGTCAAACTCGCCGACCGCCTGCAGAACATGATGACGCTCGACGCGGTGAGCCCCGAGAAACAGCAGCGGGTCGCCCGCGAGACCCTGCAACTGTACGCGCCGCTCGCCCACCGGCTCGGCGTCTACTGGATGAAGGAGGAACTCGAGTCGCTCAGTTTCTATTACTGCTATCCCGACGAGTGGAAACAGATAAACGACTACATCACCGAGCGGTTCCGGCAGGACCCCGCCAAGGCGCTCGAGACCCTGCAGAAAAAGGTGCGCGAGGTCATCGCCGAACACTGCCCGTCGGTCGCCGGGAGGATCGCGCAGGTCTACGGCCGCATCAAATCCTACCCGAGCATCTACCGCAAGACGATACGGCAGAACAAGTCCATCGGCTCCCTGCACGACATCATCGGCATCCGCGTGATACTCGATTCGCCCAACCGCGACGACTGCTATCTCGCGATGGCGGCGATCCATTCGTTCCCCGAATTCACCGTGATGAACGACCGGTTCAAGGACTACATCGCGCGGCCCAAGGCGAACGACTACCAGTCGATACACACGGTGGTCCGTTACCACGAGTATTCGATGGAGGTGCAGATACGGACCCGCGAGATGCACCGTATCGCCGAGGAGGGCGACGCGTCCCACTGGGCCTACAAGAACGAGATCGCGGGCAACGACAAGGCGGTGCAGTGGCTCCGGCAGGTGCTCGGTGACCTGCCCGATGTCACCGCGAACCCCATGGATTTCGTCCACGACATTGCGACGGCGATACCGCTCGAGAAGATATCGGTCTTCACCCCGAAGGGCGATCTCATCACGCTCCCCGAGGGGGCGACGCTCCTCGATTTCGCCTACGCGATACACGGCGACCTCGGCGATGCCTGCGCCGGCGGCACCGTGAACGGCCGCAAGGTCCCCATATACTACCGGCTCTCCAACAAGGACGAGGTGTCGGTCGAATCGTCCAAAAAGCAGGTGCCGCGCCGCGACTGGCTCAATTTCGTGGTCACCCACAAGGCGAAGATACATATCCGGCGCCATCTTACCCAGCAGGAGAAGGAGCAACTGGTCGAAGCGGGCCGCGCGACGGTGAAGCAACTGTTCGAGAAGGCGGGGCGCCCCGCCGCGTTCAACCGGATCGAGACGCTTGAAGGGTTCGCGGGGATCGCCGACACCTACTCGCTCCCCAAGGAGGGGCGGCTCGCGATATTCTTCCAGAAGGTCGCGTCGGGCGAGATAAAACTGCGCACGGTGCTCAAGAAACTCTTTTCCGACGACGAGGTCGAGGGGCTCATCCGGGAATTGCCGCGCAAGGTCGGCGCGCTCTTCCCCGAACGGCGCGCCAAGCGGACCACCGTCGAGGTCGTCCCGGGCACCGCGACCGTCTACATTCGCGGCATCGGGCAGGTGAAGGACTACGGCGTCGCCAAATGCTGCATGCCCGAGGAGGGCGACCCCATCGTGGCCTATGTCTCCTCCACCCGCGGCTACATCGTCCACAAGAGCGGCTGTCCGACGGTCCAGCGGCTCTCGGCCGAACGGATAGAGAAGAACGCGTTCTGGTACCACTACGCGCTCTATCAGGTCGAACTCATCATCGAGATAAAGAATGCCCCGGGGACGCTCCTCGAGGTGATACAGGAGATATCGAGCGAAGGGCTCAACATCGACAGCCTCCACATAGATTCACACGCCGCGAACGAAAAATCGGGACCGGTCTACATCACGCTCAAGGGGACCGACATCCGGCAGATCGAGCAGGTGAGTCAGGAGATGAAGAACAAACGCTCGATACTGTCCTACACCATCAGCAATGTGTCACGACTGTAGCAGGGAGGTAGCGGCATGAAAGGGGTCTACACCGCGATCGTCACGCCGTTCACGAAGAGCGGATCGATCGACGAGGCGGCGCTGAAAAAACTTCTCGAGGCCCAGAGGAAAGGCGGGGTCGCCGGCATCGTCGTCGCCGGGACGACCGGCGAGGCGGCGACGCTCTCCTTCGAGGAGAAACGCGACCTGTTCGCGTTCGTGAAGAAGGAAGCGGCGGGGCTCGACCTTGTCGCCGGCACCGGCACCAACGACACCGCCGGCTCGGTGAAACTGACCGAGATGGCGCTTTCGCTCGGCTATACGCAGGTGCTTGCCGTCACCCCCTACTACAATAAGCCCACCTGTCGCGGGCTTATGGCCCACTACGGCGCCATCGCGGCGACCGGCGCGAGGATCGTGCTGTACAATGTGCCGGGACGCACCGGGCTCAACCTCCCGGCGGCGTGGCTGAAGGAACTCGCGGCGATACCGGGGATCACGGCGGTCAAGGAGGCGAGCGGAAACCTGGCGCAACTGGTCGACTACCTCGAGCAGGTCGGTCCCGACCGGTTCGCGATGCTGTCGGGCGACGATTTCACGATAACGCCGTTCGTCGCGCTCGGCGGCGCCGGGGTCATATCGGTGGTCTCCAACATCGCGCCCGCCGAGACGGTCGAACTGACCGGCGCGGCGCTCGCGGACCACTTCGGGAAAGCGGCCGCCCTGCAGGTGCGTCTGAACGGGCTCATACGCGCCCTGTTCATGGAATCGAGCCCGATACCGGTCAAGACGGCGCTCCATCTCATGGGCTTCTGCGAAGAGGTGTTGCGCGCACCGCTCGCGACCATGGAGATACAGAACCGCGAAAAACTCGTCGAGACGCTCAAAAGATACCGGCTGATCTAGCCGTTACGGTTTCGGGACGAGGTTCTCCCCGAAGAAGTCGATCGCGGTCGCCGTGTAGTTCGGGAAATCGTTGTCGGTCTCGTAGAGCGTGATGGTCACCGTGCCGACAAGATCGGCCTTCGGCACCCCCATCGCGTCGAGCCAGCGGACATAATTACCGGCGCCGTCTATCGTCACCGCGTACGGCACATTCGCGGTGCGCGGCAGGGAGAGTTGGACGAGGATCGCCTCATCGCCCGGCGCGCCGCCGCCGTAGGTGACCTTCAGGAGTATGTTGGCTATGCCGCTGTTGTCCTTCTCGACGACGCTCGCGCCGAAATATTCGGCCGTCTCGCCGACCGAGAGCGCGGCGAATATATGGGCGGTCACCTCCGGATCCTCGCCCTTCCGGTAACTGTAGGTCAGAGAGGATTTCGGTATCGCATCCTCGCAGGCGCCGGTGAAGGCGATGTTCATCCCCGATATCCATGCGGCGCATTCGTCGAGGTAGGTGACCCCGTCGCACCCGCAGACCGGCACGCCGACATCGAACGAGAACGGGCAGGCCTCGGGTCGCGCCTCGCAGGCACCCGAACTCTGACCGCACACCCCTTCGGCCTTCCGGCAGAACTCGGTCTGGCCGCACTCGTCGTTGTAGAGGCAGATGTTCTCGCCGTCGCACTTTCCCGGATGAGCGACATTGACGCCGGCGGCGGCGGCGTGGCAGGGATGCAGGTAGGTCGTATCGTCACAGCCGCAGGCAAGGGCGAATTCGGTGAGGAGATCGCAGTCTATCGGGCGCAGGTCGCAGACCCCGGAGCTGTCGGCGTCGCATACGCCGAGCGGCTTGGCGCAGTATTCGGTCTCGGTGCACTGCTTGGTGGCGGTGCAGGGTATCATCGAGCCGCAGGGGCCTCCGTGCCGGATATTCATACCGGCCGCCCACGCCGAACACTCGTTGGGGTAACTCTTGCCATCGCACCCGCAGACCGGCGCATAATTCTCGTCGCAGGCGGCGGGCTGTGCCGCGCAGGTCCCGGAACCCTCGCAGGGCGTCGGCGCCCCGCGGAGACAGAACAGCCCCTCGGAGCAGTCGCCGTTGTCCAGACACATCGCCTCCAGCGTATCGCCGTCGGGTCGTTCGCCGTCGTCCACCGCCTCGTCGGGCATCGCTTCGTCGACGGTACCGTCGGAAAGAAGGTCGTCGGTATCATCGGCGATATCGTCGGCGACCATCGTATCGCCGTCAGCGACGGCCGCCTGATCGGCATCGAGCGGCCGGCTCAGGGTCCGATTCTCGCATGCGGCGGCAAGCAAGACCGCGACCACGCAAAGCGAACAGGTCACGAGCGTTCTCATACCGTCCCTCCACCATTCGGTTCGGGCGTCAGTATAGCGCGCCGCGACGAGTTCCGCAAGTCGGCGCGAAAAAAGAACGGTTTTTTCCGCTTGACTTCGGACGGCAATGTTCTACAATCGCTCCTGTTTCAAGCGTTCCACCACAACGAGGGAGGTCATCATGAGAGGGTTCCTGTTCTTCATCGCCTGTTTCGCGCTTATCCTGACGGCGGCGTGCGACAACGCGACGCGCACCTTGGTCGATAAGGACACGGCGGTCACCGACACGACCGGCGACACCGACACCGACACGGTCCAGACCGACGACATCCAGACCGACGATGTGCAATCGGACGACATCCAGACCGACGATGTGCAATCGGACGACATCCAGACCGACGATATCCAGACCGACACGCAGAGCGATGGCGACACCGTCCAGAACGACCAGAATGTCCCCGACAACGACATGCCCCCGAAGACCTGCGCCGAGATCACCTGCGACGACCCGAACAGCACCTGCGTCGAAGGAACGGGCGGCGCCGACGCGAAGTGCGAGTGCAACGAAGGCTACCATTGGAATTCGGGAGAGTGCGTCAAGGACGAACTCACCAAGACCGGAGAGTTCTCGTTCGACTTCGAAGGGGTCATCAACGAGACGACCGATCCCCAGCAGTTGCAGGGGGGCGACGGCACCGCGACCTTCTCGCACCTCGGCGACGACTTCTCCTATGTCAAGATAACCGTCCCTTACGGCAACATCGGCTTCCCGCTCGCCAATCTGCAGGAAGGGACCACCATCACGACCATCTGGCTCGAGAAACTGGCCATGAGCGGATCGGTCAAGTTCTTCGCCTTCTCGATGCCCGCGGCGCAGAACACCACCGGCACCAAACAGTTGGCGGACACCCAGTCGATGGTCATGTACGGCGACATGACGATGTCGGGCGGCGCCATGAACATCGAGTGCATCCGCGCCGTGTCGGCCGACGGCTCCTACACCGTCGCCGGCGATTCGGGCAACGGCACGCTCCACATCACCACGGCGAGCGGGAACATGTACGATCCCAAGGTGGCCGAGGCCAACCTGCCCGCCCCCATCTGCGAGGAATAACTACTCCGCTTTCGCGTAGATCGCCGCCGACCGCGGCGGGAGCGTCAGGTCGATCGATCCGTCCTTCACCCCCATCGTCCCCTCAGACAGCGCATCGGCATAGGTCCCGTCGGCAAGCGGCACCGCGAAGGTCCGATCGATCGTCTCTTCTCCGCGGTTGAAGGCGACAAGCACCGTATCGTCCCCGTCGCTCATCGTGTAGAGCCAGACATCCTCCTCGACATGGACCGTCGTCCGCGTGCCGCGCCGCAAAGCGGGGTGGGCCGCGCGGGCCGTCGCCAGTTCCTTCACAACGGCGAGCGTATCTTGCTGATGTTCGTTCAGGTCGTCGCCGAAGAGCATCATGCGGCGGTTATCGGGGTCGTTCGCCCCCGGCATCCCGAACTCGTCGCCCTGATAGATGGTCGGCACGCCGGGCGAGGTGAAAAGAAACGCCCACGCAAGGCGCAGTTTTTCATACGGCGCGGCGGCGGTCGGGGTCTCCGGCTCGTTCTCCCAGACCCGTTCGGATGCCCGTGCCCCGCCCTGCGAAGTGCCGTCGAAATCGCCATGCGCGGTCGAAAGGGCGCGGCAGAGGTCGTGGTTGCCGGGAAAGGTCGCCATGATCGCGCCGGGATGGTAGTCGCGCTGATACCGGCCGTCGTGGGTCAGCAGAAAAGAGGCGAGGTCCGACAGGCTTTCCGAGCCGATGAGGAAGGCGCGCGCCAGATGGTGGAACAGCGGGAAATCGAACTGACTGTCGAGTTTGTCGGGGCCAAGATAGCGGCCGATCTCCTCCCAGCCGGTGTCGCCGGTGAAGGTCTCGCCGACCATGTAGAACGGGGTGCCGCCCGCCGCCGCCTCGCGCTCGATGAAATAGCGAAGCGTTATCGTGAGGTCGAGGTTCATGAGCCGCACCGCATCGACGCGGAACCCGTCGGCGTCGAAGGTCCGGACCAGCCACAGGTAATGCGCGATGAGGGTCTCCAGCGCCGTCGCGTTGCGGTGGTCGATATCGGGCAGATAGTCGGTGAACCAGCATTCCTCGGGCCGTTCCCAGCCGCAGGTATAGCCGCCGAGCGCGTTGCGCGGCAGGCCTTCGGGCGCGTCGTTGAACCAGCCGTCGTAGCGGTAGGTGTTCCAGAGCCAACTTTCGGCGTGGACATGGTTGGGAACGATATCGAACAGCACGCGGATGCCCCGGTCGTGCGCCTTCTTCACCAGTTCCCACAGGTCGGCCTCGTCGCCAAAGTGCGGATCGACGGGCGACGCCAGCCCCGGCAGAGGCGTCAGATCGCTCCATCCGGTCGCTACCGGCCAGTAGGAATGATAGGCGGCGTAGAGCCGCGTGTCGCCTCCCATACCCTTCCACGCCCCCTGCGTATTGCGAAGCGGCGAGGATAGCCAGAGCGCGGTGACGCCCAGCTCGGTAAAGTAGTTCTCCTCCATCTTTTCGATGATGCCGCGCAGGTCACCCCCCTGCCAGTTTGCCTTCGTGTCGACACCGGCGACCGGGCCGTCGTTGGCGGTATCGCCGTTCACGAAGCGGTCGGTCATGACCTGATACAGGACCGCGTCGCGCCAGTCGAACGGCTCTTTTTCTACCCAGACCGGCACGAACAGCGGTGTCGCGGCGAACCCGTCGGTGTCACGGATCGTGAACAGGGCCGTATATTTCCCCGGCGCGAGGGTGTCGGCGGTCAGGGCGAACAAGCGTGTTGCCTCGTCGTACGAGGGGTTGACCGTCCCGCCCGAAAGGGTCACCGTGCTCTTTTTCAGGTCGGGCCCGGCGCCGCTCGCCCCGGGAAGATAGCGGACCGTCAGCGAGAGCGACGACCCGTCGGCGACCGGGCGACCGACCACCTCAAGGCGCGGGTAGCGACAGTCGGGAATAATGAGCCGGCTGTACCGTTTGCCGCTGTCGTACCGGGCGAGCGGCTTGGCCTCGTCAAGCCGCCACGCATCCTTTTTCCGGTCGTAAAAGGCGTAAGGATAGTCGCCCGGCGGCAGGGAAAGTTCGACCTCCCACCGGCCAGTGCGGAAACTCATCGGCGTCGAAAGCGACCAGTTGTTGAACGAGGCGCGCAGGTAGAGTTCCTCGGTGGCATCCCCGTCAGTGGTGACGGATATCCCCGCGCAAACGGCGGGGGCGCTTTTCTCCCCGCAGGAAAAAAGCAGCGGGATGACCAGTAGCAGGGACCATGCGCGCATCGGGACCCTCCGATCGGACGATCGAGTATAGCGATAAAATCTTGAAAAGCCAACCGACCCGCGATACGATGGGTCTTCTTTACGGGAGGGGACCCATGGCCGCTCACGACGAAGGCTCGATGCTGGAGACGATACTCGGCTACATGTCGAAGATAGAGGGGGTCCGCAAGATAGACGCGGTGCTCATACTCCTTTCGGAGATGGGGCGCGTGCTCGTCAACGCCGACCGCTGTACGCTGTGGCTGCTCGACACGCAGAAGAAGGAACTCTGGACCAAGGTGGCGCACGGCATCGACCGCGTCCACATGCCGGCCGGGAGCGGTATCGCCGGGGTCGCCGTCGGAAGCGGCGAGACGGTCATCGTCAACGATCCGTACCGCGACCCCCGTTTCAATCAGGAGATAGACCGGAAGACCGGCTACACGACCCGCAGCATCCTCGTGGTCCCGATAAAGAACAGCCGCGGCGAGGTGCTCGGCGCCTTCCAGACCATCAACAAGCAGACCGCCGCAGGCAAGTTCGAGGAGAGCGACATCAAGTACCTCAAACTCGCCTCGACCTACGCCGGCGAGGCGATAGAGGCGGCGAAGCTCAACGAGGAGATCGAGGAGACCCAGCGCGATGTCATCTTCGCGCTCGCCGAGGCGGGGGAGACCCGGTCGAAAGAGACCGGCAACCATGTCCAGCGGGTATCCGAATATTGCCGGTCGCTCGCGCTCCTCGCCTGCCTGCCCAAAAAGGAGGCCGAACTGCTCAAACTCGCCGCCCCCATGCACGACATCGGCAAGATAGCGATACCCGACGCGATACTGCTCAAGCCGGGACGGCTCGACCCGGAGGAGTTCGCCGTCATGAAGACCCACGCCGAGAGCGGCTACACGATACTCAAAGGCTCGGCGCGGCCCATCCTCAAGGCGGCGGCGACCGTCGCCCGCGAACACCACGAACGGTACGACGGCACAGGCTACCCGCGCGGCCTCAAGGGCAATGATATCCATATCTTCGGCCGCATCTGCGCCATCGCCGATGTGTTCGACGCGCTCGGCAGTGACCGCGTCTACAAGAAGGCGTGGCCCATCGAGAAGATAGTCGAGGAATTCACGGCCCAGCGCGGCGCCCAGTTCGACCCGGCGCTGATAGACACCTTCCTCGCCCACCTCGACCAGTTCACCGCCATCCGCGAACGGCTCAAGGATATCTAGTGGTTGACCATCTCATAGCAGCGCTATCTTTCATCGGACTTATCCTCTCTCTCATCGTGCATCTTTTGTCGGTGTTCAGTGTCGATGTGTCGCAATTTTTCCCTTCCGCGTGGCTATTACATCTTGGGGCATTCGTAGTCTTTGCTCCTCTTGTCTTTTATGCAAAAAAAGATTCTAACGGGAACTCTCTTATTTTCCCCCATGCTCCCGAATGGGTAAAAACTGCTAGCATAAGTCTCTTTACATATGTCGTTTTTAACTTTCTCTATTTTGCGATCAGCATGGAGGGTAGCCCCAGCATAGAAGAGGGCAAATACATTCTTCACGATCACGGAAGACTTATCAGAGAACTGACAGCCGAAGAATATCACCGTTTTGTAGCAAAAGAACTGCGTGGGTTCTCTGGACACTGGTTGATATTCTATTTTGCGCCATTCGCCTATTTCACTTTCCGAAGCAAAAAATAAGGATAAAACGGCCGCCGACCATTTTGTGTATGCCCATGAGATGGTCTGTTGAGGTAAAAAGACAATTCATGTTCCCCGCTTACGACAAACCGGTCATTTGGTTCACCCCTCGTTTTGCTTGACACCTATTCGGCTTCTCGTTACATAACTCCCCAGTACCTAGGCGGCAAAGAAAACATGAGGGGCATGCGATGGCAAAAAAGAACCTAAACTTAGTAATGAGTCCTGCGAATCTCGGTTCCCGGATCCATGTTGTCCGCAGTGTCCAAGTGATAACGGACAGCGATCTGGCTGCGCTCTATGGCGTCGAGATCCGTGTTCTCAATCAGGCTGTTAAACGAAACATGGATCGTTTTCCCGAAGAGTTTATGTTCCAGCTTACTAAGGCTGAATTTGAAGAACTGACCGCCCCTTCTGATACCGCCAAAGTAGCGGGCAACGGTTTGAGATCACAATTTGTGACCTCAAACACGGGACGCGGTGGCCGTCGTTATCTTCCCTATGCTTTTACCGAGCAGGGAGTTGCTATGCTTTCGGCCGTTTTGCGAAGCAAGACAGCGGTTCGAGTAAGCGTACAGATTATGAAGGCGTTTGTCGAAATGCGCAGATTTTTACAAAACAACGCTCAGATATTCTTCCGCCTCGATTCGGTAGAACGCCGGCAGCTAACCTTCGAGTCGGAAACGGCTCAGAATTTCGAAAAGGTTTTTGATGCCTTGGGACAACGCACGGAGCCTCCGAAACAGGGAATCTTTTACGATGGACAAATCTATGATGCCTATACCTTTGTCGCCGATCTGATCCGGCGGGCGCGAAAATCGCTTGTCCTGATCGACAATTATGTCGACGATACGGTCTTAACGCTTCTTGCTAAGCGTAAGGAGGAAGTGTCGGTAACGATATATACGAAAAACATATCCCAAGGACTTGCCCTTGATCTGAAGAAGCACAACGAACAGTACCCACCGATCACCATCGTGGAATTCAAAGATGCGCATGATCGTTTTCTGATCGTGGACGAAAAGGAGACATACCACCTCGGAGCATCTCTCAAAGATTTAGGTAAAAAGTGGTTTGCGTTTTCAAAGCTTGACCGCGGCGCAATGGAAATGTTGAATAAACTTAAGGTCTCCCAAGCATGAAAGGCGCCAGTACCCGACCGTGAGGTGAGTGCCGTCAGCGAACTGTTCCTGTTTTTTTGACATTGCCGCTCTTCCCGCATACCTTTTTGTTGAAGGGTCCCTCCGTGCGTGTGCCGTTTTTATCTTTTTTTAAGGAGACGCCCATGATCAAAGACCTTCAGAACATCCTCTCCCGCAGCGCGAAAAGCGCCAAGAAATCGGCCATCCGCGAACTGCTGAAACTGACCCAGCGCCCCGAGATCATCTCGTTCGCCGGCGGTCTGCCCGCCCCCGAATCGTTCCCGCTCGAGATCCTCAAGAAACTTTCGGTCGAGGTGCTCGAGAAAGAGGGCACCGCCGCATGCCAGTACAGCATGACCGAGGGCGACAACGGCCTGCGTAAGGCGCTCATCGAGAAATACCGCAAGGACGAAGGACTGGAACTGGCGATGGAGAACATCATCATCACGACCTCCTCCCAGCAGGCGCTCGACTTCCTCGGCCGCGTCCTCGTCGACCCGGGCGACGCGGTCGTCTGCGGGCTCCCCACCTATCTCGGCGGCCTGCAGGCCTTTGCGGCCTACGGGGCCGAGATGCACGGCATCAAACTGGACGACAAGGGGATGCGCGCCGACCTCCTGAAGGCGAAACTCGAAGAACTGAAAAAGGCGGGGAAGAAGCCGAAATTCATCTACACCGTCCCCGATTTCCAGAACCCGGCCGGCATCACGATGCCCGAATCGCGCCGCAAAGAGATACTGGCGCTCGCCCATGAGTACGATGTGCTCGTCGTCGAGGACAGCCCGTACCGCGAACTGCGCTTCGAGGGCAAGAATCCGCCGATGCTCTACAAACTCGACGGCAAGGAACAGGTCGTCGTGCTCGGCACCTTCTCCAAGATATTCGTCCCCGGCTTCCGCATCGGCTGGATCATCGGCAACAAGGACCTGCTCGACAAGTTCGTGACCGTCAAGCAGGCGGCCGACCTCTGCACCTCCTCGTTCGTCCAGAAGATCGGCGCTCTCTACCTGAATCAGGGACATTTCGACGCCAACCTCCAACGGGTCATTGCGATGTACCGCGAGAAACGCGACGCGATGCTCGCCGCCCTCAAGGAGCACATGCCGAAGGGCGTCTCGTGGACCTGCCCCGAGGGAGGGCTGTTCCTGTTCGTCACCCTGCCCGACGGGATGGACGCCGAAAAACTGTTCCCCAAGGCGATAGAGAAGAATGTCGCCTATGTGCTTGGCAGCGTCTTCCACTGCGACGGCTCGGGACGCGACACGATGCGGCTCAACTTCTCGTTCGCACCGAAGGAGAAGAACATCGAAGGCATCCGGCGTCTCGCCGAGGTCATAAAGGAAGCGATGAAGGGCTGACCGCCGCTTTTCCCCGGTCGGGGAGGTATCTTACTCGAAATAGAGCGCCCGCACGATCTCCTCGAACGAGGTCGCGCCGTCCGCGAGTTTCCGTATCGCCGCGTCGCGCAGGGTGACCATGCCGTCGAGCACCGCGTTCTGCCGTATCTCGTCGGTCGTCGCGCGGTTCGCGATGAGCCGGCCTATCTTGCCCGACACCGGCATGTATTCCATGATGGCGGTGCGCCCCTTGTAGCCGGTGTAGCGGCACTTGACGCACCCTTCGGAACCCTTGATGCGGTAACGGCTCTCGATGGGGAGTTTCAGGGCGATCTTCTCCTCTTCGGTCATGTCGCGGTCGAACGAGCAGGAGGTGCAGAGTTTCCGCACCAGCCGCTGGGCGAGCACGCCGTTGAGCATCGAGGAGAGAAGGAACGGCTCGACGCCGAGGTCGATGAGCCGCTCGACCGTGCTCGCGGTGTCGTTGGTGTGGAGCGTCGAGAACACGAGGTGCCCGGTGAGCGCCGCCTGCACCGCGTTGTCGGCCGTCTCCTTGTCGCGTATCTCGCCGACCATGATGATGTCGGGATCCTGCCGCAGGATGTGACGGAGCGCCGACGAGAAGGTGATGCCCGCTCTCGTGTTCACCCCGATCTGGTTGATCTCCTCTATCACGATCTCTATCGGGTCCTCGATGGAGACGATGTTGACATCGGGCTTGGCGAGTTCCTTGAGCGTCGAGTAGAGCGTGGTCGACTTGCCGCTCCCGGTCGGGCCGGTGACGAGCAGCATGCCGTACCCTTTCTGCATGCCGCCGCGCCACGCTTCCAGTTGCGCCTCTTCGAACCCTATCTCTTCGAGCGGCCGCACGAAATGGCCCGATTCGAGGATGCGCAGGACCATCTTCTCGCCGTACACGGCGGGCACGGTGCTCGCGCGCAGTTCGACCTCCTGCGCCTCGTCGAGCAGGAGTTTGATGCGGCCGTCCTGCGGGCGCCGCTTCTCGGCGATGTCCATGCGGGCGAGCATCTTGAGCCGCGACAGGAACGGGGCGTGCGCCTGTATCGGGAAGTTGTATATCGTCTGCATCACGCCGTCGAGCCGGAACCGGATGACGGTCTCGTCGCGCTTCGGCTCGATATGGATGTCGCTCGCCCCCTGCTCCACGGCATACCGGAGCATGTAGTCGACCGCGTTGACGATGTGTTTGTCGTCGAGTTGACCGCTCGCGACGATGCTCGTCAACTGCTCTATCGAGGCGTAGGCGTCGCGGGTCCGCTCCTTGGCGGCCGCCTTGATGGACCGCTTGAAGCCGAACAGGTCGCCGAGTATCTTCTCTATGGACGACGGCGCGGCGACCACCGGCACGACCGGCCGACCGGCGGCCGACCGCAACTGATCGACGATCTCCATCCTGAACGGGTCGGCCATCGCGATGACGACGGCGCCGTCCTCCTCATAAAGCGGGAGAACGAAATGGGAACGACCGTAGGGCAGCGATATGATCGAGGTGACCAGTTGCGAATCTATCTTGAGCGGGTCGGGCACGATATAGTCGCATCCGGCGCGACCCGCGACGAGCCGCAGGAGCGTCTCCTCCTCGACCGTCACCCCCTCCTCGCGGCACATGAAAAGCACAAGGTCGGTCACGAACGGGTCTTTTTTGAACCGGTCGCGGTACTGGGACTCGTAGTACCCGCGCTTGGCGACGAACAGTTCCGTCTTCTCGTGCGGCAGGATCCGGTATTCCTCCAGAAGGCCGCACAGGAACTCGAGCGTCAGCGCTATCTGCATATCGTTACGAAACGGCCTTCCGCACCGACTCGATGATCTCGGCAAGGCGCGTCGCCTCTTCCTTGGCCGCGGCGATGTCGGCATCCTTCGCCGCTATCGTCTTTTCGAGTTCGGCGATCCGGTCCACCTCCGCCGCCAACTCGGCGGCCTTCTTTTCCACCGCCCCTTTTTCGGCCTCCAGCGCCTCGATGCGGGCCGTGAGAGCGGCCGCTTCGGCGAGCGCGGCCTCCTTGTCCCTCAGGGCAGCGTCGCGGTCGTCGCTGAGCGACGAGAACTGCAGGACCGTTTCGCGCAGTTCGTTCAGTTCCTTTTCGGCCGCCTCGAGCCGCGTCTTCGATTCCCCGCACTGTTTCTCGGCCTGCGTCGCCTTGTAACGGGAGGTGGCGAGATCTATCTCTATGCTCTCCTTCTCGGCCTGCAGCAGTTCCAGTTTTTCGCTTTTGACCTTGAGTTCGTCGCTTATCGGCTTCAGTTTCTCCTCGTAACTCGCCTGCAGTTCGTCGAGAAGCCGCTTCGATTCGGCCTGCGCGCTCTTCTCCTTCTGCTCGAACTCCTCCTTGAGCGTCCGCGCCTGCTCGACGACCGCCTCTTCGGCTTCCTTCGCCTTCTTGAGGAGCGCATCCTTCTCCGCGGTGAAGGCCTCGTGTTCGGCCTTCATCTTCTCCATATCCTTCTCCGACGCCTTGACCTTGTCCTTCATCTCCTTGTTGACTATCCTGAGGTCGCCGAGTTCGTCCTTGGCCTCGTCGTACTTCTTCTTGAGTTCCTCCGCTTCGACCGACGCCCCCTTCATGGCGCGGTCCGATTCCTCCTTCAGTTGCGCTTTGAGTTGTTCGAGCGACCGGGACACCTCGGTCTTGTCCTCGTTCATCGCCTGCGACTTTTCGCGCTCGGCCGACAGTTCGACCTCGAGCCGTTTCACCTCGGTCTGGAGCGCCGTTATCTGTCCCGCCGCCTTGTCGAACTCGGCCGCGAGATCGGCACCCTGCGACACCGCCTTCTCGAGTTCCTTCGCCTGCGCCGCCTTCTGGGCTATCGCCTCCTTGAGTTCGCCCGCCTCGGCGGCGAGTCTCTCGTTCTCCTCGCGGAGTTTCTTCAGCGCGGCCTCCTGCGACGATGCCTCCTTGAGTTCGGCGTCGCGCCGCTGGAGTTCGCTGCGCAGTTTCTTCACCTCTTCCTGCAACATCGCGGCCTGCCCGTCGGCGACCGGCGCCGCCGCCGGGACCTCTTCGACCGCCTCTTCCGCGCCGTCGAGGAACGGCATGAGCATGTGGGCCGCCGCGAGTATCGATTCGGCGTCTTGCGGGAGCGACATGTAGTGATCGGCCGCGAAGTCGAGTGCGCGGTGCTTCTCAAAGGTCTGCTCGGTCGCCTCGCTTGAGAGGACGAGTATCGGCGTGGAGCGGTATTCCGATATCTCCCGTATCTTCTTGCACAGGAGCAGACCGCTGATGCTCGGGTTCTCGGCCCGGATGACGAACAGGTCTATCGCCCCGGTCCCGAGGAACTCCTGCATATCATCCTCCGACCGGGCCGTCCGTACGGTGAGGTCGAACTGCTCGAACGCCTTTCTGAGCGACTTGGCGTGTTTGTTGTCGTACTCGTAGATCAGCACGGTCTTAGTGGTCATGGCATCCTCTCCGCGTTCGTTATCCTTTCTTCCCTATACCCTTCAGCGCCGCCGTTATCGAACCGATCGAGCCGAAGCCTTTCGCGCGGAGTATGCTCATGAGCGCCGGGCCGCCGAGCGGTATGAGCCCGAGATAGCCCTTCATCGTGAGCCGGAACACCCCCGACAGTATCCTCAGGTCGATATGGTCGCGGTACTTTTCCTGATAGTAGTTCTCGGCGAAAAAGAGGATGATCGCGTCGGCCGTCTGCGGATCGGCGGCGAGGAAATCCTCCAGCATCGCGGCGGGGAGCGTCACCTCCATGTCGTACTCGAGGGCCCCGCAGGACGCGGCATCGGTCAGCGCGAACACCTCTCCCGCCTTGCGGAACGCGACATCGGTATCGGGGAGGACGCGGAGCCGCACCGCGGCGGCGGCGCTGAGCGCGTGGGCGATCTTCCGGGCGCCGGGGTTATCCCGGCAGAAAGCCTCAAGGCGTTGGCGCATGAACGATCGTACCGTCACCAAAAACCGTAAAGTTCTATCTTCCTACCATACAATAAAAAGGTTTGCAAGGAAATTAGCGGCGGCGGGCGTAGAGCCATTCCTTGAGGCGGTTGGGGGCGATATCCGGGCACATGCGGGTCAGGAGCGCCAGCGCGTCCTTGACCGAGAGCGCATCGAGGATGCGGTCGCGGTCGGCGTCGTCGGGCGGAGAAGTGCGCGGCGGCAGGATGCGCGGCTGAGCGACCACGGTGAATTCGCCCTGTTCCCGGACCGGGCCGCCGGCATAGATGAATATCTCCTCGAATTCCTTGGTCAGTTCGCGGCAGACGACGATGCGGTCGCAGCGCGGCTGAAGGAGCGTGAGCAGGTCGGCGATGCGGTTGGGCGATTCATACAGGACCACCGGCAGTCCGCCCGCGAGGAGTGCCTCGAGGTCGCGCGTCCGTTCGGCCCCCTTGGCCGGCAGGAAGCCGCCGAAAAGGAACCGGTCGGCCCGCATCCCCGACGCCGAGAAGGCGGCGGCGGCGGCCGACGGGCCGGGCAGGGGCGATACGCACAGGCCCCGTTCGAGCGCCGCAGCAACGAGGTATTTACCCGGATCGCTGACGGCGGGGGTCCCGGCGTCGGAGACGAGCGCGAGTCTTTTCCCGTCGGTGAGGAGCGTCAGATAGTGCGACAGTTTCCCCTTTTCGCTGAACTTGTGATACGACTCGACCTGCGTCGAGATGCCGTGCCGCACGCAGAGTTTCGCCGTCTGCCGGGTGTCCTCGGCGAGTATGAGATCGCACGAGGCGAGCACCGCGCGGGCCCGCTCCGAAAGGTCGCCGAGGTTGCCGATGGGGGTCGCGACGATGTAGAGGGTGCCGCTCATCGCAGTCCCGCCGCCGGGAAGGCGTCCTCGAGGTAATCCATATCGAACCGTCCGTTCTCGCCGACGAGCGCCGCGACATCGAACCGGATGCGGGTCCGTTGGAGCCGTACGCCGTGGGTCTGCGCCCAGTAGAGCGCGGTCTTCACGATATGCCGTATCTTCTGCGGGTGTATCGTCTCGGCGGGGGTGCCGCCCTCCCAGAACCGCTTTTTCCACGACCGGACCTCGACGAAGAGGAGCAGGTCCCCCTTCCGCGCCACGATGTCGAGTTCGCCGCCGCGCACCGTGAAGTTGCGGTCGGCTATCGTGAAGCCCTCTTTTTCGAGGTGCTTCGCGACGAATGCCTCGGCCTCGGCGCCGCGCTGGCGGGTGTTCCGTTCGGGCGTCGTCATCGCTCGCCGCTCCGCACCCGGTCGAGTTCCCGTTTCATCTCCTTTTTCCGCAGGGTGTCGCGCTTGTCGTGGAGCGCCTTGCCCCGCACGAGCGCCACCTGCATCTTGGCGCGGCCGTGCTCATCGAGGTACAGTTCGAGCGGGATGACGGTGAACCCGCGCTCCTTCACCTTCTGGGACCATTTGAGTATCTCCCGTTTGTGCAGGAGCAGGGTCCGCGGCCGGTCCTCGGCGTGGTTCCACCGGTTGCCGCAGATATAGGGCGCGATGTGGAACCCGGTCAGGATCGCTTCGCCGTTCTTTATCTCCACATAGGAATCGCGGAAGGCGACATTGCCGTCGCGTATCGATTTTATCTCGGTGCCGGTGAGCGCCAGTCCCGCCTCGAACTTCTCGAGTATCTCGTATTCGTGCCACGCCTTTTTGTTGCGCGCTATGGTCTTCCGTTCGGCCATCGTCTCCTCCGTGCCGGACCGATTATACACGGAAGCGACCGTTCGTGAAGTTTCTTCCCCCACTATATTGATTTCAGACCGGAGCGTGCTACTATCCCCGACGGTACGACTTTCAGGAGGTCCCGTCATGACACGGCCCGTTCTTATGGTCTGCGCCCTGTTCCTCTCGCTGTTCGCCGCCTGCGATAACGGCGCTAACGCCCCCGGCGACGCCGATGCGGCGACCGACGCCGCGACCGATGGCGATGCGCTCCTCCCCGACGACGACGAGGTCGTCGATCCCCTCGCGACGCTTTTCGGAGAACCGGTACTCAACCCCTCGGGGCAGGCGCCGCTCACCGCCGAGATACCCTTCACCCCCGACATCCCGGGAGCGCTCGCCCTGCGGATCGAATGTCCCGCTCTGGAAGGGACCGATCCCTACGAAAAGGAGTTCGCCTTCACCGGCGGCGCGACGATACCGATCCCGGTGATGGGTCTCTATGCCGACTGCGCGAATGTAGTCACGATAACCGTATTCGACGGCGAGGGTACGACCCGTGGCACCCGAGAGTTCACGCTGACCACCGCGCCGGCCCCGGAGGACTTCCCGACCGCAACTCCCGTCGGCACCTACGCCGGCGACGCCTTCACCTTCATCGTCTACTACCTCACCCGGGCCTCCGAAGAGGAACCGGAGGAGAACGGCGGGGTCGAGACGGTCCCGGGCGTCATCCCCGAATTCGTGAGCATCATGTTCGACAAAAAAGGGCATATCCGTTGGTATTCCGACCTCACCTACAAGAAGATCGCCGCGATAGAGATCATCGACGGCTACATCTACGGGAGCGACTGGGGGACCGAGGCGGGGGTGCTCTGGTGGCACGACTTCATGGGGAGGACCGTCGGCTCGCTCGACCTCGGTGAACTCGGGTTCCTCTGGATACACCACGATGTCATCAAACTGCCGAACGGTCATCTCATCCTGACCGCCGACCCGACCACCAACGAATATGTCGAGGAATATGTGATAGAGGTCGACACGGTCGCCGGGACGGTAGAGAAAGAATGGGACCTGCGCCCGGTATTCCCCGATGTGGCCGACCTCTACCGCGACATCCCGCCCACCAGCACCGAGACCTACGGCGTCACCAACGATCCGGTTCACCTGAACGGCGTCGTCCATGACCCGAGCGACGGCGGGCTCATCGTTTCCTCACAGCGCTCCGGCATCGCGAAGATAGCGGCGGACGGGACGATTAAATGGTTCCTCGCGCCCCATCTGACCCGCTACATCGACGACGCGAACAGCGACGGGGTGAGCGACAGCTTCATGGCCAACTACGACCCGGACAACCAGATGACCTGGATCGGCGACTACACCGGCGAGAACTACACCGATGAACGGATGCCGTGCGGCGGCGAACCGGCGGCGGGGACCTATCCTTTCGATTTCAGTTACGGCGAGTTCCTGCTGACGCCGCTCGACGGCGCAGGCGATCCGATCACCGACGAATCGGTCCTCCGCGGCTTTGCCGACGGCGCCGATTTCCGATGGCCTTTCCGGCCGCACGCCCCGCTCCTGACGGCCGACGGCACGCTGATGCTGTTCGACAACGGCCTTTCGCGCAACTTCACCATCATAAATCAAGACACCTTCAGCCGTGCGGTCGCCTACCGGATAACCCCCGACGGGGACGGCTACGGCGGGACGGTCGAGCAGTCGGCCGAATATGTCCTCGCCCACGACCCGATGTGGCACCGGTTCAGCGCGGCGGTGAGCGATGTGGATGTACTGCCCGACGGCTCGATCCTCATCACCTCTGGCGCCCTCGGGAGCGCGTTCTACCCCCCCATCATCATGACCCAGTACGGCGACGGGCCGATCGGCGCCTACATCACGCAGGTCGACGCCGATACCGGCGACGAGATACACTCGCTCCTCATCGAACGGGTCATTTCAGAGGATTATCCGAACGCCCCCTTCAGCGTCTATCGCGCCGAACGGGTCGATCCGTATGCGAACTTCACCCTGCCGGAAGGTCTTACGGCCCCGTAATAACGGCCCGTTCGCGACAGCGGCAGATTTTTTTCTTGACAACGACGGCCCCGCCGGTATCATCGCCTGCGTTTTTTCGGTAACTTTGATTTGAAAGGTGCGCCATGAACATTACCCGGAGCCTCAGAAAAGAGGACGCGCAACACAAGTGGTTCGAGATCGACGCCGCGGGCAAAACGCTCGGCCGGCTCGCCACCCGTATCGCCACCATCCTGCGCGGCAAGGATAAGCCCTTCTTTACCCCTCATGTCGACTGCGGCGATTATGTGATCGTCACCAACGCCGACAAGGTGGTCCTGACCGGCGCCAAGTGGAACGACAAACTTTATTACAGTTACTCGGGGTACCAGAGCGGCATGAAGGCGCACGCCGCCAAGGAGATGGTCACCCGCCGCCCCGATTTTATCGTCACTCACGCGGTGAAGGGGATGCTCCCGAAGAACAAACTGGGGCGCGCCGTCATCAAGAAACTCAAGGTGTACGCCGGGACGGAGCATCCGCATCAGGCGCAGTCGCCGGTGAAGATAGAGTTATAACCTAGGTCAGGAGCGATATACGATGGAACAGTGGTACGCGACCGGTAAGCGGAAAACGGCGATAGCGCGGGTATTCCTGCGTCCCGGCAACGGCGAGGTGACGGTGAACGGCAAGGACCCGAAGGAATACTTCTACACCGATACGAATGTCGGCAAACTGTTCGCCCCCTTCAAGGTGACCGGCACCGAGAAACGGTTCAATGTGTTCGTCACGGTGACCGGCGGCGGCGTGGTGGCTCAGGTCGAGGCGGTCCGCCACGGCATCAGCCGCGCCTTGTGCGATTTCAACAAGGAACTGCGACCCCCGCTCAAGAAAGAGGGTTTCATCCGCCGCGACGCGCGGAAGAAAGAGCGCAAAAAATACGGCCTCAAGAGCGCCCGCGCCCGCTTCCAGTTCAGCAAGCGCTAGACCCGGGTCTCATACCGAGATGTCGATCGTTTCTTTCTCCCCCTCGTCCCTTTGTGCGGCGAGGGGGATATTTTTTTCTTAGGAGGAACCGGCCATGAAAGAACGCGTTTTCACCTTCACTTCAGAATCGGTCACTGAAGGTCATCCCGACAAAGTAGCCGACCAGATATCGGACGCGGTGCTCGACGCGATGCTCGAACAGGACAAACATTCCCGCGTCGCCTGCGAGACCTTCATCACGACGGGGCTCGTGGTGGTCGGCGGTGAGATAACGACCGAAGGGTGGGTCGACATCCCGGCGACCGTCCGCAAGACGGTCCGCGAGATCGGCTACATCGACACCAAGATATGCGGCTTTGACGCAGACACCTGCGGGGTCATATCAACCCTCGACAAGCAGTCGCCCGATATCGCGATGGGGGTCGACGCCGGGAAGGACAAGGAACAGGGAGCCGGCGATCAGGGGCTCATGTTCGGCTACGCCACCGACGAGAACGCTGACTACATGCCGACGCCGATAAACCTCGCCCATCAACTCTGCTGGAAACTGGCCGAGGTCCGCAAGAGCAAGACCGTCCCCTTCATCCTCCCCGACGGCAAATCGCAGGTGAGCGTCCGTTACGAGGGGCGCAAGCCGGTCGCCGTCGACAAGGTGGTCGTTTCGACCCAGCACCTCGACAGCGCGAAGCACGACGAGATCCGTCATGCGGTCATCGAGAAGGTGATAAAGCCCATCATCCCGGCGAACCTCCTGCACGCGAAGACCGAATACCTCATCAACCCGACCGGTCGGTTCGTCATCGGCGGCCCGGTCGCCGACGCGGGGCTCACCGGTCGTAAGATCATCGTCGACACCTACGGCGGTTGGGGCCGTCACGGCGGCGGCGCCTTCTCGGGCAAGGACCCGTCGAAGGTCGACCGCTCCGCCTCCTACATGGCGCGCTACATCGCCAAGAATGTCGTCGCGGCGAAACTCGCCAAACAGTGCGAGGTCCAGATCGCCTACGCCATCGGCGTCGCCCAGCCGGTGTCGGTTTTCGTCAACACCTTCGGTACCGCCGCGATAGAAGAACAGCGCATCGAGAACGCCATCAACGAGGTGTTCGACATGCGCCCCGCGAAGATCATCGCGACGCTTGACCTGCTCCGCCCGATCTATCGCAAGACCGCCTCTTACGGCCATTTCGGCCGCGACGGCATGCCGTGGGAAAAGACCGACAGGGTGAAAGATCTGCTCGCCGCCTGCGGGCAGTAGCCGATCCGGCGGGGGGAGCCGGATGAGGGGTCTGTTCATCACCGCCACCGATACCGGCGTCGGCAAGACGCTCGTTTCCACGCTTCTGGTCCGTGGCCTTCTTTCGCGCGGCTGTCCCGCCATCCATTTCAAGCCGGTCCAGTCGGGTTTCATTACCGTGAATGGCGCTGAGTTCCCGGCCGATCTCGCCTTCTCGCACAGCATCGTCGCGCCCGATGAGGCGGTCGCCACCTACTGCCGGGAGCGGTCGCTCTACGCTTTCCGCGACCCGATAGCGCCCGATCACGCCGCCGAAAAAGAGCGGGTCGCCATCGATCCGGCCGCCATCCTGACGCGGGCAAAGGAACTCGAGAAAGAGCATCTCCTCATCACCGAAGGGGCGGGCGGCGCCGCGGTGCCGCTGACCGACCGGTATCTTTTCGCCGACCTCATCGCCGACCTCGGCCAGCAGGCGCTCATCGTCGCGCGGCCGGGGCTCGGAACGCTCAACCATACCCGGCTGACGGTCGAATTCCTGCGGCAACGCGGCGTCAGCATCGCCGGTATCGTCGTGTCAGGCTATGACGCCGGCGATCCTTCGGCTGAACGGAACCTCCGGATGCTCGTCGAGATGAACGGCCTGCCGCTCCTCGGCGTTCTGCCGCGCGTCCTCGGGCTTGACACCGAACGGCCCGGCTGGATGACCGGCTCGTCGGCCGACGCCCTGCAGGAGCGGTTCGACTGGCCCGCCATCCTCGCGGCCTGCGGCGCATGACCGACTTCATCGAAAAGGAACTGGCCGGACTCGCGGCGGCGGGGCTGACGCGTACCCTGCGCGAATTCGTACCCGCTGGTTCCGCCCTGCGCGGCGAGTTCCGCGGGCATCGCGTCGTCAATTTCTCGTCGAATTCGTACCTCGGTCTCGACAACCATCCGGTGCTCAAAAAGGCGGCACAGGACGCCTTGGAGAAGTGGCCGGTCGGCGCGTCGGCGTCGCGGCTCATCACCGGCACCGGGCCGTGGGCGCGCGAACTCGAAGAAAAAACGGCAACTTGGAAAAAGCGCGAGGCGGCGCTCTATTTCGGATCGGGCTACGGCACGAACACCGGCATCATCGCGGCGCTCGCCGACCGCGACACCGATATCTTTCTGGACAAACTCGACCACGCAAGCATCGTTGACGGCGCGATACTCTCGCGGGCGAAACTGCACCGCTACCGCCACAACGACCCACGCGACCTCGAACGACTCCTTGCAAGGTCGACCGCCGCACGGAAACTGGTCGTCACCGATACGCTGTTCAGCATGGACGGCGACATCGCGCCGCTGGAAGATATCGTCGGGCTCTGCGAACGGTACGGCACGCTTCTCATCGTCGACGAGGCGCACGCATCGGGGGTGTACGGCGCAACGGGCGGTGGCCTGATGGAGGAGCGGGGGCTTTCGGGGAAGGCGTTCCTTGAAATGGGGACCTTTTCGAAAGGACTCGGCGCGGCGGGGGCCTATGTCGCCGGCGACCGCGCGACCATCGAATATCTTGTGAACCGCGCCCGCAGTTTCATCTTCACCACCGCGACCCCGCCGATGGTCTGCGCCGCCTGCGCCGCCGCCATCGATGTGGTCAGATCGGAAGAGGGAGCACAACTCCGCGAACGGCTTCAACACCACATCGCGGCGCTCCGCGCGGTCGTTCCGGCCGCCGCGACACCGATAGTGCCGATAGTGCTGGGCGATATCCCGGCAACGATGGCCCGCTATGAAACCCTGCTCGAAAATGGGCTTCTCGGTCTGCCGGTCCGACCGCCGACCGTGCCGGAAGGGACGAGCCGTCTGCGCCTCTCGCTCTCGGCGGGACACACCGACGGGGAGATCGCGGCACTCATTAAAGCCCTATCGGCGATAAATTGACATCCGATCCGTTCTTTATTAGCATCGATCCATTAAGATGTTTTTTACCCGTAGAGAAAGGGAGGATATTCATGAAAAGGGTGTTTTTTGTTCTTTTTCTCGTCGCGCTCGTACCGTGCCTGCTTCTTGCCGAACCGGCGTATTACACCATGACCGTCACCAAGAGCGGTTCGGGTGACGGCACGGTGGCCGATCAGTTCAGCATCGACTGCGGCGAGACCTGTTCTTTTTCCTATGAGGAGAATACGGCCCTGACCCTGACCGCCACCGCCGACCTCATGAGCCATTTCGTCGAGTGGAGCGGCGCCTGCACCGGCTCCGGCGCCTGCGCGGTGACGATGAACGAGGTGAAGAGCGTTGATGCGAAGTTCACTTGCACCGATGGCAACATCCGTCTGCTCGGCACCGATTGCGGAAAGAACGGGAACGGCGTCGCCTACGAGGAATGCGTCACGGGGGATTGGGAAGAGAAATGCAACGATCCCGATATCTGCGTCGCCGGGGAACAGTACTGCGACAACGGCGATCTGGTGCTGTGTGAACTGCAGGACGGCGGCATATACGACTGGTCGACCATTGATTGCGACGACGATAACGAATGCACCAACGATGTGTGCGATACTGTCTTCGGCTGCGTGAACGGCCCCACCGCCGAATTCACCCCCTGCGGCGATCAGACCGACACCGACTGCGACGGCCCGAACTACTGCGACGGCGACGGCGCATGTCTCGACAACTTCGAGGTCAAGGACACCCCGTGCGGCGATAATACCAATACCGTGTGCAACAAGCCCGATACCTGCAACGACGCGGGTCAGTGCCTTGACAACTTCGAGCTCGACACCACCCCGTGTCGCGACCGGGCGATCGGCCACCTTTGCGATGCCATCGAATACTGCGATGGCGCGGGCGGCCCCTGCCCCGAGGACAAATACCTGACGGCGAATGACATCTGCCGCCCCTCGACCGGCACCTGCGATGCCCCCGAAAAATGTGACGGTTATTCGGACATCTGCCCTCCCGAGGACTACACCGCGACCAACGGTATCTCCTGCGAGGACCTCTACGACTACACCGACGAAGAGACCTGCGCCAACGGCGAATGCCTCGGCACCGAGATCATCGGCTCCTGTTCCGATGCCTACGACGCATCGACCTTCCCGTATGTGCTGGAGAGCACCACCGTCGGCCGGACGAGCCACCTGACCACCTACGGCACCAACTGCCCGACGAACAGTGCGCCGCTCGGCGATGTCGTCGTTCATGTCGACATGGACGGCGGGGTCGAATACACGATATCGATCGAACGCCACGGCGGCTGGACCGGCTTCATCGCCATCATCCCCATCTGTAGCGTCATTTTCACCAACGCCACCTGTCTCAACACCGGCGGCGACACCGATTCGTTCACCTATACGCCGCTCATCGGCGGCAACGCGACGCTCGTGGTAGAGTCACTCAGCGGCACCGGCGACTTCACCCTCACCATCGAACGCGAGGAGACCCCGGTCCCCGACGACATCCTGCCCGACGAGACCGTCACCGATGAGACCTTGGTGGACGAGATGGTCGTCGACGAGGAGGAGCCGGACGAGGAGGTCGTCGACGATGTAGCGACCGATGACATCCTGATAGACGAGGAAGAGACCGACGATGCGCCGGTCATCCTCGACGACGGCACCCCGCTCGGGGACGATACCGTGACCCCGGATGACGCCGCGCCGGCCGACAAGGATAGTGCTGTCGCCGACACGACGGTCACCGATACCACCGTCGTGGATAACGAGGTCCCCGACGAGGCGGGCGACGAACTGCTCGGGGACGAAGATGCCTTCATTCCCGGCGCCGACAACGACAAACCGGGCGACGACGGGTGCGGCTGTTCGCTGATTTTCTAGACAGGACACCTTTTTCTTCATCTATGAGGGATCCGATGGACCGCTCATGTCTTCTGCTGTTCTTGTTCCTATGCTCTTTGTTGAACGCCGCTGAATCCGATGAACGGTGGGTATCGATCAATAACGGGGCCTTCGGCAACGAAACAGTGAACGCCATGGTGTGTAAAGGAGAGGATCTCTACATCGGCGGCACCTTTGGGGCGGTGAACGGCGTCACGGCATCGAACATTGCCCGACTGGATATTTCGAGCGGTACATGGTATCCGCTCGGCACGGGAGTCGACAATGTCGTGTGGCATCTGGCTATGGATGGTGCCGGAACGCTGTTCGCCAGCGGCTATTTCCAGAACGCCGGGGGGATCGCGGTAGACGATCTCGCCCGGTGGGACGGCGCCGCATGGAGCGCCGTCGAAAGCGGGAATGTTACGGCTCTTGTTTCCAATGAGGAGGGAAACATATATGCCGCCATCGGCGATACCGGGGGATACCAGGGACGACAGTGGTTCTATGAAGTGAACCTTTGGAACGGTTCAACATGGACGACCATCGGCTCATTCAACGGCGAGGTGACCGCCCTTGCGAACAAGGGTCCGGGGTCTCTCTACGCCGCAGGATACTTCACCGCCGCCAACAATATCGCGGTGAACCATATCGTGAAACTCACCGGCACCACTGCGACGACCCTTGGGAACGGTTTGGATAATGCGCCGAAGATGTTGATGGTCGACAATGACGGCATACTCTACGCTGCCGGATATTTCGGGATAGATGGCGTCCCCGCGGCGAACCGGGTAGTGCGTTGGGACGGCACTGCATGGAGTGTTCTGGGCGGCGCGATGAATGGCGAGGTCGATACCATTGCGGTCCATGAGAATGGAGATCTCTATGTTGGCGGACATTTCACCACCGCCGCCGACATGGAGGCGGCCAGCATTGCCCGGTGGGACGGGGCCGCGTGGCATCCGTTGGGGAGCGGCGTGGACGGGAGTGTCTATGCCCTTGCCATTGACGAAGAGGGAGATCTTTTAGTAGGTGGTAAATTTTCGACCGCCGGGGGCAAAAGCAGTCCTTTCGTCGCAAAGTGGATGACTATGGATGATGAGCCGGCCATGCCCGATATTGATGAATTGCCCGAGGAAGATCTGTCGCCTTCAGATAAGGATATCGTTGACACCGATCCCGCCGTGACCGATAACGAGGTCCCCGACGAGGCGGGCGACGAACTGCTCGGCGACGAAGATGCCTTCATTCCCGGCGCCGACACCGACAAACCTGCCGACAATGGGTGCGGCTGTTCGCTGGCGTTCTAAATCCATAATGTTCTCTTGATTTTCTTCTCCTGAACAGCTATTTTTATTCCTGACCAGATATCGACGATGTTGTTGATATTAACAAGGAGGAAAACCCGATGGAAAAAAAGACAATAACGGTTGGGAAAGTGGCGTTCCTCGCCCTGCTTCTGCTCCTGCCGGTCATGACGCAGGCGGCGTCCGCGAATGACGGATTCAACCCCAACGCGAACGAATGGGTCAGAGCCCTCGCCCTACAGCCCGACGGTAAGATTCTCGCGGGCGGCGGGTTCACTTCTATCGGCGGTCAGACACGGAACTATATCGCCCGTCTCAATGTCGATGGCATAGTCGATACGACCTTCGATCCCAACGCGGACAAGTGGGTCAATGCCCTCGCCCTACAACCCGACGATAAGATACTCGCGGGCGGCGCCTTCACTTCTATTGGCGGTAAGACGCGGAACTATATCGCCCGCCTCAATACCGACGGCACAGCCGATACGACCTTCGATCCCAACGCGAACGACTGGGTCCATGCCCTCGCCCTACAGCCGGACGGTAAGATACTCGCGGGTGGCTACTTTACCTCCATCGGCGGTCAGACGCGGAACTATATCGCCCGCCTCAATGCCGACGGCACCGCCGATACGACCTTCGATCCCGGCGCGAACAACTGGGTCCATGCCCTTGTCCCACAGCCCGACGGTAAGATACTCGTGGGTGGTGAATTCACCTCCATCGGCGGTCAGGCGCGCAACCGGATAGCCCGCCTCAATGCCGACGGCACAGTCGATATGACCTTCGATCCCAACGCGAACAACTGGGTCAGAGCCATCGCCCTACAACCCGACGGTAAGATACTCGTGGGTGGCGACTTCACCTCCATCGGCGGTCAGGCGCGCAACCGGATAGCCCGCCTCAATGCCGATGGAACGCTCGATACGACCTTCGATCCCGACGCGGACAGCGGGGTCTATGCTTTCGCCCCACAGCCCGACGGTAAGATACTCACAGGCGGCGCCTTCACTTCTATCGGCGGTCAGACACGGAACTATATCGCCCGTCTCAATGCCGACGGCACCGCCGATACGACCTTCAACCCCGACGCGAATTACTGGGTCTACACCCTCGCCCTACAGCTCGACGGCGGGATACTCGCGGGCGGTAACTTCACCTCCATCGGCGGTCAGGCACGAAACCGTATCGCCCGCCTCAATATCGACGGCACGGTCGAGACGACCTTGGATCCCGGTGCGAACAATACGGTCTCTGCCCTTGCACTGCAGGCCGATGGCAAGATACTCGTAGGTGGTTCATTTACCACCATCGGTGGCACTACACGCAACCATATTGCCCGCCTCAATGCCGATGGAACGCTCGATGCGACCTTTGACCCGTCGGTGAACAGCACGGTTTATGTGCTTGCCCTGCAGGCCGACGGTAACATGCTTTTGGCAGGGGAATTTACCTCTATCGAAGGTACGACGCGGAATCGGCTGGCCCGCCTCAATACTGACGGGTCATTGGATACGGTTTTCGATCCGAATGCGAATGACGCGGTGTTCGGAGCGCTCGTTCAACCCGACGGTAAGATCGTTGTCTGTGGCTCTTTTACCACCATCGGCGGTGTCACACGGAATCGACTGGCCCGACTCAATGCGGATGGCTCGTTGGATACGACCTTTGATATCGGTGCGGACAACTATATCAGTGCTCTGGCGTTGCAATCCGATGGAAAGATACTGGTGGGCGGCGCCTTCGCAACGATCGGCGGACAGACGCGAAGCCGCATCGCCCGCGTGAATGCGGACGGCACCCTGGATACGGCTTTTAGCACAAACGCAGACAATTTTGTCCGTTCAGTAGCGGTACAGGCGGACGGCAAGATACTCGTGGGTGGTGCCTTTTCAACCATAGGCGGTGTGGCGCGCAACCGGATAGCCCGTCTCAATGCGGACGGTTCCGTAGATACGGCTTTCAATCTCAGCGCAAATGGACAGGTTTATCCCGTAGTTATTAGAACGAACGGCAAGATCGTCGCCGGCGGCAACTTCACCACACTCGGAGGTGTGACCCGAAACCACATAGCCCAACTCAACTCTGACGGGTCACTAGATGCCGCGTTCGACCCGAATGCCGACTCCTCTGTCTATGCTCTTGCGATACAGGCGGATGGTAAGATCGTCGCGGGTGGCGATTTCGCCTCCATAGGGGGAGAAACGAGAAACCGGATAGCCCGCTTGAGCGCTGATGAGGCGGCGCTGCAGGAGATCGCGGTCTCTTCAGACGGTACGACCGTTCAGTGGATAAGGAGCGGTTCGGGACCGGAGGTGCATCATGTCTTTTTTGAAGGATCGTCCGATGGGGTCAACTGGACCTTCCTTGGCATAGGCAATAGGATATCGGGCGGTTGGGAGATCGCCGGTCTTTCCCTGCCGTTCTATCAAAACTACTATGTGAGGGTGCGCGGTAATGCATACGGGGGGTTTATGAACGATTCGACCTCTCTCATAGGGTCGGTGCGGATGTTCTACCTGACCTGTGAGATCGACTATGTTTTTGAAGGGGACGCCTGCATCGATCAGAAGGATGTATCGTGCGACGAGGATAACGGCAATCCGGTGAACAGCAGCGACATCATCGCGAATGTCACCATCCACTACACCACCGAAGGCGGCTGGGAACTGCCCGCCGACTGCGACTGGGCCTGTGACACCGATTTCGCCGAGGAGGGTGGCTCCTGCATCAACCAGAAGCAGGTGTCGTGCGACGAGGATAACGGTAACCCGGTGAACAGCAGCGACATCGTTGAGGAGGTCACCATCCACTACACCTCTGACGGCGGCTGGGAACTGCCTGCCGACTGCGAGTGGACCTGCGACACCGATTTCGCTCTCGAAGGTGGCGCCTGCATCAACCAGAAGGAGGTGCCGTGTGACGAGGATAACGGTAACCCGGTGAATAGCAGCGACACCATCGCCAATGTAACGATCTCCTACACCAGCGAAGGCGGCTGGGAACTGCCCGCCGACTGTGCGTGGGCCTGCGACACCGACTTCGCCGAGGAAGGGGGCGCCTGCATCAACCAGAAGGATGTGTCATGCGACGAGGATAACGGCAATCCGGTGAACAGTAGCAACACCATCGCGGATGTCACGATCCACTACACCACCGACGGCGGCTGGGAACTGCCACCCGACTGTGCATGGACCTGCGATGACGGCTTCTTCCTCAACGGCGAAGCGACCGCCTGTGTTGAGTGTTTCGTGGACGGCGATTGTGCCGACGGAAATGCCTGCAACGGTGAAGAATTGTGTGATGATCTGGGCCGCTGCAACGCGGGTGAACCGCTCGTCTGCGCTGACGACAATGCCTGTACCGACGACCAGTGTGATCCGTCCGCCGGATGCCAGTACATCGATGATGATACGAACATCTGCGATGACGGTAACGAACTGACCGAGAACGATGCCTGCTTCGAGGGTGACTGTAACGGCGAACTGATGACGGGCATCTGCGGCAATGCGATACCGGTCGGCGCTCTGCCTTACACCACGACCGGCACCACGACCGGCAGACCGGACAGTCTGACCGTATACGGCGCCGCCTGCCCCCAGATCAGTCAGGCGAGCGGCGACATCGTCTATGAACTGACGGTCGAGAACGGCGTCAAGTACCAGATACAGGTGACCCCTGAAACGACATTCGACGCGGTGATCAATCTGATCGGTGCGTGTGGCGAGAGCGAGATGTGCTTCGGGATGGCCGACGACGGCGCCGCCGGCGCGGCAGAGATCCTCCTCTACGCCGCCGACCACACCGGCACCGTGCACATCGTCATCGAAGGCAACACCGACGACGAAACAGGCTCTTATGAGATCAATGTGGCGATCTACGAACAGCCCGATGACGACACGGTGGAGCCCGACGACATCCTGCCCGATGAGGCCGTCACCGACGAGACCTTGGTCGACGAGATCGTTGTCGACGAAGAAGAGCCGGACGAAATGGTCATCGACGATGTAGCGACCGATGACATCCTGATAGACAAGGAAGAGACCGACGACGCGCCGGTCATCCTCGACGACGGCTCCCCGCTCGTGGATGATACTGTGACCCCCGACGATGCCGCGCCGGCCGACAAGGATAGCGCCGTGCCCGACAACGAGACGCCTGACGAGGCGACCGACACGCTCGTCGGCGATGAGGACGAACTGCTCACCGACACCGCGCCGGCCATCGACACCGACAAACCTGCCGACAATGGGTGCGGCTGTTCGCTCGTGTTCTAGATCCCTCCGTTACCCTCAACCCTTTAATTTTGACTTCTTTTTGTGGATGCTGTACGCTCGCCTGATCTTTCGTTCGATTTAGTTCTTATCTGGTTAGGGAGCGTGGCATGAAAAAGGGTTTGTGGCGTTTTTGGTGTCTTGGGGCGCTGTTGTTAATCGTCGCCTGTGGCGGACAGGAAGAGAACTTCGCCAATACGATGATCGGCGACAATGCCGACTACGCTGTGCCCACCGGCGAAATAACCGCACTCGATCCTGCGGATGACCTCGTCGTAAGAGCCGCACCTACCCGCCTCATTACGGCACCCTATAGACCGCACGATCCGACAATCCCGCATCCCGCGTACAACGGCCACCCAACCACCTTCAAGGCCATATCGCGTGGAGTATGCGATCAAGTGTATTTCCGTTGGGATCTCGACGGCAATGGCACTTGGGACACCTGTGACGGTCGTTCATATTCCGTAATGGGAGCAAATGGATTTTGGTATAAGGACAACCGCTATCTTCTCGATTGTCGAAACTTGCTTCCCGTGGTCGATCCGGCAGTAACAAAAAGAAAACTTTTCATTGCCACGATAGAAGCGACCTGTGCTGTTGATGGTAGCGGCGCATCTTCCGGCTCACGCTACGCATCCTATTATGTAATGGTCTATGCCGATGTGCCTCAAGGCCGTCCCGCCGGATCTGTTCCCATCATCGCTCCTGCACCTGGCACCACTTATGCATATTCTGCTCGCCCACCGGTGACAGATACCACATGCAACACCGGCACAAACAAATGCGTCGAGACCGGCTTTCACTGCACAAGCAACGCCCATTGTGTCGGCGACACATCCGAAACGCTCAAGATAAAGCGCGAAGTGGCCATAGATGACGCCATCTGGTATCTGCACAAACAGATGAGCCGATCCGGAGAAGGAACTAACTCCATTACAGGCCAAATTCCCGCGAGCAGTTATGACTCTTATGTCCTCAGCTCCGCAGTGTTCCTCCATGCATTGGCTCTAACGGGCCATTTTAATGCATACCCCCCGAGTACTTATGTCCACGGTTCATTCGCCGATGTTCCGGCTCTCCCCACCGATTGGACGACAAAGAATGATCAGCGCTATAACAATGACCCTTACGCAGAAGACGCATCTCGTCTATTGAATTATCTATTGACTTATTTGAGCACGCTCACCATCACTGCCGCCAGCGAAGAAAATGATGGTCGTACGCCGATACCGGGCACCGATAATCTTTCAGGGCTTAGAACTGGCAACGACAGCAACATGAATCTCGGTCAGATACTGGCGGCCTTCGTCGCCAATGGTTCTCCGGGCATATCAGTGCAGGCAACGGGGCTGGCAGGCCATTCGCTCGGCTATGTCGCTCAAGAGATCATTGATGCCGCCTGCTACTACCAACAGACCGGAGCTGACGCAAGTGGAGGGTTCTTTTACGGCGGGCAACCTTCGACAACAAACCTCTATTGGTCTACCAATACCTTTGCACTATATGAGGGCATGGCGAACGCAGAGAAAATGTTCACCGGCAACGATCTGCTTATTCCGAATGCTTGCAAGCATCGCGTAGCCAACCATGTGTTACTCGCCACTGCGGCAAATGGACATGGCAAACTTAGCAACCACGCCAGTTTTACTACATGGTCTGCTCCCGGCTGGACGGGGATGCGTCTTCTTGCCGCCGGGTGGCTGGGCATAGACACGCTTCCCTATGATTCAAACACCTCTTTCTCTCCCGAAAGCGGCAACACCAATACCCAGTTGATAGACAACCTCACCTTAGCAAAAACGATGATCGGCACCGATTGGAATACTCCGGCGGCCAATTCGAACTGGCGCACCGGGCCGGAGAACCGTTTCGACGGCACCGGCCGGGGCAATGTGTTCGCGTGGGTATCGTTCGCCAAGGGGGCGCGCGCTTTGAACACGCCTCTTACGGCATACCCCGGTACCAGCGGCGATATCGATTGGTTCACCGACTTGAGTTATATCGCAATAAATAGTCAGCACAGGGACGGATATCTATATACCGACGATGCTTATGATCATTACAACGAGCTTAGCGAATTCAGCAATCATTCCATATCGATTCCAGTCCGCACCGCTTGGGGCATCATCCACACCCTTTCGAGCCCCTTGATCGATCCGGTCGCTTTCGCATCAGCGAGCCCCCTGACGACCGTCGAGGGTTGCACCGGCGGCATCAACGGCAAGGTGACCTTTAATCATAGCAATTCCTATCATGAGAACCCCGACCGGCACATCGTTTCCTACCGCTGGCTGTTCGATGTAACGGGCGACATCGACGACGCCTTCGCCTCCTACGACTGGGGCCTCATCGGTGACGGCGAATATTCGACCGATGGTAAGGCCTACCACACGACGGTCAAAGATGCGACACCGATCTACACTTATCAGTACGACGGCACCTATACCGCCGCATTGCAGGTAATCGACGATGCAACGCCGGCCGCGACAGATATCATGCCGGTCACCATCACGGTGACGGCTCAGGCCGAAGTTGATCCGACCACCGACGCGAAGGGACCCTATGTCATGGCGACGGGCGAACCCCTCATGCTCCATGGGACGATGAGTGACGGCAACAGCGTCTGTAGTCCGGGCGACACCCTGACGGCCGAATGGTATCTCAACGACGACACCGTCCCCTTCTTCACCGGCATCACCGGCACGCTGACTTGGGATGAACTGGCGGCGCTGTACCCCGGCCTGCCCGATGCGACGCCGATACCGCTCGTGCTGAAGGTGACCGACGGCACCGGCCGCACCGACGAGAGCGCGACCACGCTCACGCTCGGCATTGAGGTAGGACCGACCGCCTGCTTCTCCGCGACACCGCTCACGGTGGGCTGCGGCGGCCCGGTCTCTTTTGACGCAGGATGCTCGACCCATCCGCACGCCGCCCGTTCGATCAGCCTCTACGAATGGCAGTGGGACCACGACACCGACTATGTTGGTCAGGACCCCGAGACTTTCCCTTTTACTCCCGACGAGGAGGGCGTCACCGCTGTGCACACCTATCTGTCGGCCGGTACCCATCGGGCCACCCTGCGCCTGACCGACGATCACAACCTCCACGGCATCGCGCAAAAGGTGGTCACCGTAACGATAACGACCAAGCCGACCGCCATACCCGGCGGTCCCTATACCATCGATGAAGGGCAGGGGCTGACGCTGGACGGATCCGGTTCTTTCGACCCCGACACCGCCTGCGGCGACGCCATCGTGACCTATGCGTGGGACCTCGACCACGACGATATCTTCGATGATTGCTTCGGCGAACTTTGCGTGATAAGCGACGCACAGAGCGTTGCATTCGGCTGGCACGAGGGCAACACCTACGCCATCGCCCTCAAGGTCACCGACTCGACCGGGAAGGTGAGCAATGTTTCAGAGACCACCATCAAGGTCGATTCGGTCTGCGGCAATAATTTCAAGGCCCCTTCCGAAGAGTGTGACGACGGCAACAATGAAGACGGGGACTGTTGCGCCGCCGGCTGCACCTTCGAGATCATCGGTGCCTCATGCGGCGACGGCGCGACCGTCTGCTCCGCGCAGGACACCTGCGACGGCGCCGGGCTGTGCCTTCCCAACCATCTCTCCGGCACTCCCTGTACCGATGACGACCTTTTCTGTACCGGCGCAGAAACCTGTACCGACGGCATCTGCGGCTCGGCAGGCGATCCCTGCGGCGTCGATCTCTTCTGCGATGAAGATATGGATGCCTGTATCAACTCAAGAGAGGAGCAGTGCGATATCGATAACGGCAACCCGCCCAACAGTAGCGACACCATCGCCAATGTGACGATCCGTTACACCACCGCCGGTGGCTGGACATCACCCGCCGACTGTGCGTGGGGTTGTAACGCCGACTACGCCGAGGACGGGGTCTCCCTCGACACATCCTTCGATCCTGATGTGAACGGCGATGTCTGGTCCATCGCGCTGCAGCCCGACGGCAAGATACTGCTGGGCGGTGATTTCACCGCAGTCGGCGGTGTGGCAAGGAACCATATCGCCCGACTCAATGCCGACGGCACCCTCGATACGACCTTCGACCCGAATGCGAACGGCACCGTTTACGCCATCGCCGCACAGCCCGACGGCGGGGTACTCGTGGGCGGCGCATTCACCACCATCGGCGGCGAGACACGGCATTACCTGGCGCGGCTCGGCGACGACGGCCTCCTCGACACGACCTTTGACCCGGAACCGAACGATTGGGTCATGTTCATCGCCGCACCGTCAGACGGAACGATACTCGTAGGCGGTGCTTTCCACACCATCGGCGGTCAAGCGATGAAATTCATGGCGCGACTCAACGCGGACGGTACCGCCGATGCCAGTTTCGATCCCGCTCTGAACAGCACGGTCTTTTTCATCACCACACAAACCGACGGCAAGATACTCGTGGGAGGCACCTTCACCTCTGCCGGTATCGAGACACGGAACCATATCGCCCGACTTAATGCCGACGGCACGCTCGATACGACCTTCGATCCCGGCGAGGTGAACGGCGATGTCTATTCACTCGCCGTGCAGGCCGACGGCATGATACTCGTGAGTGGTGGGTTCACCGCCATCGGCGGCGAAACAAGGAACCATCTAGCACGACTTAATGAAGACGGTCTCCTCGATACGACCTTCGATCCGGATCCGAACAACTATACCGTGTCCATCGCTCTGCAGACCGACGGCAAAGTGCTGGCGAGCGGGTTCTTCACCTCTCTCGGCGGTCAGACAAGGAACGGCATCGCCCGTCTTAATATCGACGGAACGGTCGATACGACCATCGATCCGGATGCGAATGGCACCGTCCGGTTCGTCGCCGTACAGCCCGACGGTAAGATACTCGCGGGCGGCGCTTTCACCGCCATCGGCGGTCAGCCACGGAACCGTATGGCTCGGATCAATCCAGACGCTCTCTGCATCAACTCGAAGGAAGTGCCGTGCGACACCGACAACGGCAACCCGGAGAACAGCAGCGATACCATCGCGAATGTGACGATCACCTACTCGACGGCCGGCGGATGGACCCTTCCCGCCGACTGTGCGTGGACCTGCGACACCGATTTCGCCCTCGAAGACGGAGCCTGCATCAACGAGAAGCAGGTGCCGTGCGACACCGATAACGACAACCCGGAGAACAGCAGCGACACCATCGCGAATGTCACGATCCTCTACACCACCGACGGCGGCTGGGAACTGCCTGCCGACTGCGCGTGGACCTGCGACACCGATTTCGCCCTCGAAGGCGGAGACTGTATCAATCAGAAAGAGGTGCCGTGCGACGAGGATAACGGCAATCCGGTGAACAGCAGCGACATCATCGCGAATGTCACCATCCACTACACCACCGAAGGCGGCTGGGAACTGCCCGCCGACTGCGACTGGGCCTGTGACACCGATTTCGCCGAGGAAGGGGGCGCCTGCATCAACCAGAAGGATGTGTCGTGCGACGAGGATAACGGCAATCCGGTGAACAGTAGCAACACCATCGCGGATGTCACGATCCACTACACCACCGACGGCGGCTGGGAACTGCCACCCGACTGTGCATGGACCTGCGATGACGGCTTCTTCCTCAACGGCGAAGCGACCGCCTGTGTTGAGTGTTTCGTGGACGGCGATTGTGCCGACGGAAATGCCTGCAACGGTGAAGAATTGTGTGATGATCTGGGCCTCTGCAACGCGGGTGAACCGCTGGTCTGCGCTGACGACAATGCCTGTACCGACGACCAGTGTGATCCGTCTGCCGGATGCCAGTACATCGATGATGATACGAACATCTGCGACGACGGCAACGAACTGACCGAGAACGATGTCTGCTTCCAAGGCGATTGCGCGGGAACACTGATGGCGGGCGTGTGCGGCAATGCGATACCGGTCGGCGCTCTGCCTTACACCACGACCGGCACCACCGCCAGCCGACCGAATTCACTAGAGGATTACGGCGCCGGGTGCGCGGCTGACAAGCAGGCGACCGCCGATGTGGTGTACGAACTGGCGGTCGAAGAGGGGGTCGAATACCAGATACAGGTGGTGCCGACCGACGGTGGAGATCTTGCCCTGAATCTGCTCGGTGTCTGCGGCGCGGGCGAACCGTGTATCGACGCGGCGAACGGCGGCGGTGCGGGCGAGACCGAAGTGATCATCGGCGTTGCCGGTCAGAGCGGCACGGTCTACATCGCGATAGAAGGTAGCGGCGCATACGAACTGTCGATCGGCGTCGTGGAACAGCCCGATGACGACACGGTGGAGCCCGACGACATCCTGCCCGATGAGGCCGTCACCGACGAGACCTTGGTCGACGAGATCGTTGTCGACGAAGAAGAGCCGGACGAAATGGTCATCGACGATGTAGCGACCGATGACATCCTGATAGACAAGGAAGAGACCGACGACGCGCCGGTCATCCTCGACGACGGCACCCCGCTCGCCGACGACACTGTGACGCCCGACGACGGGATGCCGCAGGACAAGGATACGCCTCTTCCCGACACCGATATCGACTCGGTCATGCCCCACTGCGGTGATGGCACGACCAATGGACCGGAGTTCTGCGATGACGGCTCTCTCCTTAACGGGACCTGCGGACACTGCAATGCGACCTGCACCGGGTACACTGCGTGCGACGACGCGGACAACCTTTTGGACGATGAGGACTCCTCTCTTCCCGACGACATCGACACCGACAAACCGGCCGACAACGGCTGCGGTTGTTCACTGGTGTTCTAGGGGAAAAAGCCGGCGGCTCAGTCGGCCGACACAACGAAATGTTCTCGGTGGAGCGAGCCATCGCTCCGCACTTCGACCATGAGCCGATGGGTCTTCTGCACCTTCGCGAATTCATCGGCAAAGGTCTGCTGAAGCGCGAAGACGACATCGGGGTGCGCCTCGACATGGAAGCGGCGCGTCTGGTACAGGCGGTTCTGCCGCACCAGTTCACGGATGATCTTGAAACAGACCGACTCGCGTGACAGTATGCTGGCGGAGCCGGTGCAGTAGGGACACGGCTCGGTGAGCGTCGCGAGCGCGCTTTCGGAGGTCCGCTTGCGTGTTATCTGGATAAGCCCGAGTCGCGTGAACTGATAGACGGTGTTCTTGGCCGGATCGCGTTCGAGCGCCGTCTCAAGCGCCCGGATGACCTTCTGACGGTTGGCGTGGTGGCGCATGTCGATAAAGTCGACCACGATGATACCGGCGATGTTACGCAGGCGGAGTTGATAGCTTATCTCGTCGGCCGCCTCGAGGTTGGTCCGGAGCACCGTCTGTTCGAGCGAACCGTGGCCGAGGAATTTGCCGGTGTTGACATCGACCACCGTGAGCGCCTCGGTCTGTTCTATGTAGATGAATCCGCCGCTTTTCAGCCACAGTTTCCTGCCGAGCGTCCGTTCGATGTCGGCCTCGACGCTGTAGTACTCGAATATCGGATAGGGCAGGTCGTGCCGCTGGACCACCGTCCGTTTCTCGGGAATGAAATCGGAGACATACGCAAGCGCCTCCTCATGGTCCTCCGCGCTGTCGCAGACCACCCGGTCGAGATCGTCGGTGTAAGTGTTCTTTATCGCCTCGATGAGCGGGCTCACCGCCTCGACGATCAGCCCGTCGGTCTTCGCCTTCTTGAAGTTCGTCTGTATGGCGCGCCATTTCTTGATGAGTTGCGTTATCTCGCGTTCGACGATCTGGCGCGGTGCCGAACCGGCCATGGTACGGATGATGACGCCATATCCCTTCTCGCTCGTCTTCCGGGCGAGATCCTGCATATCGTGCCGCACCTCGGGATCCGTTATCTTCTTGGAAACGCCGGTGTGACGGATGGTGGGCATGAGGACCGCGAACCGTCCCGGAAGCGTCACATGGGTCGTGAGCCGCGCCCCCTTCTGCCCGATGGGCTCCTTGACGACCTGCACGATGATCGGCTCTCCCTCCCGGACATATTCCGGCACCGTCGGCGCGGCGGTCGCGGCGGTGTCGCCGTTATCTTCGTCGTCGTTCAGATTCTTCTCGAACTCCTCGTACGATATGTCCTGCCGCAGGTCGCGCAGGTAGATGAAGCCGGTCCGGTCGTGGCCGAACTCGATGAAGGCCGACTGCATGCCGTGGACGATGCGTTTCACCGTGCCGCGATAGACATTGCCGAGGCACCGGTGGTCGTGGTCGCGCTGTATCGAGAACTCGACGAGCCGGTCGTCTTCGAGGACGGCGAGCCGTTTCTCGCCCGGGATCGCGTTGACGAGGATCTGACGGCGCATGCTACCCGACCACGATCGGCCTTTTCTGGCGCATGAAGCGGATGGGTTTCTTGGTCTTGATCTCGCTGAGTTCTTTTTCTATCTCGTCGATCATGCTGGGCTTCATGTGGAACACCCAGACCGGGACCTGCGGGGAGACCCGCGCCAGTTCGGACTCGAGACCGCGTGGCGTCAGGTGCTTGGAATTCTTGGCTATCACCTCCAACCGGTTGGGGAACGAGGTCTCCCAGCAGAGCAGTTGAAGGTTCTTTTCGTTGTTGACCGCCTCGACGAACCGGTCGCAGGGGCCGGTATCGCCCGAATAGCCGAGACTCACCCCGTCCTGCCGGATGATGAAACCGACCGACTCGACGACATGGTTCACCGGTATCGGCAGGATATCCATATCATCGACGACGAAGGGCTGACCGTACTCGAAGTATTCGAAGGCGACGGTCGGGGTCCCCTTCTTGGGCAGGTTGGTGAAATCGGGCCAGATGAGGTCGTTGAACACATACTGCCGTATCTGGTCGGCGATGGTGCGGGTCGTGTGGATGGTGAAGGTGTGCATGCCGTACGACAGCATGAAGTCGGCGAGTGTCGGAAGATCCTTGATGTGGTCGAAGTGGGCATGGGTGATGAGGATGTGCTTCACCTTGAGGAGTTCGGCCGAGGACATGTTGGAAAGAATGGCGCCGGCATCGATGATGGTGGCGGGGGAAAGGCGCATCGAGATGCACTTTTTCTCTTCGAGGTCGCTCCCGTAACACCCGAGCGGCAGTATGGACAGCACGCGGAATCGTCTCCTCAAAAACAATGGGGCATCCTACAGCGACCGGAAGGCGGTGTCAAGAAATAAAATTTGACATTCCTCTCTCTTTTTGATACTAAGTGTCTTTCCCGCTCATGCGGGTTTACATAGCGTGTTTAACAATGGTCGAAAGCCGCAAGGCTTGTCGATATCGTGGAAAAAAAGCGAATTCGAAAGGATACCTTGGAACGCCGGCAACTCTTGAGCGCGGCGGAACTATCTGAAAAGAGTCATGATATCGTTTCACGCATCGTTGGAACAGCCCCGTTCCGCGCCGCGGGGAATATCGCGGTGTATCACCCGTATCGGGGCGAGGTCGATCTTCTGCCGCTTATCGGGACGCCCGATAAACGGTTCCATTTTCCCCGGGTGGTCGACGGGACGAAGGTACTCGCTTTCCACCGGGTCGGGTCGCCGGAAGAACTGATCGACGGATTCAAGGGGATACGGGAGCCGGCGGCCGACGCGCCGCGTTGCCCGGTGACCGACATCGACCTGTTCCTCGTTCCCGGGGTCGCCTTCTCGCGGCACGGTGAACGCGTCGGCTACGGCGGCGGCTACTACGACGCCACCCTGCGTGAGCGGGGGCCGCGATCGGCCGCGATCGGCGTCGGCTTCGACCTGCAGGTGGTCGAGCCCGGTTTCGCCGAGCCGTGGGACGCACGACTGGACGGACTCGTCACCGAGTCATCGGTGATGTTCATCAATATAACGGAAAAGGAGTAACTCATGGACACTACGACCATCATCATGTTGCTGATCGGACTTCTGCTCGGCGCGGCATTCTGCTATATGGCGCTCAACCTCGTGTTCAAGTCGAAGACCGAGAAATGGCGCAAGGCGGCCGAGGAGGCGCAGTCGAAGTCCGAGGCGATCATCAAGCAGGCCGAACTCAAGGCGCAGGAGATACTGCTCGAGGGCCGCAAGGAGACCGAACGGCAGAAGAACGACCTGCTCCGCGAATTCAAGGAGCGCGAGAAACGGCTCAACAAGAAGGAGGAACAGAACGACGCGCGCGACGAGATACTGATCAACAAGGAGAAGGAGCTCAAGGCGAGCGAGAAGAAACTGCAGGAGACCGAGAAGTTCCTCGACAACAAGTCCAGAGAGATCGAGGCGACACGCGAGAATATCAAGAACGAACTGGAGCGGGTCGCCGGGATGACGCAGGAGGAGGCGATGGCCGGGCTCATCCAGAAGATAGAGGACGAGGCGAAGCATCAGGCGGCCAAGAAGATCAAGATGATAGAGGACGCCACGAACGAGGACGCCGAGAAGATATCGAAGAACATCCTCGCGACGGCCGTCCAGCGTTACGCCGGCGAGTATGTCGCGAGTTCCACCGTCACCACCGTGACGCTTCCCAACGACGAGATGAAGGGCCGCATCATCGGTCGTGAGGGCCGCAACATCCGCGCCATCGAGGCGACCACCGGCAGCGATCTGGTCATCGACGACACCCCCGAGGCGGTCGTCATCAGCGACTTCAACCCGGTGCGCCGCGAGATAACGCGCCTTACGCTCGAGCGGCTCATCGCCGACGGCCGCATCCACCCCGGCCGCATCGAGGAACTGTTCAACGCCGCGACCAAGGAGGTCTGGAAGGGTATCAAGGAGGCGGGCGAGCAGGCGCTGTTCGACCTCGGCATCCACAAGATGCACCCCGAACTCGTGCTCCTCATCGGGCGTCTCAAGTATCGCACCAGTTACGGTCAGAACATGTGGAAACATTCGGTCGAGTCTGGCTTTTTCGCCGGGATGATAGCGGCCGAGATGAACTACAATATCAAGATGGCGCGCCGCGCCGGGTTGCTCCATGATATCGGCAAGGCGGTCGACCACGAACAGGAAGGCACCCACGCGGCGCTCGGCGCCCGGCTCGCCGAGAAGTACGGCGAGGCGAAAAAGATAGTCACCGCCATCGAGGCGCACCACAACGAGATAAAGCCCGATTCGGTGCTCGACATGATCGTCATGGCGGCCGACGCCCTTTCGGGGGCCCGCCCCGGCGCGCGGCGCGAGATGACCGATTCCTACATCCAGCGGCTCACCGACCTCGAGAATCTTGCGAACGCCTTCCCGGGCGTCGACAAGACCTTCGCGATACAGGCGGGGCGTGAACTGCGCGTGATGGTCGACGCCGCCAAGATCCGCGACGAGGACGCCTATGTGCTCGCCAACGACATATCGAAGAAGATAGAGGCCGACATGACCTACCCCGGCCAGATAAAGGTCGTGGTCATTCGCGAGACCCGCGTCATCGCGATGGCGCAGTAGCGGGGTGTCGATGGCTCCCTTCAGGGTCCTGATGCTGGGCGATGTGATAGGTCGCCCCGGTCGCAAGATGCTTCTCCGCACGCTTCCCTCCTTCCGCGAGCGGCACGGGATCGCCTGCGTCGTCGCGAACGGCGAGAATGCGTCGGGCGGCATGGGCATCCAGCGCGGGGCGCTCGATGACCTGTTCGCGGCGGGCGTCGATGTGGTGACGAGCGGCAACCATGTGTGGCACCGCAAGGAGGTGTACGGCCTCCTCGCGGAGGAACCGCGGCTGTTGCGGCCGGCCAACTATCCGGCGCGTCTCCCGGGGCTCGGTCGGGTCGTCGTGGAGAAGGCGGGCGTGAAGATCGGCGTCGTCAACTTGCTCGGGCGTGTCTTCATGGACCCGATGGACGACCCGTTCACGGCGGCCGACCGCGAACTGGCCACACTGCGCGAGGCGGGGGCTCAGATCACCCTCGTCGACTTCCACGCCGAGGCGACCGCCGAGAAGGAGGCGTTCGCCTTCTATCTCGACGGCCGGGCGGCGCTACTCGCCGGGACCCACACCCATGTGCAGACCTCGGACGAGAAGATACTTCCCGGCGGGCTCGGCTACATCACCGACCTCGGCCGGTGCGGATCGTTCCTTTCGGTGCTCGGCGTCGAGCCGAAGGCAAGCATCGAGGGGTTCCTGACCGGTGTCCCGCAAAACTTTACCCCGGCGAAAAGCACACTTATGATGGAAGGCGTACTGGCCGACATCGACCCGGCGACGGGACGGACGGCACGGATCGAACGGATACGACAGCAGGCGGAGGCATATGATGAGTGACGAGCGGACGCGCCACGAACTGGACCAGTTGAAAAGCGGCATCGTCGACCTCTACACCGAAGAAGAACTGGGAAAGAAACTCGACCGGTTCCACCGCGAGGGCAGACCGATGGTCGTCAAGGCGGGGTTCGACCCGACCTCGAGCGACATTCACCTCGGTCACACGGTGCTCATGAACAAGATGCGCCAGTTTCAGGACCTCGGCCACCGTGTCGCCTATGTCGTCGGCGACGCGACCGCGATGATCGGCGACCCGACCGGTCGCAACAAGACCCGCAAGGTGCTCACCCGCGACGAGATACTCGACCACGCGAAGACCTACGCGACGCAGGCCTTCAAGATCCTCGATCCGCAGAAGACCGAGATGGTGTTCAATTCGACCTGGCTGTTCAAACTCGACTTCATGAAACTCATCGACCTCGCGTCAAAATACAATGTCGCCCGGATGCTCGAACGGGAGGATTTCAAGAACCGCTTCAAGAGCGGCGACTCGATATCGGTCCACGAATTCCTCTATCCGCTGGCGCAGGGGTACGATTCGGTCGCCCTCAAGTCCGATGTGGAACTTGGCGGCACCGACCAGATATTCAACCTGCTCGTCGGGCGCAAACTGCAGACCGATTACGGACAGGAGCCGCAGGTGGTGATGACGGTCCCGCTGCTCGTCGGGCTCGACGGCACGCAGAAGATGTCGAAATCCTACGGCAACTACATCGGCGTCACCGAACCGCCCGACAGCATGTTCGCGAAGGTGATGTCGATATCGGACGACCTCATGTGGAACTACTACGAACTCCTGACCACCATTCCGGTCGAGGAGATCGCCGCGATGAAGAGCGGCATACAGAACGACACGGTCCATCCGCGCGACTGCAAGGTCAACCTCGCGTTGTTCATCACGGCGCGGTTCCACGGCGAGCCGGCGGCGCGCGAGGCGAAGGAGAACTTCTACCGCGAGATACCGTCGAACCTCGCCGAGTACGCGGTGACGCTGCCCGACGGCGGGCTCGCGCTCCTCGACCTCATCATGCAGATCGGGTTCACCGAGAGCAAGGCGGAGGCGCGCCGCATGATACAGCAGGGCGGCACCGACATCGACGCGCACAAGGTGTCCGATGTCGCGCTCAAGATAACCGCAAAGGACTCCTTCGTTCTGAAGGTCGGCAAGAAGAAGATCGGCCGGATCAATTTCAGTTAACGGCGGACAACAGCATGCGATCGGCGCTCGTCATTCCTCTCATTCTCATGGCGATGGTGTTCCTGTCTTCTTGCAACGCTGGAACAAAAACGAACATCGATGACGATGCGAAAATAAATGATAGCATCGATCCGGACAGCCAGACAGATACTGAACAGACGGACACGGCAGTAGTTGACACGGAAGATCCCGGTGAAAAGGAGGACGCGCTGACCAGCGACATACAGCCCGACGAGATCGTTGACGAGATCGTTCCCGACACAGAGGAGGCGCAATCGGACCCCGATCTTGTGGATGAAGACACCGTGGATATCGACTGGGCCGATGAAGAGGCCGCCGATATTGACACGGGGGACGAGGACCTTGCTGATATCTATCTGACAGATGAAGATATCGTCGTGACCGATAACGACATGGTCTATTCAGGCATCGTTTGTACCGGGCAGATGCATTGCTATGATAACGATCAAGAGATGATCTGCCCCGCAGACGGTTCAGACCTTTACGGACAGGATGCCCAGCATGCCGCCCTCGGGTACTGCGTGCCGAAAAGTTATACCGTAAGCGGCTCCACACCCGAAGAGATCGTGACCGACAACAACACCGGACTCCAGTGGCAACGAACGGTTTTAGGAGGAGCCTCCTCTTGGGATAACGCTCTGCTGTATGCGTGTGATGGTGTTGCCTACGGCGGGTTTAACGACTGGCGACTGCCGAGCGACCGGGAACTGGAAAGCATTGTCGACTATGGCCGCTATAACTCATCAATAGATACCGTTGCCTTCCCCGATACTCCTTCCGCCGATCACTGGTCATCGCTCGTCAGGGCCGACAATGCCGAATATGCATGGAGTGTCTCTTTCGATTATGGGTATGTGCGGCGTCGCTCTATATATAACATCGATTACTCCGCACGCTGTGTGAGAGGTGACCCGCTACCCGCAAGTGCCTTCACCGTATCCACCGTGAATGAAAAGGTGATCGTCACCGATACGGTCATCGGTCTTATCTGGACAAAAGAGTGCGGCGGGCCGGTGAACTGGCAGAATGCGCTCAGTCACTGCGAGAATTCGGATTACGCGGGGCACACCGATTGGCGGCTTCCGAACATCAATGAATTGAGAACCTTAGTGGACCGTGAACTTTTCAGCCCCGCATCGGCCTTCCCCGACATGCCTGCGGAAGGGTGGTTCTGGTCTTCCTCCTCTCACGCCTCTTTAACCAACTATGCGTGGGGCGTCGGTATCGACACCGGTGGCGTGTTTAACAGCAGCAAAGGCGCCGACGGCCTCGCGTGTTGCGTGAGATAACCGCTCCGTTCACCCGCAGCGCGGGGTGCGGTGATCGCAGGTCGCGCAGGTGTCCGGGGTGCAGGGTTCGACATGTATCGTCACCTCGGTCCGAGGCAGTTTTGCCTCGATATCGGTCTCTATCGCGTCGCAGATGCGGTGCGACTCTTCGACGGTGAGATACTTCGGCAGTTCAAGGTGCAGATCGACATAGCGGACATTCCCCGAACTGCGGGTCCGCATCTCGTGGAACCCTATGCATGAATCGTGGTGCCGCTGTATCGCCTCGTGGATGAGCGCTATCTCTTCGTCGGAAAGTCGCTTGTCCACGAGCGGGCTCAGCGCCTTCCTGAGCATCTGATAGGACTCATACAGGATGAGGCAGGCGACCGCGATGGCCACGATCGGGTCGAGCAGGTGGATGTCGGTGACCCACAGGAGCAGGAGCCCGATAGCGACGCCGGCCGAGGTGTAGACATCGGTCTTGAGGTGCAGGGCATCGGCCTCGAGCGCGATCGAGCCGGTCTCCTTCGCCACCTTGTAGAGTCGGCGCGACACGACGATGTTGACGCCCGCCGAGAGCGCCATGACCGCGACGCCGGCCATCGGGAACGCTATCTCCGACCCTTCCATGATCTTTTTGACCGCCTCGAAGATGATGAGTCCCGCGGCGGCGAAGATGAGGAGAGCCTCGACCATCCCCGACAGACCTTCTATCTTGCCGTGGCCGTAGGGATGATCGGTATCGGGCGGCGTATCGGCGAGACGGACGCTGAAGAAGGCGATGATCGCGGCGATGAGATCGAACAGCGAGTGTATCGCCTCCGACAGAACGCTCACCGACCCGGTGACGATACCCACCGCCAGTTTGACGGCGATGAGAAAGGTATTGCTGGCGACCGAGAGGGCCGCTGTCGCTGTCTTCCGGTTCATGCGCCGCCGTCGCTCCGTGTTCCCGTGGCACCCCATCGTACCCTCCGGCGTACGCAAAATCAAATTTCCGATATCGGCGCTGCCACATAAAAAAATGTTGTATTTCATTTTCCGTTGTATTACAGTCGGTGCATGCGGTCGTCCGTCAGACAGTTGTAAGGAGGAAAACGATGCGAGTGATTTCTATGGCGTTCCTTGCCCTTTTCTTTTCGGTCGCGATAGCGCAGGAACCGGCGCTCGTGCCGGTGGCTCCCGCGAAGAAGGAGGAGCCGAAACAGGAAAAGAAGGATGAGCAGAAAGAGGAACAGAAGGCAGAACAGTCGAACGATTACCAGCAACTGTACCAGCAGTACCTGCAGAAATACAGCACACCCGCCGAGACGGCGCCCGCTCCGGCCCCGACGCCCGCTCCGGCCCCGACGCCCGCTCCGGCCCCGGCTCCGGTCCCGGCCCCGGCTCCGGCTCCGACCCCGGCTCCGACCCCGGCCCCGGCCCCGGCTCCCATGCCGGAACCTGAACCGGTCGTAACCCCCGAACCGGAACCGGTCGCGACACCCGAACCGATCCCGGCGCCCCAACCGGAACCGAAGGTCGAGACCCCCTCGAACTTCACGCTGTCGCTCCAAACGGTCGGCCAACTTGCCAACGGGATCACCCTGTTCGGCGGCGATGTGCTCAAGAACAGTTACCAGTTCGATGTACCGCAGGCGGTCATCGATCTCAAGGGCGGCACCGACACCTTCACCGCGCGGCTCGCCTTCGACCTCGCCGACGGCTTCCTGACGAGCAACACCGTCATCTCCCCCAGTTACGACGCCAACGCGTTGACCCCTGATGTCGCCACGACCGTCAATGTCGTCGACATGATCAAGGATATCTCGTTCCACTTCCCCAACATCGGCGGCTATTACATCGAGATACAAGGCGGCAAGTTCGGGCTTCCCTTCGGCGTCGAGAACACCCGCTACGATCATGAGATCCCGTTCTACTGGCGCCCGCTCGCCTTCGAGCATTTCCTCGGCGCCGGCTTCAACGATCTCGCGCTCCAACTCGGCGCCAATGTGCCGATATCCGACACGATGGCGGTGAAGGCGCGCTATTTCCTCTTCAACGGTCGCAACGAGGTCCAACTTGACGGCAGTCAGTACCTGCAGGACCCGGCGCACGGCATCGATGTGCGGTTCGAGATGAAGGACCGGTTCAGCCTGATCGGCGCGCTGTCGCTCGTCATCGGCTCGGCCTACCACGACATGGACACCCAGACCGCCGGCGGCATCATGAACACCTCGCTCGACCAGATCGACGCGACCTCCGGCGAACGGTTCGGCTACCAGTACGATGTACCGGGACAGCAGGATTTCCGCCTTTACACGAAGGATTTCGTCCGCAACAAGATGAACATACTGCTCGGCTTCGGCACCGATCTCAACTACAAACTTGACGACAACATGACCTTCGGTCTCGCCGCCGAGTTCTACTACTCATACCGGCAGATATTCAACCCCGAGAAGATCATCGATCAGGACGGCAACCCGGCGACCGACGACCTGTTCTCCTATCGCTTCCTCGAGGATGCGAGCGGCGCCTTCTACGGACAGGGCTACTACTGGTCCTACGGCTTCTTCGCCGCTCCGTACGCCCATCTGTGGGACTTCGACGCCATGATCCGGTTCAGCATGTCGAAACAGCCCTATCTCTACACCTTCGTCGAGGACCAGAAGAACTACAAACTGGGGCTCGATGTGATGCTCAACTACAATGTCACCGACTACTTCCAGGCCGGTATCGACTGGCGCTGGGTACAGGAGACGCGGAATGTGTTCGACGCGGTGATAGATCCGGTGAACTATGTCAAGAACACCTACAACACCCACCAGATCATGTTGCACGCCCTCTTCCACTACGAGGCGCTCCTCGTAAAGTAGCGCTCCCCTTCACCGCCTCCCTCTGACGCTTTTTCCCTTCGACGCTCCTCTCAACGGCTAATGCTTCCCCGCTGAGCGGATCGCGCCCGGTGCGGTACATCAGCGCCGCCATCGTCGAGGGGGTCGGGGTGAACACCTGTATCTGTTCGGGGGTCAGATGCAGTTCCTCCCGACAGAACCGGGCGAGCGCCCGCATGTCGGCCTCGGTGCAGCCGGGGTGGGCCGCGATGAAATAGTAGGTGAGGAACTGCCGCTTACCCGCTTTCCGGTTGAGCGTATCGAACAGTTCACGGAACCGGCGGAGCACCTTTTTCGACGGCTTGCCCATGCGGGCGAGCACGGGGTCCTCGGTATGTTCCGGCGCTATCTTCATCTGGCCCGATATATGGGCGGAGACGAGCGCGGCAAGGTACGGCTCTCCATGCTCCTTGTCAGCGAGCACGAGATCGTGGCGGACGCCGCTCGCGACGAACACCCTCTTCACGCCGGGCAGGGCGGCGACCCGTTTCAGGAGCGCCAGTTGGCGTCGATGATCGGGCGCCAGTTCCCTGCATACCGACGGGTGGAGACACCGCTTCTCCCGGCAAGCGCCGCTTTTCGACTTGCGCGCGCAGTCGATGCCGTACATGTTGGCGGTCGGCCCGCCGAGATCGTAGATGACCCCGGTGAACCGTTTCATCTTCAGGAATCGCGTTATCTCCCGGACGATGGAATCCTCGGAACGCGACACGACCCGGCGCCCCTGATGGAGGTGTATCGCGCAGAACGAGCATTCACCGTAACAGCCACGGTGGGTGGTCACCGAGAATTTTATCGTTTCGAGCGCCCGCACCTCACCGCGTTCCTTTTCCGACGGGTGGGCGTCGTACTCGTACGGCAGTTCGTACACCGCGTCGAGTTCCTCGGGCGTGAGAGCCGGTTGCGGCGGATTGTGGATGAGCCATTTGTCGCCGTGCCGTTGATGCATGCCTCGCGCCGTCAGCGGGTCGCTGTTACGGTAGAAAGCGAGGAACATGTCGGTGAAGGTCTTGTCGTTCTCGGCCGCTTTTTCGTACGGCGGCAGGCCGAGGAACTGCTCGACGGGCGCGTCCGCGATGTAGCACAGGCCGCGGATGTCGCGCCATTCCCACCCGTCGCGGAGCGCCGTGGCGAGTTCGACGACCGCACGCTCGGCCATGCCATAGACGAGGATGTCGGCCTTCGCGTCGAACAGCAGACCACGCCGTATCGTATCGGACCAGAGATCGTAGTGGGCGACGCGCCGCAGACTCGCCTCGATGCCGCCGAGCACGATGGGGACCGTGTGCTTGAAGTATCGCCGGATGAGTCCGGCGTAGACGATGCTCGCCCGGTCGGGGCGCCGGTCGTTGACGCCTCCCGCCGTGAGATCGTCCTCGCGGCGCCGTTTCCCGAGCGCGGTGTGGTTCGACACCATCGAATCGACCGAGCCGGCGGTGACGCCCCAGAAAAGGAGCGGTTCGCCGAGTCGCGTGATATCGGGCGGCCCGTCGGTCGCCGGCTGGGCGATGATGCCGACGCGGAACCCGTGCGCGATGAGGTGGTGGCCGATGATCGCGGCGCCGTTATAGGGGGAATCGATATAGGCATCGCCCGTCACGAGGACGATGTCGAGCGCATCCCAACGCCGCCGGGCCATCTCGTCGCGGGTCGTCGGGATGAACATCGGAAAAGCCCCCGTGTCGTTCTCTTGAGGATCACGGCCGAACGGACGGCCCCGCGGTCACTGCTGAGCGGTCCGCCGCCACCGCCGCAGGTACTTGCGGTAATCGGGTCGGAAATGTTCCAGTATCTCGCGCAGATAGTTCATCTGTCGCTCTATCGAAACCGCGTACAGGTCGGCATCGACGCCCCACCGGGCGCGGAAATGGGAGCGCATGAAGCGGTTGACCCCGCCGAGATCGTTCGCGAACCGCTTCTGGGTCAGTTCGTAGAACGAGAGCGTGTTGAGATACAGGTCTATCTCCTCGGCGACGCCCGGTATCTTGGCCTCCTTGAACTCGCGGTAGAGGAGCGATATCTTCTCGAGATAGGCGCGGTCGGCCATCTGGCCGAGCAGGTCGGCGGTGCCGAGCATCATGCCGAGTATCCGCGACTCGAACGACCGGAACCGGATGTCGGGGATGCGGACGGTGAACCCGGTGCAGGCCAGCATGTCACGACCGTCGGCGATGTCTCCCTCGTCGAAGCCCTTGGCGCGCAGGTAGGCCGAGAGGAAATCGGCGCTCCGTTCAATGTGGTTCTGCGTGTATTTGGCGCCCGAACCTATGTCGCCCTCCTGCTGGATGTAACCGACATCATGCAGTATCGTCGCTATGAGGGCGAGTTCGACATTCTTTTCGGAAAAACTGTTCCCCTCGACGACGGCGCCGTGGATGAGCCGCGCCATCGCGATGAAGGCGTCGGTGGTGTGCTGGAGGTTATGATATTCGGTGTTGCAGGGGCGATAGCCGGGCACCCGGCCGTCGAACAGCGCGAGGATGTGTTCGAACACCTCCCTTATCCGACCGGTCTCCAGCCCCGGGAAGGCCAACTGTATCGTGGTCTCGACCTCGGCACGGACCGCGAGCGGCTGATCCATCGCGACCAGTTCGGCCAACTGTCTGAAGTGTTCGGCGGGCGTTATTTTCATGTCTTCAGTGTAACGGCCTTTTAAAACGAGTCAAGTTTTATATAACTTCGTAACAAAGATACATACTTTTGCATAATTTTAATTTGCGGAACCGCCCCTTCCGCGTTACACTCGCCGCCATGAACACGGGATCGCTCCGCATACTTCGCAATGGCCTGGCGCTTTTCATCATCCTCCTCTTCTTCTCTCTTTGCAATGTGACCTTGTGGGCGGTGACGCGCGATCCCGTCCTTCAACGACGGCGCATTCAGGGAAGCACCCGCTTCTGGATACGGGCGACCCTCAAGGCGCTGAACATCTCCTTCTCGCTGAGCGGCGCGGAGAACCCGCGGAGCGACCGCAACTATTTCATCATCGCCAACCACATCTCTTATGTCGATGTCCTCCTCGTCTACGCGTTGCGACCGTTGACCGGCGTCGCCTCGGTCGAGGTCAAAGCCGGCGGACTCGACGGCTTTATCGCGAAGATGGGCGGCTCGCTCTTCGTCGAGCGGCGCAGTGTCAGACACCTGCGTGGCGAACTGGCGAAGGTAACGGCGCTCCTGCGGGACCGGTTCAATGTCCTCATCTTCCCCGAAGGGACCACCACCGACGGCAGAAGCCCGTTGAAACCCTTTAAGACCGCCTTTTTCGCCGCCGCCGCCGATGCGGGAACGCCGATACTGCCGGTCGCGATACGCTACGAAACGATCAATGGCCGTCCGGCGCGGGAGGGCGATCTGCTCGACGCGGTCGCCTACTACGGCGACATATCGTTCCTCGCCCACGCGAAAAAATTCCTCGCGCTGAAAAGCATCACCGCCACGGTGACGGTACTGCCGCCGGTCGAGGCCGCATCGGCACACCGCGACCAACTCGGCGCCACCCTGCGGGAACAGATACAGACGGCGCGGGACACCTGAGACCCTCAACCCGGCCTTCTCCCTCGACAGGGAGAAGGTGGTTGACCGTATTCTTCCTCGCCCTGTTCAGGGAGAGGACCCGAGGTGAGGGTGTTCTCGGGAGAGATTCATCTTTCCCTTCCCTTTTCCCCCCTCTTCTGCTATATACCCATCCAGTTGTCTTTACTTAAGGAGGGAACCATGCTGACCGTCCGTACGGCGGCGGAACTCCGGACGGCGCGGGCATCGCTCGCAGGCCGCGTCGGGTTCGTGCCGACGATGGGGGCACTCCACGCCGGGCATATCCGGCTCATGGAGGCGGCAAAAAAGAATGCCGACCACCTCGTCGTCTCCATCTTCGTCAATCCGACCCAGTTCGGACCGAACGAGGACTTTTCCAAGTATCCACGCACCGAGGAGGCCGATCTCGCGCTCTGCGAGGCGGCGGGCGCCGACATCGTCTTTCTGCCGAAGGCGACCGAGATCTACCGCGCCGGACCGACCGTCCGCGTGACGGTCGATCCGAAACTGTCGGGCATCCTCTGCGGCGCCCAGCGGCCGGGCCATTTCGACGGCGTGGCGCAGGTGGTGGCGATACTCTTCAACCTCGTCCGGCCCGACAGCGCCTGCTTCGGCGAGAAGGATTACCAGCAACTCACCGTGATACGGAAACTGGTGGAGGATCTCCATTTCCCGGTCGCCATCGTCCCGGTCGCGACGGTGCGCGAACCCGACGGTCTCGCGCTGTCGAGCCGCAACCGCTATCTTTCCCCCGCCGAGCGGACCGCCGCCCCGGCGATCCACCGCGCCCTGCTCCACTGCAAGGGACGCGCCGAACAGATCCGGTTCGACCGCATAGCGCTGCCGGTCGGGAAGGTCGAGGAAGAGGGCCGGGCGCTGATACTCAAGGACATCCCCGGCGCGCAGATAGACTATTTCGAGATACGGCATACCGACACGCTGGAACCGACGCACTTCATCATGAACCGGTCGCGGGCCTTCGCGGCGGTCCGCGTCGGGGCCACGCGGCTCATCGACAATCTTCTGCTCAACGGGTGACCCATGGTGCGGATAGCACAGGCGGTCACGGCGCAGGCGGCCTATCCCTTCGCGACGCTCGCCGTAAAGAAACGCGCGATGGAGCAGCGCGGCCATACGGTCATCGACCTTTCTATCGGCGACGCTTCGCTCCCAGCCCCCGACGCGGCGGTGGCGGCGCTGCGCGAAAGATCGCTCCTCGCGGCGCATCACCATTACTCCTCCTACAACGGCATCTTGCCGCTCCGCAGGGCCATCGCGGATTGGATGGACCGGCGGTTCGGCGTCGCGCTCGACCCCGAACGGGAGGTGACCGCGCTCATGGGCTCGAAAGAGGGGCTCTTCCGTCTTCCGCAGGCGGCGCTCGACCCGGGTGACGCCGCGATCTACCCCGACCCCGGCTATCCGGTCTATCCGCTCGCGATACGGCACGCCGGCGGCCGGCCGATCGCGATGGAACTCTCCAAAAGGAACGGGTTCCTTCCCGACCTCGGCGCACTATCCGAGGATACGGGCCGTTCCGTCCGGATGATCATCGTCAATTTCCCGTCGAACCCGACCGGCGCGATCGCCGCTCCCGCTTTTTACGAAGAACTGTACCGCATGGCGGCGCGGTACGATTGGATCGTCGTTTCCGACAACGCGTATTGCGAGATATACGACGACGCGCCGCCCCGCGCCGCGCTCGAGTTCGACCCGAAGCATGAACGGACCGTCGAGTTCTTCTCCTTCTCCAAGACCTACAGCATGACCGGCTGGCGGCTCGGGTGGGCCTGCGGCAACGCCGAACTGGTGCAGGCGCTCGTCAAGGTGAAGGGGCTGCAGGACTCGGCCCCCTTCGAGCCGGTGCAGTTCGCCGGCATCGCGGCGCTCGCGCTCAGCGACGCCGAACTCGTGCCGACCCGCCGCTTCTACGGCTCCAACCGCGCCCTCATGAAAAAAGCGCTCGATGCCGCGGGCATCCCCTATTTTGACGCACGGGCCGGATTCTACCTGTGGGCCAGAGTGCCCGCGGGGCTTTCCGCCGTCGAGTTCACCGATCGCCTGCTCGAGGAGCGCCGGGTGCTCGTCACCCCCGGCACCGCGTTCGGCCCGAACGGCGAAGGCTGGTTCCGCATCGCCGCGACGCGCTCTCCCGACCAGATGCAGCAAGCGGCGGAACGGCTCGAACAGGGACTTTCCCGATGAGATACCTCCTCTCGCTCGGATCGAACATCGGCGACCGTACGGCGAATATCGACGCGGCGCTCCGGCTCCTTGCCGACCGGGGCGTCACAGTCCAGCGACGCTCGTCGCTCTACCGCACCGCGCCGGTCGAGGCACCGCCGCAGGAGGATTTCGTGAACGCGGTCGCGCTCGTCGAGACCCCGCTCGCCCCCGAAGAACTGCTCGACCTCACCACGGCGATCGAGACGGCTCTGGGCCGGACACGCACCGTGAAGAACGGCCCGCGCACCATCGACATCGACATCGTCCTCAGCGCGGCGGGCGCCTACCGATCGCCCCGGATAGAGATACCGCACCCGCGCTGGCGCCAGCGACGGTTCGTCGTCGAGCCGGCCCGCGAAATAGCGGACGGCACCCCGTTCGCGGACCCCATCGCCGCGATAGATCCCCGGACCCTTGCGGAACAGCGGATAGAACGGATACCCACGGAGGAGACGCCATGAAGAACCGGCTTGTCGGAAAACTGCTCGACCGGATGCCTATCCCCGATGAACTCAGGGATATCATCGGCGATCAGTTGGACCTTTCGGCCATTATTTCTCGCGAAGTAGCGACGCAACTGCTGGAGCACGGCGGCAGGATGAAGCAGGAGGCCAAGGCCATCCTCGCGCGCGAACTGGCCGGGTTCCTCGAGAAGATCGATGTCGACAAGGCGCTCACGAGCGCGCTCGAGAATCTCGAACTCGACATCCGCATCGGCTTCCGCCGCCGCAAGCCGGAACAGGCCGCACCGAGGAAGGGCCGGAAGCGCTGAGCCGCCCATGCGGAACGCGACGGCCGCCCTGCGCGGCCTTCTGACCGAGACCTGGCGCACCAGTCTCATACTTTTCCGCATCATGATACCGGTCTCCATCGTCATCAAGATACTGAAGGAAACGGGTCTCATCGAGATCATCGGCGCCTCTTTCGCCCCGCTGATGGAACTCATCGGGCTGCCGGGGGCGATGGGACTGGTCTGGGTGACCGGGATGGTGACCAACCTCTACGGCGGGATACTCGCCTTCGTGGCCATCTCCGGCGATCATCCGCTCACCACGGCGCAGGTGACAACGCTCACCACGATGATGCTGGTCGCCCACTCCCTGCCGGTCGAACTGCAGGTGGCGCGCAAGGCGGGGGCATCGCTTCCCGCGATATTCGCCGTGCGGGTCGGCGGCGGCTATCTCATCGGGACGCTTCTCTATCTCGGCTACCGGCTGACCGGGACGCTCGGCAGCCCCTCCACCATATCGTGGGCGGCGACCGCACCGGCCGACCCGTCGCTTACGGCGTGGGCGCTCGGAGAACTCCGCAACTACGGGATGATATTCGTCATCATCGCGGTGCTTCTCATCATCATGGCGCTTCTCAAGAAGTTCGGCGTCCTCGCCCTCATGGACCGCCTCTTCGGCCCAGTGTTGTCGTTCATCGGCATCGGCCGCGAGGTGACGACGCTCACCATCATCGGGATGACGCTCGGACTCGCCTACGGCGGCGCGCTGATCATCCGCGAGGCGCAGACCGGCCGCATCGCGCCGCGCGACCGTTTTTTCTCGATGGCGCTCCTGAGTCTTTTCCACAGTTTCATCGAGGACACCCTGCTGATGGCCTCGCTCGGCGGCCACTTCTCGGGCCTGCTCATCGTGCGGGCGCTTTTCGCGGTCGGGGTGGTCTGGGCGCTGGTGCGGCTGACGGGGAAACTCTCCGATGAGCGCTTCGCGCGGCTGCTCCTCAGTCGAGTGGGATCGCAACCTTCGGACGGACGGTGACATAGATTTTCAGTTCTATAGTTCTTGCGCCCTAGTGCTTCCCTTTGCTCCCAATTGAGTGGTCAGATTGAACCAGATTTCCCTACTGCCTCACACAACAGGCATAGTAGTCGCCAGCCTTAAAGTTGGTCAACACATCGCCGCTAGCGAGATCCACATACCACGCGTAGTCGGTACTGAACGCGCTGGACGAGGAGGACCAGAAGCTACCGGAGGGTATCCCCGGAAACTTGCTGGCTGGGCTGTGGATCGTGTCGTCTATCAACGATTTCAACTCCTCAACATTCGGCAAACGCCAATCGGTGGCGCCACCGTAATCCAAGTTCTCGCAGTAATAGAGAGCAAACTCCCATCCGCCGCCATAGTAGTCCTTCGTCCAGATAAGACCCGTCGTCTTGTCGGTCACGATCACTTCTCCCGATATCGTTTCTTCGGTGAAGGCGCTGTCAGGCAAAGGCGCTCCCCTCACACAACGGACATAGGATGTACTGGTCTTATCGCTGTATCTCATAGTGCCGTAGTAGGAATGCACAAACCATGCGTAGTCGGTAACATAGGCGTAGGACGAAGAGGACCAAAACCACGCCGACGGCGTTGCGGGGAAGATCGCGGTGTCTATTGCCGGGTCGAAGCGTCCGTAGTCGGGCAAGGTCGCCAATTCCCTGCGAGTCGGCAGACGCCAGTCGTTGTAACTGCCATACGAAAGGTTCTCGCAATAGGTTATTGCGTTGGCCCATGTATGGGTCGTAGCATTGAGGGTTCTTTGCCATATCAACCCGGTGTTGTTGTCGGTGACGATCTCCTCGGGGGGAGTATCGCCGATGGTATAACTTTTCGGCACACACATCCCCAACGCCGCATACTGGGCATCTTGTCCGTAGAAATCGTTCTCTTCTGCGGGACAAGTGATCTCTTCCGTGTTATCGTAGCATTTCGTCTGACCGGTGCATGAAACCGGCAGCGGATCGGTGTCGGGCAGGATATCCACATCAACCGTGTCTTCGTCAACCATATCTTCATTCACCATGTCCGGCTCGGGCTGAATATCGACGTTATCTTCCTCGGTCTGTTCGAAATCCCCAAAATCATCAGGAGCTTCGCCTTCACCGATTTCGTCCGGCTGTTCCCCATCGATATCGGAAAAGAACTGATCGATGTCGTTCTGGTTGTCGGGAACAACGGTATCGTCGGCCCCCGTATAGTCATCAATCGGGGTTTTTGCTCCACTACTGCAGGCAGAGAACATCACTATCAGCACCGCAAAGATCATAAAATACTTGCCCATGAGATTCTCCTCTTAAAGGAATTGAACGGCTCATTATATCCGGCGAAAAGGAGGATGCAAATTCTGCGGGGTCAAGCGGGGCCAGTCCTCCATTTTGCGTTTTCGGGAGATCGTCGGGGGGGATACCCGCTCCTCAGTCGAGCGGTATCGTGAGCGGCCCCTGTTGCGGGGCGATGAACGACTCTCCGGTAAAGCGGGTGCGACCGAAACATTCCTTGGCGGAATGACGCACCAGTTCGGGGCTGTTATTCTCTTCCGACAGGTGGGCGAATATCACTTTCTTGAGTTTGTCGTGCGGCAGTCTTTCGAGCGCTTCGAGGCACTGCTCGTTCGACAGATGGCCCTGCGCGCCGCGTATCCGCTGTTTGAGATCGGCGGGATAGCGCGGGTTGCGGTAGAGCAGGCCGGGATCATGGTTCGCCTCGATGACGAGGTATTCGCTCGCCGCGATCTGCGCGAATATCCGCTGGGTCACGATGCCGGTGTCGGTGACGAGCGTCAGCCGCTCGCCGTTCGGAAGCGTCACGGTGAAGCCGTACGGGTCGCGGGCGTCGTGCATCACCGGGAACGGCTCGACGGTGAAGGGCCCGATGGCGACCGGACGCAACGGCGCGATCTCGCGGGTCTCGAACTCGTACCGGCCGCCGCTCTCGGCAAGGTAGGCCGCGACCGCGGGGGCCGCGTAGACCGGCAGGTGGAGACGGTGCGCCGTGAGCGGGACGCCGCTCACATGGTCGATATGCTCGTGGGTGATGACGATGCCGACGATGCGGGCCGGGTCGATCCCCGCCGCCGCGCACCGGCCGGTGAAACATTTGAGCGACAGCCCCTGATCGATGAGCAGGAGTTCGCCATCGCTCTCGACGATCACGGCGTTCCCTTTCGAACCGCTCGACAGTATGTGGAGAAGGTTATCGCTCAAGGCCGAGGAAGGTCCTGATATCGCTCACGAAAGCCGGGTTGGTCCGCTCGGCGAGGAATATCTTGAACAGCGCCCGCATGATGCGGTCTATCTCTTCCATCTGGATGAGCCGCAGGTGCATCGTCTCGTCGTCCTCGCTCTTCTCGGGCGCCGGCAATTTCACCGATCGCATCGCTAGCGGCAGCGCGGTGAGGATGAACTGCCATTCGGCCTTGCCGCGCGACACCTTGACGCGGGCCGCGACCGGTATCCGCCCGGTCCGCACCGAGTCGCGGATGTCGTCGTTCAGCGCCACCTCCTGCGTCTGTATCGTCTCTCGGTACCCTTCGCCGCGCAGCGATTCGAGCGTTATCTGCTCCTCGAGCCGCAGGTCTATGCTGCCGAGCCCCTGATTGTCGAGGAAGAAATAGGGGTCGGACGAACTGCGCCAGTAGAGCCACAGCAGGAATTCCTGTCCGAGGAACGGGACCGCCTGCGCCGTTTCGCGTTCCCTGCCGCTCATGCGCCGCCTCCGAGGTCCCACAGTTCGCCGATGATGGAGTTGAGTTCCTCCGGCTTGTCGAGTTCATCGACCGCATCGACGATGAGGGAGGGGGCGACGCTTATCGCGAAGGTCTTCTCGAACGCGTCGAGAAAGCGCGACACCACGCCTGACGACTGGCTGAAGAGGTATATCCGGTTCTCGCCGAGGTTCCACGCGACCTCCGCGATGACGGTGCGCGGCAGGGTCTTCACCCGGACACGGCGGGCCGCCATTTCGCGCAGTTCTTTCTTCTGGTGCCCCGGTATCCGCTCGACCTTGTGCTCCTCTTTGAAGCGGAACTCGGCCTCCTCGAGGAACGGGCGCAGTTGCGAACCGCCCGCGCCGTAGCGGTCTATGCGGAGAGAGAACAGATAGTAATCGCGGAAATAGCAGTTCGGGAATTCCTCGGTCTCAAACGACAGGAGCGGATCGACCCAGCCGATCGACTCGTCGCGCACATCCTCCGGCGCAAGCGGCAGGAACCGGTGCTCGCGGAGCAGTTTGCGCAGTTTCGTCACATCGGGCGGCTGTTTCTCGGGGATGAAGGTCATGAAACTGACGCGGCCGGAGCGGAGTTTGCTCATTCCGCGCCCTTCGCGTCGGGGCCGGACAAGTCGGCCACGCCGACCACCGCCTTTTCCGAGACGGAGATGAAGATGGTCCCGGCCAGTTTGTTCTTCTCGAACAGGCGTTTCACCTCGGCGTACAGAAGGTTCTTGAGTTCCTCCTTGTCCTCGGTGTCGTACTCGCCGATCCAAGTGTTGGCGGGCAGTTCGGCGAAGGTTTCCTCGCCGGTCTTCACGAGATGGCGCAGGCCGACCTCTTCGAGTCCCTTGATGAGGTCGCGGACCCCGGGCACATTCTTTTGCGTGAAGTGGGTGGTGAAGGTCGCGAAGTAATACATCGCCGCTCCGTTACGGTCAGCCGACCATACGACAAGAGCGGCCCCGAGTCAAGGAAACGGGGTCATCTCACGCAGCGGACATGAAAGAGATATGTTGCTTTATCGCGTCTGTCTACGCTGGCGCTATAAAAGTTAACACGCCAGATGCTCCCATCGTATGGCCGCCCGATCGATGAAGACCACAATAAGATATCTTCGTCCCCCAAGGCGGAATACAATCCCGCAGAACCGTCGCAATGACAATCCTCGCTCCAGCACTCTGCATCCAGACAGGAATCCGTGATCTGACAGGCACCGCCGTAGGTACTGCCGGGACAGTTGATGATGACCTTTCGCAGTTCGTCAACGGTCGGCAATCTGCCTCCCATGTCATCGCAATACCTTTTAGCGCCGTTAAAAAACATCGAGCCGTTAGATAATGCCGACCATTCAAGGTCGGCAAATACTTGAGACCCTTTCCAAGTATCGTCATCGCAGGCGATTACTGCCATCAGGACAACAAGGATCAGAAAGTATCTGGCCATGAGTCCTCGTCCTCTTCCAGCGAATCACTTGTTATGCCATCGTCGTCCGGATCATCAAGGTCGTTCAAAAGGTCATCCGTCACGGTAAAAACACACAAACATTCGCCGTGTCCACCTTCACATTTCCACAAGGTAGGGTCAACTGGTTTTTGAGAGTATAATATTCTTCCCCGGTGGTCTTTCACCTCTATATACTCCAAGAGGAACGGCCCTTCACAAGAAGAATAACAGGATTTGGGTCCAAAACAGGACCACCCGCCTACAATCCTTTCTTCCTGAACATCAAGAATGAAGGTCTCCGCTTGCCTGAATTCGAACGCCCTGTTGCTTTCTTTTGATTCAACAGAAATCTGTCGCGAAGAACCGTTTTTTACGGAGTGAAAAAAATCGCCCCAATAATCACAAGACACTAACGCCAGACAAAAGATAAAAAGCAGGAGTCTCCTTATCCGCATAGTTTGTCCGTGTTCTCTATTCCCCAACATTGTCGGCATCCGGCTGATCATCAGATGGCGTAAGGACATCCTCAGTTATCACGAAAAGACAGGTGCAAAGGGATCCCTGTTTGCTAAGTGAACAATCCCACAAAGCGGGGTCGGTCGGATCTTGAGTATAAAGTATTTGTCCTTGGTTGCCCTTGATCATCAGATATTCTACAAGGAACGGCTCACATTCTTCCTCTGTAAGAGTTTCTCCCCCTGCTTCGAACGCGAACAATTCTTCCCTTTTCTCTACTTCAAGAGATAGTGCTTCTTCCTTATAGAAATCTCCGCTATTACTTCTCTTATATACCACCATCACTTGTTCTGATGAATCATTCTGGACATACACTTCGACATGAGCATAAGAACCGCAGGCAGCCAACAGAAGAAAGGCATTCAACAGAAAGATAATCCGGACAAGTCCCTGAACGCTATGCACTTCCCCTTCCCCTGCCGTTGACGCAAAATCCATTTCATTATGCCGAAATCGCCGCCCCGAGTCAAGGAAACGGGGTGCGCATACCTCACCCGGCCTCCGGACGACGCCGCGACCCTTCCGGTATCAGGTAGAAAAGCACCATGAGGAGCACGATGACCGGGAAATGGTAGCGGTCGCCGACCACCGCCCACACCGCGAGCGTGATAAGGGGCATCAGCACTACCATCACATGGATGCGGACGATCTGCTTCGACTTGAACGGCATGACCGCCTTCCCCCACGGATCGGGACCGAGGAGGAGCGCCGCGTTGCCGATGAGCGCCCCGGCCACCATCGGCCAGAACCGTTCGGCGAGATAGACCACCGGCGTGTAGAAGTCGGAGTTGATGAACCCGTTGCGCCCGAAGAAGGTAAGCGGCTCCATCTCGGCGAAGACCGACAGGAATATCCCGTAAAACCCGAAAAGATATGAATAGACATAGAACGAAACGCCGCCGATGACCAGCGCGACGACTATCATCCCGGCCCTCAATGCACCGTCGGGAACCCGTTCCAATTGCGTGATCCGGTCACGGAGCCGTGTTATCTCGCGCCCCGAAAAGAGGATGATCTGCACCGGCGCGACAACGACGCAGGCATAGGAGAAGAACAGACCGGCGAGCCACGCGCTCCAGCAGAATTCCGGCAGGGTCCACCCGTCCCGAAAGGCGAAAAAGGCGCTCAAAGCGAATCCGACCAGCGCCGAAAGATCGTGTCTGATGGGGATATTTCTCAACAGAGAGCGGCGGCGCTATTCCGGCGTCCGGGCGCAGCGGAAACCGCCGGAGCGGTCGGTGTTCTCGACCGGGAAGCCGAAACGGGCGTAGGTCATGAACTGGACATAGTGATCGGCGTCTATCATGAACGAGCCGCCGCGCATCACCCGCTGAGCCGGGCGGGTCCCGTCGACCCACGCGGTGCCGTCATCGGGCCGGGTTTCGTCGTCATAATCGTCGTGCCAGTCGTCCTCCAGCCATTCCCGCGCGTTGCCCGCCATGTCGAACAGTCCGTAGGCGCTGAGCCCCGTCTCCTTGCTCCCGACCGGATAGGAGAAACCGGAATCGCACCCCCAGTCATCCGGCCCCGCCATCACCACATTGTCGCAGGAGGGAGCGGGGGTATCGCCCCACGGGTATACCCGGCCGTCGTCGCCGCGGGCGGCGAATTCCCACTCGGCCTCGGAGGGAAGCCGCTTGTTCAGCCATTCACAGTAGGCGCGCGCCCCGTACCAACTGACGCAGTTGACCGGGAGATCCTTATCGTACACGCCGTAGATGACGCAGTAGTCGTTCTGGTCGGCGTCATAGGCGACATACTGGACCGGCTCGCCATCTTCGTTCTTGCAGGCGCCCGCCTTGATGCAGGCCTCGAATTCCTGCTTGGTCACCTCGTAGATGTCTATCTCGAAATCGGGGAGCGTCACCTCGTGGCGCGGAGAGGAATTGGTCTCGGCGCAGGCCGGATCCTCGACATCGAGACACCCCATGTTGAAGGTGTCGCCCGGGACGAGCACCATGCGGTCGGCCACGACGAAGTTATCGTCGGTCACCAGCGCGTCCGCATCGGACAGTTCCTCGTCGGGCTCCGCCGTGTCCTGATCGGCGACGGTCTGGCCGTCCGGTTTCACGGTATCCTTGTCCACCAGCGGTTTATGGGCATCGGCATCGTAGGTGACGCCGCCCGACACATCCTTGCCGCAGTAGACACAGTCGTCCTCGGCGCAGGCAACGCACAGCAACGCCGAACAGAACGCCAGAAACACAAGAAACGCTTTCATCCGTTCCTCCCTATCCTCGGTCGCATAAAGAACTTTTTTGGTGACCTTCCGCCAGTCAAGGATAACGAAATGCGTTTTTTTTGCAAGGAAACGGCGGCATCTTTCCTTTGTCGATAAGGACTTTACTTATCGTTCCTTTTATCGTAGCATGGGGCGTGACCGTTATGTTGGAGAGGGCGTCCATGTTGGTCCTTGCGTATCGCTGGTTACTCATCGCGGCGCTTCTGTGGTGCGCCGGCTGCAACCTCGACCCCGACAAGAGTTGGTTCACCGACCGGGAGGCGACGGGGGATAACGACACCGCGGCGACCGACTCCGATGCGCCGGTCGCTCTGTCCGACGACGGCCCGAACGCCCAAGACGACGCGATGTCCGGCACCGACACGGCGGTCCCCGACGACGCACCGATCTCCCTCGGCGTCATCGGCGACATCCAGCAGGGGACGGTCGCGGTCGATTCGCCGGTGTCGTTCGAGGCGGTGGTGACGGCGGTGGAATATGTACTCGACACCGAATACGCCCCGACCGGCATCAAAGGACTGTTCGTCAGTCAGGCCGGCCTCGACACCGCCCTGCCGTGGAGCGGCATCTATGTTTTCATCAAAACGCCCGCCGCGGTCGACGCCTACGCCCGTGGCGATCTGTTGGAGATAAGCGGCACCTACAAGGAGTACTACGGCGCTTCGCAGGTCGAGAACGCGACCATCGGCAAACTCGGTTCCGCCGACCTCCCGGCGCCCGCGCTCATCGCCGACCCGTCGAGCGTCGCGACCCCGTTCGAACTGAGCGGCGACGAATGGCTCCCGACGACCGCCCACGGCGCGGCGGCCGAGCAGTGGGAGAGCGTGCTCATCGAGGTGCACGATGTCGCGGTCACCAACGAGGATCTCGGCCACGGCCAGTGGGAGGTGACCGGCGGGCTCGTGGTGGACAAGAAACTCTTCTATTACCCCGGGGAACGCTCCACCGGCACGCAGTTCTCCCGGATAACCGGCATTCTCGTCTACACCTTCGACGCCTTCAAGATCGCCCCGCGCGACGCGGACGATCTGGAGATCGACGATGGGACCAAGACCGACGACGATACGGCCACGACCGATGACGGGGGCGTGACCGACAGCGATCAGGTCGTCGAGGGGACCATCGCGCAGATACAGCAGGGGACGGTCGCGGTCGATTCGCCGGTGTCGTTCGAGGCGGTGGTGACGGCGGTGGAATATGTACTCGACACCGAATACGCCCCGACCGGCATCAAGGGACTGTTCGTTAGTCAGGCCGGCCTCGACACCGCCCTGCCGTGGAGCGGCATCTATGTCTTCATCAAAACGCCCGCCGCGGTCGACGCCTACGCCCGTGGCGATCTGTTGGAGATAAGCGGCACCTACAAGGAGTACTACGGTGCTTCGCAGGTCGAGAACGCGACCATCGGCAAACTCAGTGCCGCCGACCTCCCGGCGCCCGCGCTCATCGCCGACCCGTCGAGCGTCGCGACCCCGTTCGAACTGAGCAACGACGAATGGCTCCCGACGACCGCCCACGGCGCGGCGGCCGAGCAGTGGGAGAGCGTGCTCATCGAGGTGCACGATGTCGCGGTCACCAACGAGGATCTCGGCCACGGCCAGTGGGAGGTGACCGGCGGGCTCGTGGTGGACAAGAAACTCTTCTATTACCCCGGGGAACGCTCCACCGGCACGCAGTTCTCCCGGATAACCGGCATTCTCGTCTACACCTTCGACGCCTTCAAGATCGCCCCCCGCGACGCGGACGATCTCGCGCCGGCCACCCGGTGAGGAGGGTCGCGGGGATGAGGAGTATCCGTACCATCTCCCTGCTGGCCGCGCTCCTCGCCACCGGCTGTCTCGGCGAGTCGTACGGCACGGCGCCCGAGGACCCGGCGACGCCGCGCGAACTGGTCATCCTGCATACCACCGATTCGCATTCCAAGTACTTCCCGTTCTGGATACAGCCCAACATGTTCGACCGCGCGATGGGCATCTCTTCGCGCAATCCGCACTGCTGGGACCTCGATTGGGCGGGCGGCGCCGCGTGGTGCGACGGCGCATGGATCGCCGAGAAGGAGCGGTTCAAATTCTGGGAGGACGGCGATTATGTCTATCTGACCGAAGAGGAGATGACCGCCCGCAAACTCGTATCGGAGGATGTGAACCGCGACGGCCTGTGCGACATACATGACTGCGGCATCGTCTGGGACCGCGACCGCGACGGTGACTGCTCGTTCCCCTACGACGCCGCGAGCGGCAGTTACCGCGCCGCCGACGGGACGGTGGTAGACCCGACCGACCGTATCGCATTCACCGCGGCGAGGACGGCGAGCGAGGATGTGAACCGCGACGGCCGGTGCGACGATCTCGATTACCGTCCCGAACTCGCCTCGACCGGCGGGGTCGCCCGCATGGCATCCATCCTCAAGAGTATCCGCGAGGAACGCGCCGCCTTCCCCGTCATCCACATCGACACCGGCGACGCCTTTCAGGGTGCGCCCCAGTTCAACCTGTTCCGCGGAGAGGTCGAGATGCGCGCGCTCGCCGAACTCGGCGTCGACGCGATGGTGATAGGCAACCATGAATTCGACAACGGCACCCGCTTCCTCGTCGAGGCCTACGAGCGATCGGGCGGATTCCCTTTGCTCGCCTCGAACTACCTGTTCGACGGCCGCGTACCCACCGGGCTCGCCGAGATACTCCAGCCGTTCATCATCCTGCATCGCGGCTCCCTGCGCATCGGAGTGGTCGGCATCGGGAACGAATCCTCGATGACCTCGATGAGCGACATCGGCAATAAACTCGGCTTTTACGGGCTCGATCCGATCGAAACGGCGAAAATCTATGTCGGTCTTCTCCGCGCACAGTGCGACCTTGTCGTCATCGCGAGCCATCAGGGGCTTGAGGGCGACTACGAACTGGCCGCGCAGGTGCCCGGGGTCGACATCATCCTCGGCGGCCACCACCATGTCGTGCTCGACCCGCCCAAGGTGCTCACGGGACCCGACGGCCGCGAGGTGCTCATCGTCCACAGCGGCGTCGATCTCAAGATCGTCGGCGAACTGCGGGTCATCGTGAAGGACGGCCGCGTCGCGTGGCACGCCTACACCGTGCATCCCAACACCGACGCGATCACCGAGGATCCGGCGCTGGCCCACGCTCTCCAACCCTACCAGGAATCGCTCAGACTCACGCAGGATCTCACGACGGTGGTCGGCTACGCGAAGAACATGATACGGCGCACCGATCCGAACGGCGGCGACTCGCCGCTCGGCAACCTGGTGACCGACGCGATGATGCGGCACGAACTGGTGCGCGCCGAGATAGCGGTCACCAATAGTCTCGGCATCCGCGCCGACATACCGGCCGGCGACATCCGGCGCGAGAAACTGTACGAGGTCTTTCCGTTCGAGAACACCGTGACGACCATGTATCTCTCGGGCCGAGAACTCAAGGACATGTTCGACTACATCGCCCGCCGCTCGGCGTCGCGCGGCTGCGTGACGCAGGTGCAGGTGGCCGGGCTCTCGGTCGAGATGGACTGTTCGGCCGACGCCGAACTGCAGGAGCGGTATAATTCCTACGCGCTGACCAAGGAACTGCGCATCGGCGACGCGGTGGTGGTCGAGGACTACGCGCTGAAGATGCCTCACACGCTGTTCAAGATGGCGACCAACGACTACATGGCGCGCGGCGGCTCGGGCTTCGACATGCTCCTGCGAAACACCACGCGTACCGACACCTCGATACCGATCCGCGACGCGCTCGTTGACTTCATGCGGGAACGGGGTGAGATAGACCCGGCCGACTTCTCGTCCGAAAAGACGGGGGTCCGCCGCATCACGATGAGGAACTGATGAAAAGGCGCCTGCCGATCATCGCGTTGCTGTTATTTGTCGCCGCCTGTACGCCACAGGGTGCCCCGGCGACCGCCGACGGCGTGCGTTATTTTTCGGTCTCTTTCGCGCCCGGCACCGATACCGGAACGCCCGAGGCGCCGCTGCCGTCGGCCGACGAGTATAAGTTCTCCGTCGTGATCATGGCGCGCGATCTGTGGGGCGATCGGGTGACGGACCACAACGGCGAGGTCGAATTGGGCCTGCTCGGCGCCGAATTGCGTTCGGCCAAGCGGCTGAGGGTCGTCAACGGTATCGTCGGTCCGGTGACGGTCCGGTTCGGCGACGGATACCGTGTCGAGCGTATCGCGGTCACGGCCATTTCCCCCGAAAAGACGATCGTCGATGCGCGCGAACTGCGGCTCCCGACCGGCCCGGTCGGCGTTTCCGATCCGATATATCTCGTTTCTCCCCGCATCCCGGCGGTACAGGGGAGCCTCGCGAGCGTCTCTGACGGCGGCCCGTCGCGACTCGAGAAGCGCAACCTGACGATCCGCGGCCCCTACGACGCGGCGGCGGGGCGGCACCGCGACCTCGTGGTCATCGCGGCGATCGAGGGGGGCTTCTACCTCTCGGAGACCGGGTGCGAGGAGTTCTGCGCGATATACCTCTACACCCACTCGACCCCCTATGTCGAGGACGGCGACGACCGCGCGGTGGTGGCCCCCGGCATGCTCATCGCCGAGGTGAACGGCTCGGTGTTCGAGTATTTCGGCTTCACCGAACTTTCCTTTCCCACCTTTACCCCGCGACGCGACGCCGATGGACGCATCCTGCGCGATCCGACAGCGATACCGGCGCCGCACGACATCACCGCCTGCGTGGAGGCGGCCGACGATCTCTGTCTCGAAGGCCACGAAGCGATGCTCGTCACGGTGACCGGCATCGCGGTGGATGACTTCGACGAGCAGGACGAGGCCTGGACGCTCTACAGCCAGTTCCCGCTCCGGACCGCGGCGGGCGGCGTCATCATGGCGCAGACCGTCTACACCGCTCCGTCGTTCGACCCGGTCGCGATGAAGGGGGTACCGATCGCCTCGCTGACCGGCCTTCTTAAACAGCATACGAGTTCCCGCCCCTCGACCTGGATCCTCGTGCCGCGCGACGGGCAAGACATCGTGATGGGAGGCAAGTGATGGACCCGCTCTTCCTGAAGACGCTTGACGAACTGCTCGAGCATGACAAACAGCGCGAGGCCGACGGCTTCCCGCGCCGCATCCGCCTCGGCCGGCTCACCAAGCCGCTGCCGGGGAAAAAGGCGCAGGTGGTGGTGGTCCCGACGACGACCGAACCGAAGTTCTACCACGACGACTCGGTGACCGAGGACGGCGAGGGGGGCGAGACGGGCGGATCGGGCGAAGGACAGGAAGGCGAGGTCCTCGGCGAGACGCCCGCCGAGCCGCAGGAGGGTGAGGGACAGGGGGCAGGGCAGGGCGAAGGAGGCGAGCACGACCTGACGAACGAGGCCTACGACATCGGCAAGGTGCTCACCGAGAAGTTCCATCTGCCCAACATCAAGGACAAGGGGAAAAAACGGTCATTCAACAAGTACACCTACGACCTCACCGACCGCAACCGCGGCTTCGGGCAACTGCTCGACAAAAAAGCGACGATGCGCCGCATCGTCGAGACCAACATCCAACTGGGGAACCTCGACCCCGTCGAGCCGATACGCCCCGAAGACCTTGTCGTCGGGCCGCGCGATCAGGTGTACCGCATCCTGTCACCCGAAAAGGATTTCGAGACGCAGGCGGTGGTATTCTTCGTCCGCGACTACTCTGGCTCGATGGAGGGCCGACCGACCGAACTGGTGAGTCTCCAGCATCTCCTCATCTATTCGTGGCTCATGTACCAATACCAGAACAATGTGCTGACCCGCTTCATACTCCACGATACCGAGGCGAAGGAGGTCCCCGATTTCTATACCTATTACAAGTCGAGCGTCTCGGGCGGCACCCGGTGTGCCCCGGCGTTCCATCTGATCAACCGCATCATCGAGGTCGAACGGCTCGCGGTGGACTACAACATCTATGTCTTCTACGGGACCGACGGCGACGACTGGGACAACGACGGCCGCGAACTGATCGAAGAGATGGAAAAGATGACCGCGGCGGTCAACCGCGTCGGCATCACGGTGGCGAAAAGTTCCGAGAGCGACACGGTGGTGGAGCGGACCATCGAGCGGTCGGGACTCCTCAAACAGAAGCCGAAACTCATCAAACTCGATACGCTGTCGGCGCCCGAGGCCGACGAACCGCGCCTCATCGAAGGCATCAAGAAGTTGGTGGGATAATTAAGGGGAGGCCATGACCAAGTACCTCGCAATTCTTGTAACACTGGTAATGGTTGCCTGTAGTAATAACGAGAAAAAGATTATCAAATTGGTAAGTGTCTCTGTCGGCGGAAGTCACACCTGTGGATTAAAACCAAGCGGCGAACTCTACTGTTGGGGGGATAACCATCACGGCCAGATCGGAGATGGGACTATTGACGACAAAAACTCACCGACCCGCGTGGGGATTGAGAGCGACTGGGGGAGCGTTTCGGCTAGAAGAGAGGACCACACCTGTGGGGTTAAGGTAAGCGGCTCACTGTACTGTTGGGGAGATAACCAATGGAGTGAACTTGGCGATGGAACCGAGAACGACAGAGCCACTCCGACCCGCATCGGCACCGAGAGCGACTGGGCAAGCGTCGAGGCTGGTGATTTCTCCACCTGCGGCGTGAAGAAAAGTGGAGAACTCTACTGTTGGGGAAATAACTGGTTCGGTCGTCTCGGTGATGGAACGACTGCCACCAGGAAGACCCCGACCCGCATCGGCACAGACAGTGACTGGCAGAATGTCTCGGTCGGTGGATTCCACACCTGCGGGGTGAAACAGAGCGGCGAACTTTACTGTTGGGGAGAAAACAGTCATGGTCAGATCGGAGATGGGACTATTGACGACAAGACCACTCCGACCCGCGTGGGGACCGAGAGCGATTGGCTTAGCGTTTTTGCCGGCGAGTTTCATACCTGCGCCACAAAAGAAAGCAGCGAACTCTACTGTTGGGGAGATAACCGATTCGGTCAGATCGGAGATGGGACTATTAACGACAAAAACTCACCGACCCGCGTGGGGATTGAGAGCGACTGGCAAAATGTCTCGGTCGGTGACTTCCACACCTGCGGGGTGAAACAGAGCGGCGAACTTTACTGTTGGGGAGAGAACATGTTCTGTCAACTCGGCGATGGGACTTCTGACAGCAAGACCAATCCGACCTGCGTGGGGACCGAGAGCGATTGGCTTAGCGTTTCTGCCGGCGAGGTTCATACCTGCGCCTTAAAAGAAAGCGGCGAACTCTACTGTTGGGGGAGTAACAGTCATGGTCAACTCGGCGATGGGAGCGAGTGGGAGAGAACACCGCAACCGGTAAGAGAGCCGTGATTGTCGGGTGCCCCCCTAGATTTTTCCTCGGGAATCCCTATCTTTTTAGCCAAAGATAAGATCAACCATATCATTTCATTCATGATAATCACGCCAAATCTTCAGGTATCGGTGGCACCGACCGGGATATCGGGAAAGATACGGCGAATGCCGCTCTATGTGTTGTATCTTTTCGCCGAAACCGAAAAATGAACCACACGACACTCATGGTCCTTGATGCGATATTAAAACCGCTTTTATTGCCTTGTCCGGCCCATACGCTATAATCAGCCGACTTTGATAAGGAGTTGCCCATGGTGAAGATAGCACCGTCGATACTTTCGGCCGATTTCACGAAACTCGCCGAGGAGATCCGCTCCATCGAGGAGAGCGGCGCCGACAGCGTTCATCTCGACATCATGGACGGCCACTTCGTCCCGAACATCACCTTCGGCCCGTTCGTCGTCAAGCAGATACGGGCGCTCACCAAACTGCCGCTGGACGCCCATCTCATGATCGAGAACCCCGGCCAGTACCTGCAGGCGTTCAAGGACGCCGGAAGCGACTGGATAACGGTCCATGTCGAGACCGAACGACACCTCCACCGGACGCTCCAGCAGATACGGGCCATCGGCTGTAAGGCGGGGGTATCGCTTAACCCGCACACCGGACTCGACTGGCTACCGTCGGTCGCCGACCTCATGGATCTGGTGCTCGTGATGACGGTCAACCCCGGCTTCGGGGCGCAGAAGTACATCCCGGCGGCGGCGGCGAAGATACGCGACATCGCCGCGTTCCGCGCGAAGCATAAACTCTCTTTGGACATATCGGTCGACGGCGGCATCAACGAAAAGACCGCTCCCGAGGTCATATCCTTGGGTGCCGATATCCTCGTCGCGGGGAACGCCTTCTTCTCGCGTCCCGCCGCCGAACGGCCCGCGATAGTGAAGACCCTGCGCGGCGGAAAGTAACGCCTCGGATCAAAACGGTCTTTTCGGGAAAAAGCGGTCAGTATCCTATGAGCGGCTGGACGAAGTTCAGCACCGCCCCCACCGGATCGTTCATGCGCGAAAGGGCGGCGACGAGCAGAGCGAGCGCCAGCATGAACAGGAGCAGGAACATCCGCATCTCGTTGCGCGCGGTGAGTTGATGGTGACGGCTCGGCTCGAGCGAGCCGATGCGCAGGTGCGGCGAGCCCTTGAGCGGCGCCGGAGCGGCCGACGCCCCCGGGGCGCCCATCTCTATCTTGTCACCCATGGCGTCCCCGATAGGCTATCGCCGCGCCGACGAAGGCGGCGAACAGCGGATGCGGCGCGAACGGCTTCGATTTGAACTCCGGGTGGAACTGACAGCCGAGGAAATAGGGATGTCCCGGCAGTTCGACGATCTCGACGAGCCCCGTCTCCCGGTCGCGGCCCGTGATGCGCAGACCCTTTTCGGTCAGTTCTTTCTCGAAACGGGAGTTGAACTCGAGCCGGTGACGGTGCCGTTCGCTTATCAGGTCGTTCTTATAGGCGCGGTGGGCGTGCGAATCGGGCTCGACGCGGCAGGTGTAGGCGCCGAGGCGCATCGTGCCGCCGAGTTTCTTCAGTTGTTTCTGTTCTTCCATGAGGTCGATGACCGGGTACTTTGTCCCCGCGTCGAACTCGGTCGAATGGGCCTTCTCCATGCCGCAGACATGGCGCGCGAACTCTATCACCGCTATCTGCATGCCGAGGCAGATGCCGAAGTAGGGTATCCCCTTCTCGCGGGCATAGCGGGCCGCCTTGATCTTCCCTTCGATGCCGCGATTGCCGAACCCGCCGGGGACGAGGATGCCGTCGCAGTTCTCAAGCGCCTCGATCCCGATCTCGCCCTTTTCCAGTTTTTCCGAATCTATGTAGCACAGTTCGACCTTGTGGTGGTGCTCGATGCCGCCGTGGTGGAGCGCCTCGTTGAGCGACTTGTACGACTCCTTGAGATCCACATATTTGCCGACGACCGCGATGCGCACCGTTCCCTTCGGGCTGCTGATCCGTTCGCAGATGGTCTCCCATTTCTTGAGACCGGCCGAGCGCGACCAGATGTTGAGGTACTTCGCGATGATGTCGTCCACCCCCTGCCGCGCGTAGACGAGCGGCAGTTCGTAGATGTTCTTGACATCGGTGGCCGAGAAGACGGCCTCCTTTTTGACATTGGTGAACAGCGCTATCTTCTCTCTCAGATCGTTCGTCAGTTCGGCCTCGCAGCGACACAGCAGGATGTCGGGCTGGATGCCGATGGCGCGCAGTTCCTTGACGCTGTGCTGGGTCGGCTTGGTCTTGAACTCGCCCGCGGCGCGGATGTGCGGGACGAGCGTCAGGTGGACATACAGCACATTCTCGCGGCCCACATCGTAGGCGAACTGGCGTATCGCCTCGAGGAACGGCAGACTCTCGATGTCGCCGACCGTGCCGCCGATCTCGACCTGAATGATGTCGGCGGTCGGGGCGAGTTGCCGTATCTTGCTCTTTATCTCGTCGGTGATGTGCGGGATGACCTGCACCGTCTTGCCGAGGTATTCGCCCTTGCGTTCCTTGGTGATGACCGTGTCGTATATCTGGCCGGTCGTGAAGTTGTTGTTGCGGCCGACGGTGATGTTGCAGAACCGCTCGTAGTGGCCGAGGTCGAGATCGGTCTCGGCGCCGTCATCGGTCACGAACACCTCGCCGTGCTGGAACGGGCTCATCGTGCCGGGGTCCACATTGATGTACGGGTCGAACTTGAGCAGGTTCACCGTGATGCCGCGCGCCTCGAGGAGCGCCCCGATGGTGGTCGAAGCGATCCCTTTCCCGAGCGAACTGATGACGCCGCCGGTGAAGAAGATGTACTTGGTCTGTTTCATGGGGTTATTCCTTGAGCGCCTCCACGCCGGGCAGGGTCTTGTCCTGAATGAACTCCAGACTCGCGCCGCCGCCGGTCGATATGTGGCCGATCTTCGACGCGACGCCCGCCTTGTTCATCATCGAGACCGAGTCGCCGCCGCCCGTGACGGTGTGGGCCTCCGAATTGCCGACCGCCTCGGCGAGCGCGACGCTCCCCTTCGCGAACGGCGCCTTCTCGAACACGCCCATCGGGCCGTTCCAGAATATCGTCTTCGCCTTTCCGATCTCGGCGGCATACTTTTTCACCGTCTTCGGGCCGATGTCGAACCCGATCATGTCGGCCGGGAAATCCTTGTTGCCGAACACCTGCGTCTCGGTGTCGTCCATGGAGAGGGCGGCGATGTGGTCTTCCGGCAGGAGCAGCCGGACCTTGCGCGCCTCGGCCCCCTTGAGTATCTCGGCCGCGACAGTGACCTTGTCCTTCTCGACAAGCGACCTCCCGAGCGTGATGCCTTTCGCGGCGAGGAAGGTGTAGGCCATCGCGCCGCCGATGAGGAGCGCGTCGACCGAATCGAGAAGCGACCGGATGATACCGATCTTATCGCTCACCTTCGCGCCGCCGAGTATCGCCGTAAAGCCGTCGCCGTGCTTGAAGTTGACCAGTTTCCCGAGTTCCGTTATCTCCTTCTCCATCAGGAAGCCCATCCCCTTGGTCTCCATGAGGAGCGGCAGGGCGTGGACCGACGCGTTCTTGCGGTGCGACACCCCGAAGGCGTCGTTGATGTAGACATCGCACAGTTTCGCGAGATCCTTCGCGAAGGCGCCGTCATTGTCGCCCTCGCCGGGGTAGAAGCGCAGGTTCTCGAGCACGAGCACCTGTCCCGGCTTTATCTCGCGGACCATCTGTTGGGGGCCCATGCCGATGCAGTCCTCGAAGAAGGTCACCTCGATACCCATCAGTTCGGCGAGTTTCGCCGCGACCGGCTCCATGGTGTATTCCGGCTTGCGCTGGCCGTCGGGGCGGCCGAAGTGCGACGCGACGATGACCCGCGCGTTGTGTTCGACGGCGTAACGGATCGTCGGGATCGCCGCTTCGATGCGGGTGGTGTCGGTGATGTTCCCCTGTTTGTCCATCGGCACATTGAAATCGGTGCGGATGAAGACCCGTTTCTCGCGGATCGCAAGGTCCCTGATAGATTTGATGACCATGGTGTTCTCTCCGTCCCGAACTTACTTCATAAGCACTTTGGTGATGACATCGATCATGCGGTTGCTGTAGCCCCACTCGTTGTCGTACCACGCGAGGACCTTGAGCAGGTTACCGCCCATGACCTGCGTGTAGGGGGCATCGACGATGCCGCTGTGCGGGTTGCCGTTGAAGTCCTTCGATACCAGTTCCTCGTCGGAAACGGCGAGAATGCCTTTCAGCGGGCCGTTCGCATACTCGCGGAACTTCGCGTTGACCTCTTCTTTGGTCGCTTCCGACTCGAGTTCGTAGACCGCGTCGACCAGCGACACATTGGGCGTCGGGACACGAATAGAGATGCCGTCGAATTTTCCCTTGAGTTCGGGGATGACGAGCCCGACCGCCTTGGCGGCGCCGGTCGTCGTCGGTATCATCGACAGGGCGCCGGCGCGGGCTCTGCGCAGGTCCTTGTGCTCGAGGTCGAGTATGCGCTGGTCGTTGGTGTAGGAGTGGATGGTGGTCATGAACCCTTTCTTTATCTTCCAGTATTTGTGGATGATGTAGGTGACCGGCGCGTAGCAGTTGGTGGTGCAGGAGGCGTTCGATATGACATGATGTTTCGCCGGGTCATAGACCTTGTCGTTGACGCCGAGCACCAGCGTGATGTCGGAATCATTGGCCGGCGCGCTGATGAGCACCTTCTTGGCGCCCGCCGCGCGGAGTATCTCGGCCTTTTCCTTTTTGGCGTACTTGCCGGTCGATTCGACGACCACATCGATATTCTTGTAGTTGAGTTGCGCGCCGTCCTTTATCGCGGTGACCGGTATCTCCTTGCCGTCGATGACGATGGCGGTCTCGGTCGCCTTCACCTCGTGCGGCCAGATGCCCGCGACCGAATCGTACTTGAGCAGATGGGCGAGCGTCTTCGCGTCGGTGAGGTCGTTGATCGTGACGAACTCCATGTCGGCGCGGCCGAACCCGATGCGGAACACCATGCGACCGATGCGGCCGAACCCGTTGATAGCCACTCTGATCTTCTGAGCCATTGCGATGCCTCCTTTTGCTAAAAAAAGACTATTCCTTATCCTCCGGTACCGTCGTCGCCGTCCGGTAGAACGGGCGCTGGAGCGAGAATATCTGTTTGGTCCACCGGTCCTCCATGTCGCCGTTGAAGCCGATGTTCACCGCGTCGAGGTTCGCGTCGAGATTGTCGGCGAGCGCGATGATGAGCGCGTCCATGGTCTTCGGCTTCTTGGGCGACCCGAACTCGTATTCGCCGTGGTGCGAGAGCATGATGTGCAGGAGTTCCATCTGCAGGTCGGCGTCGTCGGGCAGTGCTTTTTTGAGTATCTTCTCGATGAACGAGGCGCCCATGTAGACATGGCCGAGGAGCCGACCGCGGTCGCTGTATTTCTCGACGATGGAGGTCGAGGCGTTCACCTGGAACTCGAACACCTTGCCGACATCGTGGAGCAGGCCGCCGAGGATGATGTTCGGGACGCTCACCGGGTAGCGCTTCTCGTAGCGGGCCGCGATGTCGCGGGCCAATTCGGTCACCTGCAGCGAATGTTCCCACAGGCCGCGGCGATAGTTGTGGTGCATGCTCTTGCCCGCCGGTATCGAACGGAAAAGGTCCCACACCCTGCCCGACGCCTCGAACTCGGTGATGACGGCGCGCCGTCCCGCATCGAGCCCGTCGACAAGCGCGCGCCACCGCGCCATGAGTTCCGACGCGCCCAGTTTCGATTCGGGTATGATGCCCGGCAGGGCGTCAAGTTCCTCGGGGGACACCGGCAGGGCGTCCTCGATGATCACCTGCAGGGAATTCTGGTATTTCGCGACGCGACCGTTCGTCACCTTGATGATGCTTCCCGTCTCGGTCGCCCGCTCGATATCGTCGTTGACCTCCCAGACCTTGCCGTTGACGGTCGATACGCCGTCGGTCAGTTCGAGGTCGATGTAGCGCGAACTGTTCTTGCCGGTCCGCACTGCGGAGCGGCGGACGAGAAAGAAACACCGGTGATCGGGGATGATGACGCGCCCTTCATCGAGCGCCGCGATCATGAGGCGGTCCTTGGCCATCGACTTTCTACTCGAAACGGTAGTGTTTCTTTATCGGTTGCCTGACCTCCCAGGTACAGGACATCTCGGCGGGGAAGGTCACGAAATCGCCGCGCCGGATATGGTATTTCTTGCCGTTCTCGCTGTCGGTCACGACAACCTCGCCGTCGAGGAACAGGCACTGTTCCTGCGAGTCATAGAACCACGGGAATGTCGATATCTCTTTTTCCCAGACGGGCCACTGGCGGATGCCCCGTTTCTGGATCTCGATGTCGCTCAGTTTCTCGATGGTGACGCTCATGAGGTCCTCCGAAGACGAGCATGGATAACGAACGGGCGGACTATACCCGTCGCCGGAGTAAAAAGCAAAATTTTAGAGCGGGTCGCGCGTCGCGACTACTGTTTCGCTTCCGGAGCGGGCGCCGGAGCAGGCGCAGGCGCGGCGGCCGGTTCAGCGGCCGGAGCAGGCGCAGGCGCGGCGGCCGGTTCAGTGGCCGGAGCAGGCGCTGGCGCGGCGGCCGGCTTCTCTTTAGCCGAGCAGTCGTTCTTGCATTTGTCGAAGAAGGTCTCGCACTGCTTGCTCGCCTCGGGCGACTTGGAGAGTTTCATGCACCCGTTGAAGGCCATCGCGCAGTTCTTGAGACAATCGGTCGCGAACGAGTTCACATCGACCGCCGGTTTTTCCCCGGCGCATCCCCACGCAAGGAGAGCCATGAGCGCCAACAGGATCGTCCCCTTTTTCACCTCTCACCTCCTGAAAAAAGATCTGTCAAAGACTGTAGCAATATGCTACTTAATACAAAACATAGTATTTACCAATTATTGATTGAATGTCAACAAATAACGCAAAAAAGTCTTTGTCGCCGCTCATGAATTTGCTTTGTATCATCAAAACGGTATCATGCCCCGGCACCACGGAGGTCTTGGCGCAGGATGCTGTTCAACTCGCTTGTGTTCATCGCGTTCGCCGCGCTATTTTTCCTGTTCTGGCCTCTCGTCAAGCGGCGCCCGCGCGCTTCGTGGGTCTATCTGGTCGCTTTCTCTTTTTTCTTCTACGGCTGGTGGGACTGGCGTTTTCTTTCTCTCATTCTCTTCAGCGGAATCATAGATTTCATCGCCGCGATCGGCATGGCGGCCCGCCCGCGCCGCCGGACGCCGTGGCTCCTCTTCTCGCTCGCGGGCAACATCGGAAGCCTCGGCCTTTTCAAGTACGGGCGATTCATCTGGGAGAACCTGCGCGCGTTCCTGCCGGCGCTCCCGGTCGATCCGCCGGTAAGCGACCTTTTTCTCATTCTTCCGGTCGGCATCAGTTTCTACACCTTCCAGTCGATGAGTTACACCATAGATGTGTATCGCGGTCGTCTGGCGCCGACCCGCGACCCGCTCAAGTTCTTCGCCTATCTGTCGCTTTTCCCCCAATTGGTGGCTGGCCCCATCGTCCGGGCCAGCGATTTCCTGCATCAACTCGACGCGCCCCGAGACACCGACGAACCGACCCGCTTCCGCGGACTTGAACTTATCCTGCACGGCTACTTCAAGAAGGTCGTCATCGCCGACAATCTCGCGCCGGTCGTCAACGCCGCCTTCGGCGCGGCGACCCCGGAGGCCTCCGCCGGGCATTGGTGGCTCGTCATGGTCGCCTTCGCCTTCCAGATATACTGCGACTTCAGCGGCTACAGCGACATCGCGCGCGGACTGGCCAAGTGGATGGGCTACGATTTCCAGCGCAACTTCGATCACCCGTACACCTCGCTCTCCATCCGCGAGTTCTGGACCCGCTGGCACATATCGCTTTCGTCATGGTTCCGCGACTATGTCTATATCCCGCTCGGCGGCAGTCGCTGCGGCCGGGTCCGCGAGGCGGCCAACCTGTGGGTCACGATGCTCGTTTCAGGGTTGTGGCACGGCGCCGCGTGGCATTTCGTGATATGGGGCGCCCTGCACGCCGCGTTCCTGTCGGCGGAGAAACTGATCGGGTACCCGGCTCTTCTCGCCCGAAGCGCTCCGGGACGCCTGCTGGCGTTCCTCATCGTGGCCGTGCAGGTGCTCGTCGCCTGGGTCTTCTTCCGGGCCTCTTCTCTCGATCAGGCGATAGGCATCGTGCGGATCATGTTCTCCTTTTCCGGCCCCTCACCGTCATCCTTCGGCGCCGGCGCGATCGTGCTCATGGCCGGCATGGCGATGCGCGAATGGTATCTGTATCTCGGCGGACACCCGTTGTTCGCGCGGCCCATCGTGCGTACGGCGATGCTTGCGCTCACCTTCTGGGCGGTCCTCTTTCTCCGTGGGCACGGCGAACAGTTCATCTACTTCCAATTCTGACATGAGACACGAACGATCGCTACACCTTCTTCTCGCGGGCATGATGCTCATCGTTCTGTGGGGCGCGCTCGTCCCTCCCGACATCGAATACCGGCGCGAACTCGAGCGGGAGCGGTTCTGGCTCATCAAGGTGTTCGGTGACGACCGGCATGATCTCGTCGTGACGGGCGATTCGCGCGTCTATCGCGGCCTGTCGCCGGACGACATCGCCGCCACAGCGCCGGGGCGAAGCGTTTTCAACTACGGCTTCTCGAGCGGCATTTTCGACGAGGAACTGCTTGCGCGCGCCGAGGCGCGGCTGGCCCCCGCCGGGACCCGGGAACTGCTGATCGCCATCTCTCCCCACGCGCTCACCGCGAAGAGGAACGAACATCTCGCCGAACTCTTGCGGACACCGCGCGAGGAGCGGCTTTTGAAACGGGGCATCCCTTCGCTCCCGCTCTTCTTCCACCGTCTTTCGCCGCAGCGGTTCATTGATCTGCTCGCGGGAAAGGATATCCTGAACGACACCTCCAATTATCGCGAGGCCTACGACGCACGGACCGGCTGGGTCGCCTCGTCATATCTTGTGGAGAAGGGCGAGGAGGGGACGCTCAGGTCTTATCGCGAGATGCGCGCGAAGTTCCCCGTGTCGCCGGATCGGGTCGCCGCGCTTCGGGATCGGGTCGCCGCGCTTCGGGATCGGGGCGTGACGGTCTATTTTCTTTACCTGCCGTCGAGCGACCGGATGCGTGAACTGGAACGGGAATGGCCCGGGTTCGACTATGCGATGGTGCGGCGAGCGCTCGAATCGGCGGGCGCGGTGTCGCTGGACGACGCGGTCCCGCCGGGACTGCACTCGTATGACGGTTCGCACCTCGACGAACGGTCGGCGCGTCTGCTGTCGCGGAGTCTCGGCGCGGCCATCGCGCGGAAAAGATCAGGAGAATAGTTTCTTCACCTTGTCGGCGAAATCCTTGAGGAACGGCCGCTCCTTGAGTTCGCCGTCGAATCCTTTCAGTTCTTCGATGATCTTCCGGTGTTTCGACGAGATATTGCGCGGCACCTCGAGCCGGAGGATGACGAACTGGTCGCCACGACCGCGCCCCTGCACCGCCGGAAAGCCTTTCTCTCGGAGTCGCATCTTGGTGTCGGGCTGGGTGCCGGGCGGCACCTTGAGATCGACCTTCCCCTCCATCGTCGGGACCTCGACCGTGTCGCCGAGCGTCAGTTGCGCGTAGGACACCGGCAGTTCGAGGTAGATGTCGTTGCCGTCGCGGTGAAAGAGCGGATGATCCTTCACCTGCACATTCAGATAGACATCGCCGCGCGGCCCGCCGTTCGCGCCGGCATTCCCCTCGCCCGCCATGCGGATCTTCTGGCCGGTGTCGATGCCGGCGGGGATGCTCACCGACAGTTCGCGCTCCTCGCGGACATACCCGGTCCCCTGACACGCCTTGCATGGTTTCTCGATGATGTTCCCCTGCCCCTGACAACTCGGGCAGGTCTGCGCCATCTGGAAAAAGCCGTGCGACACGCGCACTTCGCCGCGGCCCTGACAGGTTGGGCAGGTCTTGCGGCTCGCGCCCGGTTCGGCGCCGGAACCGGCGCATTTCGCGCACCGACCGCTCCGGGCGACCTTGACATCACGCCGCGTCCCGAGGTACGCCTCGTCAAATGAGAGCGTCACCGTGACGAGCAGATCGCTTCCCTGCCGCGCCGCCGAGCGACCGCCGCGCCGTCGGGCGGCGCCGCCGAAGAACTCGTCGAATATGTCGCCGAGCCCGCCGCCCGCATTGCCGCCGCCGAAGTTGCCGCTGAACAGGTCGCTGAAGTCGAACCCGCCGGCGCCGGCCGAGAAGGGTGACCCCTTTATCCCGTCATCGCCGAACTGGTCGTACATCTTGCGTTTTTCGGTGTCGGAGAGCACTTCGTAGGCCTGATTTATCTCCTTGAACTTCTCCTCGGCCGCCTTGTCGCCCTTGTTGCGGTCGGGATGGTATTTGATGGCCAGTTGCCGGTAGGCCTTTTTTATCTCGTCGAGCGACGCGTCGCGCCGCACCCCGAGTATGCCGTACAGGTCGGCCATGGGTCAGTGTTCCCGCCTATTTCTTCGGTTCGTAATCGGCGTCGACCACCTTGTCGTCGCCCTTGTCATCGCCCGACGGCTCGGCGCCCGGGTCTTTCCCCTGTTCGGTGCCGGCGCCGCGGTAGACCTTTTCGGCGATCTTGTAGGCGCTCTGGCCGAGCGCCTGCGTCTTGCCCTTGATCACATCGAGATCGTCCTTGTCGAGCACGCCGCGCAGATCGGCTATTTTCTCTTCGACATCGCGTTTCTCCTCGTCGGAGAGTTTGTCGCCGTACTCCTTGAACGACTTCTCGGTCGAGTAGATGAGTTGTTCGGCGTTGTTGCGCGCCTCGACGAGCGTCTTGCGCTTCTCGTCCTCCGCCTTGAATTTCTCCGCCTCGCTGACCATCCGCTTGATCTCGTCGTCCGAAAGGCCGGAGCCCGCCTTGATGACGATGTTCTTCTGCTTGCCGGTGCCGATGTCGCGGGCGCTGACATTGAGTATGCCGTTCGCGTCGATGTCGAACGACACCTCTATCTTCGGCATGCCGCGCGGCGCCGGGGGGATGTCCTGCAGGTCGAATTCGCCGAGCAGTTTGTTCTCGACCGCTATCTCGCGTTCGCCCTGAAAGACGCGGACCGTGACCGCCGGCTGGTTGTCCACCGCGGTGGAGAACACTTCGGTCTTCTTGGTCGGGATGGTGGTGTTGCGCGGGATGAGCCGCGTGAAGACGCCGCCGAGCGTCTCGATGCCGAGCGAGAGCGGGGTGACATCGAGCAGGAGCACATCCTTCACATCGCCCTTCAGGACGCCGCCCTGTATCGCCGCGCCGATCGCGACGACCTCGTCGGGGTTGACCCCCTTGTGCGGTTCACGACCGAAGAATTCCTTGACGAGCCGCTGTATCATCGGCATGCGGGTCATGCCGCCGACGAGGATGACCTCGTTGATGTCGGAGGCCGATACCTTGGCGTCCTTGAGCACCTTCTCGCAGGGGCCGAGCGTCCCTTTCGCGAGATCCTCGACGATGTTCTCGAGTTTCGCGCGGCTCATCGTGATGTTGAGATGCTTCGGGCCGGTCGCGTCGGCGGTGATGAAGGGCAAGTTGATGGTCGTCTCCATCGCGCTCGACAGTTCGTGCTTCGCCCGCTCGGCCGCGTCCTTGAGCCGCTGGAGCGCCATGGCATCCTTGGACAGGTCGATGCCCGACTCCTTGCGGAACTGGTCCACGAGCCATTCGATGATGCGCTGGTCGAAATCGTCGCCGCCGAGGAAGGTGTCGCCGTTGGTGGCGAGCACCTCGAACACGCCGTCGCCCAGTTCGAGTATCGAGATATCGAAGGTGCCGCCGCCGAGGTCGTAGACGGCTATCTTCATGTTCTTGCCTTTCTTGTCGATGCCGTAGGCGAGCGCCGCGGCGGTCGGCTCGTTGATGATGCGCAGGACATTGAGCCCCGCGATGGCGCCGGCGTCCTTGGTCGCCTGCCGCTGAGAGTCGTTGAAATAGGCGGGCACCGTGATGACCGCGTCGCTGACCGTTTCGCCGAGGTACGATTCGGCGGTCTCCTTCATCTTCTGCAGGGTCATCGCCGATATCTGCGGCGGCGAATACTCGGTCCCCTCCACGCGGACCCACGCGTCGCCGTTGTCGACCTTCACGATCTCGAACGGGGCGACCTTTTTCATCTTCTCGACCTCGGCGTCCTCATAGCGACGGCCGATGAGCCGTTTGATGGAGTAGAGCGTCCGCTTGGGGTTAGTGACCGCCTGCCGCTTCGCGCTCTGGCCGACGACCCGTTCTCCCTTGTCGGTGAAGGAGACGACCGACGGAGTGGTCCGCGCCCCCTCGCTGTTCTCGATGACCTTCGGATCGCCCCCTTCCATGATGGCGACGCACGAATTGGTCGTGCCCAGATCGATGCCGATGACCTTACCCATGAGATTCCTCCGTATCGTTGTTTGGTGTCGGTATATCCTGCGGTGCTTCGACCGGCTTCTCTTCGGCGGGGGCGTTGCCCGATGCGACATCGACCATCGCCGGGCGGAGCACCCGCTCGCAATAACGGTACCCCTTGAGGTGCTGGGCCACCACCTCCTGCGCCGGTCTGCCGGCGACATCGACCATCCGCATCGCCTGATGCAGATGCGGGTCGAACGGCGTCCCGATCGCGTCGAACGACTCGACGCCGAACCGGCGGAGCAGCGCCTCGATGTTGGCGTTCAGGTGACGGATGCCGTCGGCGAAGGCGGCGACCTTCTCGTCGCCCGTATCCGGAACGAAGGTAAGCGCCTTTTCCATGTCGTCCTTGACGACGATGAAGTCGCGGAAGAAATCCTCGGTCGCGAATTTGAGCCGGGTACGGAACTCGTTCTCGAGCCGCCCCTTCTGATTGCGGTTCTCGGCAACGAGCCGGATCACCTCGGCCTCCAACTCCTTTATTTTTTTGGATGTTTCCTCGTTCTGCGGCGCCACGGGCGCCTCTTTCGCGGGGGCAACGGTCGGCGTTCCCGGTCCTTTCTCCGGCTCCGGTGCCTCCTGTTCCTCCTCTTTGCCCTGCATCATCTGTTTGCCGAGCGCGTCGGCTATCTCCTGCAGGGACATCCCCGCCGAGGCCGCATTCTCGTCAAGTTCGATGACCGATTCGTTCCCGGCGGGCGGCGGCGCGACCGGTTTCTTCTTCTTGCTCATCGCTCCTCCTCATCCGCCCCGCGGGCGGTCAACAGGTGACGGGTATAGTCGACGATCGATATCATCTTGCCGTAATTCATCCGCCGCGGGCCAATGACCCCGACGACCCCGACGACATCGCCGCCCTGAAGATCGTAACTGCTCAATATAGCGGTGCATTCAGGGATACAAAAGAGGTCGGATTCGGCGCCGATGAAGATATGGACATCGCGCGAACTCGCTATGCGGTTGAACAGATCGAGATAAAAGCGCGTGTGCTTGAAATCGTCGAGGATCCTCTTTAACTGTCGCATATCGGCCGATCCGATGTAGTCGAAGGCGTTGGTCTCGCCGCTCGTGTGGGTCCGCACCGATTCGGGCGACGCGGCGATGATGCGATCGAGCAACTGCTCGTACCGCTCCTGCAGCGACCGCAGTTCGCCGAGGAAATGGCCCCGTATCTCGAGGAGCGTCCGGTCGGCGAGATGGGCATTGATGAAGTTGCGCAGGCGTTCCAGTTCGGTTGCCGGGACCTCCTCGGGCAGTTCTATCACCCGGTTGGTGATGCCGCCGATGGCGTCCACGAGAATGACGAGCACCCGGCGCGGCGCGACCGGGACGAGATCGATGTGGCGGATGGCGGCGGGGCGGGTCCGTTTCGAGAGGACGAACCCGGTGTAGCGCGACACCTCCGACAGCGCGTCGGGGATGGCGGCCAGCAGCGAGGGCACATCGCCCCGCACCGGCTCGGTCCGCTCGTCTATGAGCCGCCGGTCGCTCTCGGTTATCCGGCGCACCTTGAGGATGTGGTCGACGAAATACCGGAGTCCCGCGTCGGTCGGGATGCGCCCCGCCGAACAGTGCGCCTTGCGGATGAGTCCCCGTTCCTCGATGCGGGCGAAGATATTGCGGACGGTGGCCGACGACAGGTCGCCGACCCGGTCGCTCAGCAGTTGCGACCCGATCGCCTCGCCCCGCTCGGCGTAGAGATTGACGATGGAGCGCAGTATCTCCTCTTCGCGGGGGTTAAGCCGTGCGGCATCCGTCTTTTCAACCAGTTGCATTCTTATCACCGTGAAAATGCCCTACCTATATAAAGACGGGGGGGAGAAAGTCAAGCGAACCGCCTTTTTATTTAATGGGTGTTAGACACACGAGGGAAAATATTTATCCATTGACAAAACTTCCTGTCTCCTATAGTATGAATCCGTTTACCGGAGGTGTCGGTGGAACAGGCAGAGAAAACGGCCTATTGGTTCGAGATCGCCGAATACGATCTTGAAACGGCACAGGCCATTTAGTGCGGGGAACCGAGGAGTTGTTGGCGTGGATAAAAGAAAAGTCGTCGAAAAAGTAAGGCGGTTCGCGCAAGCGGTCGCTCTTCGCTATCATCCGAGCAGGATCATTCTGTTCGGTTCTTACGCCAAAGGCTCGCCGCATACCGATAGCGATATCGATGTGGCGGTCATCTTCGAGCGCATCGACGGCGATTTTCTTGCGCTGGAATCACAACTCTACATTCTGCGCAACTCGATAGATGTCAATATAGAGCCGGTTCTGCTTGAAGAGGGCAACGACCGGAGCGGTTTCCTCGAAGAGGTCGTGCGGACCGGAGAGCTCATATATTCTAAGGCGGCTTGATCACCGAGTTGCCGGGAGCGCCTTCTTGCATATACGGTGTTTCTCGATTGTCGGGGTTACGCTTCTCCTCGCCTGCTCCTCACATACCGTGAAGAACGACAGCGATACCGTGAACCCGGACACCGAAACGATAGTAGTGGTGGACGATACCGTATTCATCGAAGGAGAGAGCGACACTATCGATGACACGCTGATCTCTGATACTGATGTTGCCGATTGTCCGTCGCTTGCAAGCGCTCCGTTCCCTTATTACAAGGAGGATGGCACGATCCACTTCTGCCGAGGGTGTGATACACCAACGGAAAAAGACCCGCAATGCGTCCGGAACCTCTGGGACGCACAGAACAAGAAACTTACCAAAGACTATCCTCAGTACGATTGCTATCCTTATCCATGCGACATGCCGAACCTGAAACCAATGACCAAAGATGATGTTTATGCGTACTATGAAACTATAGCTATGCATGAATGTGATGTTCTGTTGACACCCAAGGGTTGGACTGCCGATGGTACTCTTGGCTCAGTGAAACATTTCAACTTGTCCGAAGGGAAAGTTGGCTTCATGATGGATGCTGTCGACATAAATAGAACGCACGGTTATCCAACGGATTACAAAGTATTTGAATATGACATAACAACTACGATGTATCGAGCAATGGGACCTATATTTTCGTACTCTCTAGCTTACTATAAGAATAATGCGGTTGTGTTCTCGGCTGATTTCAGAAGTGACTATAGCGACTTGTCTAATGTCAAACGATACCTTGGTGTTTACAACAGCGATGGCACCTACCGAGTCGTGTACAACAAACCGATAAACTATATAGCCTACACGCCGGTGATGAATGACCGTTGGGTTCTGGCGAACATACAGGAAGTGGTAGATGGCCCGTACTTTGTGAAATATGCCAAGGTCGGCGAATGGAAATGGACGAACTTGATGGCTGGCCAAGGGCGAAAACCAGACATTCAGGAAGACATGATATCTCTACATTTTTTTGATGAACCGTCTGGTATATCAAAGGGCTACATCTGCGACCTTTCAACTTCCCCAAAATCTATCGGTGATTGCCAACTGGTCAACCAAGAAGGGGAAAGTGTTTATCACATACAGTTCGATGAAAGTGGAACCAAGCGATTTGTCTACAGTTCGATATTTCAAAAGTCGGTCGTGCTTGTCGATTATAGTCAGGGACCGGGGAAGTGGGTTCGTAGCGATCTGATAACGGAATTCGACGACACCATGAAGAATGCATATATTATGAGCAATGAACAATTTAGGGGGGATCTCCTCTTGTACCGAGAAATTGCTGATATGGGCGGAGGTGCGTTCAGCAGCCTTGCTTGTTACTACAGATTGGACAAGGAAAAGAAATACTGCATGAAAAAGATGGACCGGGACTTTGTTTATGACGACGACACCATTCGTTACCCATACGGAGACTCGGAGTTTGAAGGTGACTATTTCTTATACCAAAAGAGCAATAGTACGCCCTTCATCCTGCGTGACATGAAATGTTACTGCGAGAAGGAAGGGGTGTGCCCATTCGAGGGGATGAAGTGAAGACCGCGCGAGCCGCCACCGGCATATACATTCATGTTCCTTTTTGTGTAAGCCGCTGTACCTATTGCGACTTTTTCTCGACCGTGCCGGAAGACGACGCGATCAAGGCGGCCTACGGCGCACGGGTCATCGCTCTTCTTGAGCGGGAATTGGGGACGGTGCGTAGCGGCGATCTCGTGTCGCTCTACCTTGGCGGCGGCTCCCCCTCGACGATGCCGCCCTCCTTCTTCACCGCGCTCGGCGCCGCCCTGCGGAACGCCGGGATAGCTGTCCCGGCGATCGAGTTCACCGTCGAGGCGAATCCGGCCGATCTCTCGGCGCGGTCGCTCGACCTGTTCGCCGCCATCGGCGTTAACCGGCTCTCGCTCGGCGTGCAGGCCGCGGACGACGCGGTGCTCGCCGCGATGGGGCGCCGCGCAACGCGGGCGACGCTGAAAAAGATACTGCCGACCGCCCGTGAAAAGTTCGGCGACCTCTCGTACGATATCATCTACGGCTTCGGGAAGCGGCCGCGCGATCTCACGGCGGAACTCGCGTGGCTGTTCGACCTCGCCGCGCCCGACCATCTTTCGGCCTACTGCTACACCCGGCCGCACCGGCGCGGCGCGCCGCCGGTCGCATCGGAGGACACCGTCGTCGAAGAGGAGGAGGCGATCGCCCGCTCCCTGACCGCCCGCCGGTTCTCTCGCTACGAGGTGAGCAACTGGTCGCGGCGCGGTTTCGAGAGTGTGCATAACCGGCTCTACTGGTCGTGGGACCGCTACATCGGCATCGGCGCCGGGGCGCACGGGTTCGAACCGCGCGACGGCATCCGTTACCGGTACCCCGACTCGGTCGCCGCCTTCATCCGGCGCCCCTCGCCGATCGTCGAGCGGCTTCCCCGGGAGACGCTCATGCGCGAATTCGTGATGCTCGCCCTCCGGACCGCCGAGGGGGTGCCGCTCGACAAGTTCTCGAAGATATTCGGCATATCGTTTTCCGAACTTCTCTCACCGGTGACGCGGGCGCGATTTCTCGACACCGGCTACGCCACGCTGTCGGCGACCCGTCTGCGGGCGACGCGAAGCGGCTTCTCTTTCCTCAACACGCTCACCGCCGCCCTCTTTGACGACATCGAACGCCACGAGAGGGTCCATGCGGGATGATATCGACACCCGCTACCGCGCCGCGGGACTCGCCGTCATCGGCGTGGATGAGGCGGGGCGCGGCCCGCTGTGCGGCCCGGTCGTCGTCGCGGCGGTCCATCTCCTTTCCCCGGTCGCGGGACTCGACGACTCGAAGAAACTTACCGAAAAACAGCGCGAAAAACTCGCGCCGCTCATCATGCAACACAGTGTCTGGCAGGTCTATTCGGTGTTGCCCGAGGTGATAGACAGAAAGAACATCCTCCACGCGACGCTCTGGGGGATGGGGCGCGCCGCCGCGAAGGTCCATGAAAAACTCGCGGGGGAAAAGATCGTGCTCATCGACGGCAACCGGCTCATCAAGAGATTCCTGCGCGAAGAGGCGATCGTGAAGGGCGACGGCAAGAGCGCGAGCATCGCGGCCGCTTCGATACTCGCGAAGGTGCACCGCGACCGCATCATGATCCGCTGGGCGCTCCTCTACCCGCAGTACGGGCTCGCCGAGCATAAGGGCTACCCGACCGACAGCCACTACGCGGCACTCGCTCAGTTCGGGCCGACGCCGATACACCGGCGCAGTTTCCGGCTCGTGAAACAGCCGGAACAGGGGGACCTGTTCTAGCGCTTCCGCCGCTCTCTCTTGACTTATTCAGTCTGGGTCAGATAATGAATGGGATGAAATGAGGGAAACAGAGCGTCCCCTTGTCAAGGGGGAGAGAGGGGGTTTGATCAAACCCTCCCTGCCCTCCCTTGACAGGGCGGGATATTTGATAACCGGAGGATATCGATGAGAACTGTCTGTCTGCTCTCCTTTTTTGTGTTGTTCTCCCTCACCATCGGCTGTGACGGTGACGGCACACTCAAACCGGGTGAATTCGAGGACCCGGCGTTCGCGAAGTGTGTGGAGAAAAATCTTCAGGATTATTATAATAACCACCTCATAGACTCCAGCGACCCTGAAAAATATAATAAAGTCAAGATGTTGGAATGCTATGGGGGGGGGGGGGGGGGGGTTTCGGGACTGAAGGGTATCGAAAACATGCCAAATATTGACGATCTTGCTATCGTCGACAACGAGATCGAATCGCTGGAGCCGCTCCGCACCTTGACGAAATTGGAGTTCCTGAAACTCAGTAACAACAAGATAAAAGACTTGGAACCGTTGTCGGGGTTGAATGTTCTAGCCACTGTTTTTTTATATGACAACTATATAGAAGATATCTCTCCTTTTTACAAGGTTTTGTCGTTAAGGACAGCGGGGCTCGGAGGGAATTGTATTCCTAAAGAACAATTTGATGAACTAAAAGAGAAAAACCCCGATGTAAATATAGGAACTACTCCTGAAGAATTCCAAACTCCCGAGAAATGCCAGTAGTCGTGGTTACTTGGGAGGAAGTGGAAACTGATGCTGTTGCCGTACGGGGAATTCGTCCTGCACGGGTACGGGGCGGTATCGTTCTTCGATCATACCGAAACGATCTATGAGATGACGGGGTTCATCGGGACGCGGCTCCGGCCGGAGGGGATACCGTTGGATCCGAGCGAGTACGCGCGGCTGGATGGCGTGAAGGAACGGGCGCGCGACCGGTTCATAGGTGCTTACGATACATCGCTGGAGCCGTTCCTGCCGTACTATAAGTTCTACGCGAAAGGGATGGTTTTCGGGCTTATGGACGCGATCATAGACGGGACCTTGGCGAAGGCGCAGACGGCGACGGGCTTGGACAAGCTACTGGGAGGCACCTTGAGCGCGGACGATATCCGCGATATCCAAGCGTCGATAAGCCGCGGCGAATTCGATCAGGAACTGGTGAGCAAACTGTGGGAGCAGTACGGAGACGATCTGGTGGGTGCGCTGGAGAAAGGGCTCGGCACGACGCAGGAGGAATTGGTGACGCTCGCGAAACAGGCGGAAGAAGAGGGCGGCCTATCGTTCGGAGAACCGGAGAAGAACCCGAACGGAGCGGGAGACAGCCGCGAGGAATGGGGGGACCGGTATCCGTTGGGCGAACTGCTGTACGACGACGATTATACCCTGCCGGTGTCGCCGGGGCTGTCGGTGGTGTTGCAGTGGGGCGTATCGCTGTCGACGGAGGTGTACCTGAAGGAGTACGCCGACTACGGGCTGGTGGAAAAGGAAGGGGAAGCAGGCGGTCGCCGACTGGGCCTGACGGCGGGCTTGGGGATAGACCTCGAAGTACTCGAGATCAGCATCTCGCTGGAAGGGCACATCATGTTCGTCTGGTTCGCGGCGCCGTTCCGGATGCAGATGCTGCTGGGGCCCGAGTTCGGGAACGGCGATCTGACGGCGAAACTGTACCTGACGGCGAGTCTGTCGCCGCGGTTGACGCTGTTCGATGCGGACCTGCGGCTGAAGGTGCAGGTGATATTGGCGGGGATCATCCCGATCACCTACCGTACGACGATAGCGGACTTCAAACCGTTGATAGATCGCGATTACGGGAATCTTCTGCCGATACCGCCGCTCTCTCTTGACTTATTCAGTCTGGGTCAGATAATGAATGGGATGAAATGAGGGAAACAGAGCGTCCCCTTGTCAAGGGGGAGAGAGGGGGGTTGATCAAACCCTCCCTGCCCTCCCTTGACAGGGCGGGATATTTGATAACCGGAGGATATCGATGAGAACTGTCTGTCTGTTGTCATTTTTTGTATTGTTCTCCCTCACCATCGGTTGTGACGGTGATGGGCCGCTGAAACCGGGTGAATTCGAGGACCCGGCGTTCGCGAAGTGTGTGGAGAAAAATCTTCAGGATTATTATAATAACCACCTCATAGACTCCAGCGACCCTGAAAAATATAATAAAGTCAAGATGTTGGAATGCTATGGGGGGGGGGGGGGGGGGGTTGGGCGGC